>Ga0056109_1000228_pt1 | contig 20705 bp, 22 predicted proteins | sample WorMetG1BERMUDA2_FD_80077 | JGI IMG/M metagenome (GOLD analysis project Ga0056109, IMG submission 80077) | Marine gutless worms symbiont microbial communities from Max Planck institute for Marine Microbiology, Germany - Inanidrilus... ...
ACTCAGACGTCGAAGACGCCTTCGACGCGGTCTGGTATTCCTTCTGGAAGAATTCACGCATTTTGTCGGCGTCGAAGGTCAGCAGAGTGCCGCCGGTCTCGAAGTGCATGGTGAATGTCCGTTTATGAATGTGGCCTTCCTGATCATCGGTATTGCGGCCTGGTCGAGCTATGTCCGTTATCTGGCCATGCTGACCCGACCTGCGCTCTGGAAGCAATTGCTGTGGGCGTTTCCGGCCACCATGTTCTTGGTCAATCTCGTGGTCTATTACGTTCTCTGGTGGAGCATCTGGCTGACCAGCCCGGCCGAAACGACGGCTCGCGAGGTCGGGCGCTATCCGATCTTCGATGATTTCGAGATCGGCAACTACGACATCAAATATACGATCATGATCACTGTGGTCCTGACCTTTGTGGTGATCTTTGCGGCACGGTTCTTCGACCGCGACCGCGGGCACCAGTGAGGTCAGGCACATGCTCGAATTCCTAGGCCAGTTCCTCACCTTGAACGAAATCGCCGTCGCGGCGATGTTCGCCGTCTTCATCTGGATGCTGTTTCGCGGAATCCCTGTCGCCATGGCGCTTGTAGGGGTTAGCCTCGTCTTTGTCATCCTGGCCGAATTCCTGCTCGACCCGAACCGGTCCTTCTTCCGCGACGTCATCGAGGTCGACCGAACCGGCATAAACTACCAGCGGCTGCAGGCGCTGTCCGGGCGCCTTTTCGGCAATATCGTCAAAAACCCGGTCCTTGTCGCATTGCCGATGTTCATCTTCATGGGACTGATGCTGGACCAATCCGGCGTTGCGCAGCGCATGATGCACTCGATGCAGAAACTCTTCGGGTCGCTGCGCGGCGGCCTGTCGCTGACGGTTTTGCTGATCGGTATCATTCTGGCTGCATCCACCGGCGTCATCGGCGCTTCGGTCACGCTTCTCGGCGTGATGGCACTGCCGGCGATGATGAAGCAGCACTACTCCAAACAGATCGCGACCGGCACCATCGCGTCCGCCGGAACGCTCGGCATTCTGATTCCGCCGTCGATCATGCTGGTCATTATGTCGGATCAGTTGGCGATCAGTCTGGGTGACCTGTTCATGGGGGCGCTCTTTCCGGGGCTCATCCTCGGCGCGCTCTATATCGTATTCATCATCTTCTACGGGCTCATCAATCCCAACTCCATGCCAGCACCGGAGAAACCGGACCAAGTCACTTGGGCTGACATTCAGGAAGTTCTGCTGTCCGTCGTCCCGCCCATGCTTTTGATCCTGCTGGTGCTCGGCTCCATTTTCGCAGGCTTTGCAACACCGACTGAAGCTTCCGGCCTGGGCGCCATGGGGGCGACACTCCTGGCCCTGGCCAGCGGTCGTTTGAACGTCAAAGTTCTGGCTGATGTCAGCCGCTCCACCCTGAACACATCCGGTTATATTGTGGGGATCTTCCTGGCGGCGAATTTCTTTGCCTTCGTGCTCAGGCGTTATGGCGGAGATGAGATCGTTGAGACTCTCGTTCTGTCGGCCTTCGACGATCCGTATTTAACGGTGGCCTTTATCCTGTTCATCGTTTTCCTGCTGGGATTCCTGCTCGACTGGATCGAGATCACCATCATCATCATGCCGCTGATGCTGCCGATCATCCCGGCACTTGAGCTTACGGTGCCGGGATTCGATCAGGTTCGCGATCCTTCGGTCGTCTGGTTCGCAATTTTGGTAGCAGTTACGTTGCAGACGTCGTTCCTGACACCACCGGTCGGGTTCGCGCTGTTCTACCTCAAGGGTGTCTGTCCGCCCGACGTAACCCTAAGTCATATCTATAAAGGGGTGATCCCCTTTGTGATCTTGCAGCTGATTGGGCTTCTTATTGTTTTTCAGTTCCCGGAGCTCACAACGTGGTTGCCCTCGGTCGCCTATGGAGGGTAGCGGATGAACCTAATCCTGCAGAACCAAAGCATCTAGCATCAAGCAGTTCACGCAACACCTTCACGGGAAGCCCCAGCTCGATCTCACGCAGTATGGACTTGTCCGGATGTAGTGGAGAGGCTTTCACTCCATAATGGCCGTTTCGGCCTCGAACGAAGCCGGCGATTTGTATCCCAAAGCGGAGTGCCGCCGCCTGGGATGGTAGAAGCCATTCGCAGAGGTAAGGGGGAGCCTAAAGGTCAACGACGACGCGATCGACACACCCGCGGCGGAACGTTAATCGGATGCAGTGCCTAAACTTGCTCCACGTCAAGGTTACATTGCAGTCTGCAACGGGCTCGGTCCGGGCATTGGCCGCGCGATGCATAAACTCAACCAATGCGGACAAAGTGAGCATTCATTGCATGTGCTTGAATGTCGGTGCCTTGCTATCAGTGCACCCGAACAGCAGATAAACAAAAGGTGTTGATGAGGAGCTGAGCTATGTCGACGCAAGGGAACGATGGCCCGACCATCGCTGAAGAATGGGACGCTCACGCAGCAGATTATGCGCGCCTCTTCGCGCCGCTTACAGGTCATATCGCCCGCTCGATGCTTTCTATGGTGCAGGAGCGCCTGCCGAGCGCGCCGCGTATCCTCGATATCGCCTGTGGACCGGGCGACCTCGCGGTTGCGGCAGCACATCTCTGCGCTGAGCGCGGGGCTGGTTCGGTCCTCGCCACCGACATATCTCCTGCGATGGTTGCCCTTACCGAGAGAGCTTTGGCGCCAATCAACGCGGATACCCGATGCGAGGTACGCGATGGGCAAGCGTTGGGCCTGGAGGGCGGCGCCTTCGACGCGGCCTTTTCGTGCCTTGGCATCTTCCTTTTCCCCGATCGCCACGCGGCTTGGCGGGCGGCAGCGGAAGCTCTGCGCCCCGGTGGTGTCCTTGTGACGTCCGCGTGGCGAGGCCCCGAGTACAATGACCTTGCGCGGGCCCAGATGGCCCCCCTTATGGCTGCTTTGCCCGCCCGTCTGACAGACCCGCCACTGCGCCCCGCCTGGGCTCGGATCACAACGGCTGAGGGTTTGGTCGAGGACGTGACGGGATCCGCCCCGTTGGGGGACGCTGAGGTTCACATCGTCGATGCGACGCTCGCCTTGCCTCGTCCGGACGCGATGTGGCGCGGTATGGTCGGCAACCCCGTCACTGCAACGCTCATTGGCCAGTGCGATCCGACCGAGCGGGAAGCCGTCAAGGCTGCCGTTCTCGAAGCTTTCGAGCAGCGAAGCGGCGGCCCCGACCGGCCACTCCTCCTTAATGCATCATGTCATGTGCTCATCGCTCGTCGGTTGGGCTGACGCATAGCGGACTCAGAGCAAGTTGCGGCCGGAATGAAGCATGTGACCGCGGCGGTCCTGGTCGCCGGCTAGGCGACTTTCGCGCCGTGGTGCCACTCCACCACAAACGGAATCCAACGACACCAACGGGCAAAATTGCCGGGCCTCAGGACGGTGGAAATCGGCCTGTCGGCGTTGTTGCGCAACAGGATCCTAAGAGGCGAAGCGGCTGGCGTCGGCGCCGTAATGATTGAGATACCGGTCGGTGATCTTTGCGATCGGCAGGATCACCATGACGTCGGTCGTGCCGAAGGCGCGGTCCACCACCGCGCCGTCACCGATCATCGCGCCAAGCCGCAGATAGCCCTTGATCAGCGGCGGCAGGGCCGACAGGGCTCCCTTCACGTCGATCGCCTCCCGCGGCATCAGGTCCATCATATGGTAGAGCTCGGGCCGGGCGCTGACCGCCCATTCGCCGGTTGCCAGGCAGTTGTGATAGAGGAACGACAGCGACAGCGCATGCGCCTCGGGCATGATGCCGGGGATCGACGCACAGCCGAACATCGCGTCGATCTGGTGTTCCAGCGCATAGGCCCAATTGCCCTGCCACAGCAGTTCGACCGTGCGGCGGTTGCGGTATTGCGGCAGCACGCAGGAGCGGCCGAGTTCCATGAAACGCTTCTGCGGATGGCGTGCCAGCATGTCGTCGATGGCGAATTCCGACGTCGAGTAGAATCCGTCATTGGCCCGCGCCACGTCCTGGCGCAGCAGTCGATAGGTGCCGACGATCTGATCCTCTGGATCGCCGACGAGCGTCCGGTCAAGCACGAGAAGATGATCGCATACGGCGTCGAAGGCGTCGATGTCGCGCCTCAGACGCATCGCCTCCGGCGGCATGGCGGCGCCCATCTCATTGGCGAACACGTTGAAACGCACGGACTGGGCGGCCTGTATTTCACTCTCGGAGCGCGCCAACCGGGTCTCCAGGTCCCCGATGCGGCCCAGCACGTCGCCATCGCGATAGGTCATCTCAAGCGCCGGCCCGCTGGCGGCGAGTTTGTCCGCCCGTGTGTCGCGCATGTTCAAAGGCATGGCAAAGAAACCCCACAGTTTCGCATTGGCGATCATAAAACAGAGTTATGCGACAACGCCGTGACATGGGCCCGTCGGTGCCGCGCCGCGGCACTATGCGTTTTGAGCGCTGCACCGGCTCAGCGTGCTCCTGGAAAAGGAAACGAATCCATGTGTCGTTTCCCTGACATCATGCGCTCATATCGACGACCACGCGCCCCTGTACCCGCCCATCCATCATGGCATGGGCGGTGTCGATGATATCATCAAATCCGATCGTTTTCGACAGGCGATGCAATTTGTCCATGTCGAGATCGGCGGCAAGACGTCGCCAGGCCTCTTCGCGCAAGGGTTTCGGCGCCATCACCGAATCGATGCCGAGAAGGCTGACACCGCGCAGAATGAACGGCATTACGGTGGCCGGCAGGTCGAAACCCTGGGCCAGGCCGCAGGCCGTCACAGCGCCGCCATAGCGCGTCTGCGACAGCACATTGGCCAGCGTGTAGCTGCCGACCGAGTCGATGCCGCCGGCCCAGCGCTCCTTGCCCAGCGGCCGGCCCGGTTCGGACAGTTCGATGCGGTTGATGATCTCACCGGCGCCGAGCGATTCCAGAAACGCGCTCTCTTCCGGCCGTCCGGTCGAGGCGATCACCGAATAGCCGAGTTTGGACAGAAGGCAGATCGCCACGGTGCCGACTCCGCCATTGGCGCCGGTGACGATGATCGGCCCGCGCTCCGGCGTGATGCCGTAGCGTTCCAGTGCCAACACGCTGAGCATGGCGGTATAGCCGGCCGTGCCGATGGCCATGGCGTCCCGGACGCTCATGCCGTCGGGCATATGAATCAGCCAGTCGCCCTTGAGCCGGGCATAGCGGGCATAGCAGCCCATATGGGTCTCGCCGACGCCCCAGCCATTGAGAATGATCCGGTCGCCGGGCTTGAAGGCGTCGTTTTGCGACTCCACCACGGTGCCGGCGCAGTCGATGCCCGGCACCAGCGGCCAATGGCGGATGATCGGTGCCTTGCCCGTGATCGCCAGGCTGTCTTTGTAATTGACGGTCGTGGCCGCCACCTCGACGACGACGTCGCCGTCCATCAGATCGTCAAGCGTCAGCTCGCGGATGTCGACCGACTGGTTCTTGTCCTCATCGCGCGATATGACGACGGCCCTGAATGGCTCCTGCATGGATTTCCCTCCGCTTCTGTGATCCGCACCCGTCCGGTGGCTTTGTCGCTATTGTTCCGCCGGTGCGCGCTCCTTAAACCCCGCGGCCGATCGACCGCAACTCGAAAACGGCTCGCTATTTGGCCCTCTCCCGCTCCCCGGCATAGAGCCAGCGGCCGAACAACTCGTCAATGACGATCGCAGCCGCGCCGATCGTGATCAGTGCATCGGCGATATTGAACACGGCAAAAGACCAACTGCCGACATGAAACAGCACGTAATCGACCACATAACCCAGCATGACCCGGTCGATGAGATTGCCGACCGCACCCGCCATGATCAGCGCGAAGCCGAGCTGGCTGAGCCAGCGCTCAGCCGCGCTGCGCACCCACAGCGTGGTGACGAAAGTGATGACCACCAGCGTCAACGCAATCAGCCATCGGTCGCCGAGCCCGGTCAGCATCGAAAAAGCGATGCCTTCATTGTGGGTGCGAAACAGCGCGAGCGTCGGCAGCAGGTCCACCCTCTGATGGAAGGGCAGATAGGTTTCGACCGCCCATTTCACCAGTTGATCGACCGCGACGAGCACCGCCATCAGCGTGATCGCGAAACGCGGGCGCGAAAACAGCGACCGGCTCCCGCTCATGCGCCTATCTCCAGCAAAGATCGCCGCGCCTCGAAAAGCATGACGCCGGTGGCCACGGCAAGGTTCAGCGAATCCGCCCGTCCGGCCTGGGGGATCCGTGCCAGCACGTCGCAGTCGGCCGCGAATTCGGGCGTCAGTCCCGCCTGTTCGTTGCCCATCGCCAGCACGCATGGCCGGGTTGTGTAGTCGATTGTGCGATAATCGACCGCGCCGGCCAGGTGGGTGCCGATCAGCGTTGCCGAGACGTCCCGGTGCCAGGCGAGAAAGCCCTGACGGTCGGCGCGGGCGATCGGCACGGCGAAGATCGAACCCATGGTTGCGCGCACGGTTTCGAGCGAGAACGGATCGGTGGTGTCGCCGATCAGCGCGATGCCGCTTGCGCCGGCGGCATCGGCCGTGCGGATGATGGTACCGAGATTGCCGGGATCGCGCACGCGCTCCAGCGCCAGATAGGTCTCGCCGGCCCGCGGACGGAAACGTGCGAGCGGAACATAGCGCTGTTCGAACACGCCGCACACCATCTGCGGATTGTCGCGCCGTGTCAGCGCCGTCAGGATCTTTTCCGTCACCTCCAGCACGAGCCCGCCGCAGGCGACCGTTTTGGCGGCGACGGCCGCCACCGACGGATTGTCTTTGGCGCTGCGCGCGTAAATCAGCGTCCTGATCCGCCAGCTCTGCTCCAATGCATCGATCACAAGCTTCAGACCCTCGGCCATGAAACTGGCGCTGCGGTCCCTGTGTTTCTTCAGGCCCAGCGCCCGGATGTCCTTGATCAGCGGATTGGCGAGGCTCGATATCTCCTTGACCCGCCCGACGCGGGGGCGGATGTCCGGGGCGCTGGCTGGCCGTTCGTTTCCCGCCGTGGTCATGGCGCCACCCAACGGCTGAAAAGCGAGGTCGAAAGCGTCCGGCCGGCGGATGCCTCGCGCAACACGAGCTCGCCGGACTCGACCGTGCCGCTGGCGCCGCGCATGGTCTCGCGCATCAATTCGTGGATGGCGTAGAAGGAGGCCCGGATCGAGTAGGCCGTCAGCACGAGAGCCCGTGCGTCGACGCTCAACAGCGAGCGGCATATATCCAGCAGGGCCGGCAACTGGTCGAAAAGCTGCCAGGTCTCGCCATTCGGGCCGCGGCCGAATTTCGGCGGATCGGCGAGGATAATGTCATAGACATTGCCGCGCCGCTCCTCGCGGGCGACGAATTTCATGGCGTCGTCGCAGATCCAACGGACCGGCCGGTCGTCGAGCGCGGCAAGGGCTTGGTTTTCGCGGGCCCAGCCGATGGCTTTCTTCGATGCGTCGACATGGGTCACGGCGGCGCCGGCGGCGGCGGCGATCAGCGACGCGACGCCGGTATAGCCGAACAGGTTGAGCACCTTGAGCGGCCGCTCGGCGGTGCGGATCTGGTCGCGCATGAACGTCCAGTGCGCCATCTGCTCGGGAAACACGCCGACATGGCGAAAGGCGGTAAACCGGCCGTGGAAATCGACATCCATCAGGCGCATCGGCCAGGTTTCGCCGAGCGGCGTGTGTGGAAAGCGCCAGCGGCCCATGCCGTCCTCATCCGTGTCGCCGGTAAAGACGGCGTCTGCGCGCGCCCATGCCGTCTCGTTCAGAGCGCGCGGCCAAAGGGCCTGGGCCTCCGGGCGGATGATGCGGTAGGGCCCGTATTGCTCCAGCTTTTCGCCGCCGCCGCTGTCGATCAGTTGGAACGCGTCCGAACCGGCGGTTTCCAGGATCAGCGGCACGCGCTCCGATGGCCGATCACCGTGGCGGGCCGGACGTGTCGGCGCCGCTTTGCTGTCGCTGTCCTTGACGGGCCGTCTGGCCGTGCGCGCCGTGTCGCCACCTGCGGATGGCTTTCCTGCGGCTCTGGCGGCCTGCGGTGCGTGCCGGTGCCTGGCTTGTGGCCTGCGCCGGCCATGTCTGTCGCTCAAAATGTCATCCGTCCGGTTGTCCGAGTCCAGATTCGCTCTTGGCCCGGGCGCGCAAAGCAAATAGCATCGCACCCCGATTTGGCAAAGCCGTTTCGTGATTGTCCGTGTCGATCGGGTTGGCTGGCACACGGAGTCCGGCGGGCAGCCGGACAGGGTGTTAAAGGGGAGAAACCGCATGGACATGACGGGCGAGGAACGGATCGCGGCCCCCCGCGACGTGGTATGGGCGGCGCTCAACGATCCCGACGTTCTCAAACAGTGCATTCCCGGCTGTCAGTCTCTGGAGGTGACCGGCGAGAATGAAATGGCGGCCGCCATCAAGCTCAAGATCGGGCCGGTTTCGGCGACCTTCAAGGGCGCCGTGACACTGCAGAATGTCAAGGCGCCGGAGAGCTACACAATCAGCGGCGAGGGCAAAGGCGGCATTGCCGGCTTTGCCAAGGGGGCCGCCGATGTGCGTTTGAGCGAGGACGGCGGTGAAACGGTGCTGGCCTATGACGTCAAGGCGCAGGTCGGCGGCAAGCTGGCCCAGCTCGGGTCCCGGCTGATCGATTCGACATCGAAGAAACTCGCCGGCCAGTTTCTTACGAGCTTCACAGAGGTCGTCACCGCAAGCGAATAGGTCCGATCGGCACGATCAGCCGGACGCGGCCTTGAAGCGCCGCCACACCAGGCACCCGGCCGCGAAGTCCTCCAAGGCGGCGCCGGTCGATTTGAACAGGGTGATTTCGCTGTCGGATCTGCGCCCGGGATGCGCGCCGCGGCACAGCATGGCGAGGTCGGCAACGATGTCGGCGCGGGCGATCACGCCGGCGTCGAGCGGCTGCACCAGGTCGCCGCCTTCTGTCAGGGCGCCCTCGAACGTGTCGACGAACAGCGTTGCGCGACGCGCCGCGGCATCGTCGCTCTCACGCAGTTTCGGCGTGAACGCGCCGACGAGATCGACATGGGTGCCGGGTTTGAGCCAGGCGCCCTCGATCAGCGGCCGGTCGGAGATCGTCGCGGCTGAGACGATATCGGCATCGCTGATCGCGGCCCGCCGGTCCTCCGTGACGGAGACGTCGAAGCGTTCTCCGGCCAGTTGCGCCGCCAGTTTCTCCGCGCCCGCTCGGTTGCGATTCCACAGCGTGACCGACCGGATCGGATGCATGGCGGCATGGGCGCGAACGAGATGCGGCGCGAGCCTGCCGGCGCCGATCATCGCCATTGTGTGTGCCTTGGCCGGCGCCAGGTAGCGTCCCGCCAGGGCTGACGCGGCGGCGGTGCGCCACACGGTCAGGCTCTGCCCGTCGATCATCGCCAGCGGCGCGCCGGTGCGGCCGTCCGACAGCAGATAGACCGCCATCACCGACGGCATCCCAATGGCGTTGTTGTCCGGGCTGACGGTGACGATCTTGCAGCCGATGAAGCCCTCGTCCGAACGACCGTTGCTCGTAAAATCGGTCCAGGCGGGCATCAACAGCAGGGTGCTGTCGGCGCCGTCCGGCCGCTCGATCGTATGATGGTGGCGCGTCGGCGCGGCAACGCCGCCCGCAAACGCGTCCGCCAGCGCATCCGCCAGTCCCGGATAATCGAGAAACGCGTCGACCTGGTCGGCGGAGATGATGTCCATGAACGGGCTTTTAAGAGGAGGGAAGGGCTTTTTGGCCGGCGTCGGCGCGCTCGCGCTGCTTGTCGGCTTCGGTATGCCACTTCACCGCCTCGCGCGCTTCAACCCGTGCCTTCTTGCGGTATTTTCCCTGATTGAACCACGTGGCCAGCGATCCGACGATCATGCCGAGCATGAAGGCCAGAAACAGGAACACGAAAAACGGCGCGCTGACTGACAGCAGGCTGTCCGACGGCTGAAACGGATTCAGCGCCAGGGTGACGACGCCCCGATTGGCAACCGAGAGCACGATCAGCACGATCGCGATGGGCACCAGAATGAGAAAAGTGACGATTTTTCGAGCCATGATATCCGAACCGGTTGCACGCGGTCACGCATAGCACCGCCGCGACTGTCATTCCATAGCCTTTGGCCGGTTGAACGGACGTCCGGGTTCAGCCGTGGGCACCCGGGATTAGCCGTCGGCACCCGGGTTCAGCCTTTCACGCAATTCCTTGCCTGTTTTGAAGAACGGCACCCACTTCTCCTCGACGAAGACGGCCTCGCCGGTGCGGGGGTTGCGCCCCGACCGCGACGGCCGGTTTTTGACCGAGAACGCGCCGAATCCGCGCAATTCGACGCGGTTTCCGGCCGCCAACGCGTCGGTGATCTCGTCGAGGATCGCGTTGACGATGTTCTCCACGTCGCGGTGGTAGAGATGCGGGTTTCGGGCAGCGATAATCTGAACCAATTCTGACTTGATCACGGCTGTTCCCCTCATCCGCTCTATTGATCGGCCGCGCCAAATTGCCAAACGGACACCAGACCGTCAAGAAACAACTTGCGATCTGCTAGATCGCGTAACTCCTTGGCAAAGGGAATCGTGTTGCCCTCGAACGCGGCCAGCAGGCGCATCAGCGCGTCGCCGAACAACAGCTCGCTGCTGGAGCGGCGGCGCTCCCAGTCGACGATGTCGAGCGACTGGTCGATGCCCTCGCCGCTGAGATAGGTCCGGATCTCCGCCTCCCCGCCGATGGCGTCGATGAGCCCGTTTTCCGCCGCCTGTCGACCGGTGAAGATGCTGCCGTCGGCAAGCTGCAGCGCGTCGGCGCGCGACAGGCTTCGCCGTTCAGCCACGAGGTCGACGAACCAGTCATAGGAATCGTTGATCATCGACTGGATCATTGCCTTGGCCTCGTCGCTGGCCGCATGGAAAGGCGAGGGTTCCGCCTTGAGCGGCGCGGATTTGATCTCCTCCACCGAGACGCCGATCTTGTTCAGCAGATCGGAGATCTGGGCGTATTGGAAGATGACGCCGATCGAGCCGACCAGCGACGTGTCCCCGGCGACGATGTGATCGGTGCCGCAGGCGATCATGTAGGCGGCGGACGCGGCCAGCGTCCGCACTTCCGCGACCACCGGTATTTCCGCCGCGACCCGGCGAACGGCGCGGTAGATCGCCTCGCCGCCATAGGACGTGCCGCCGGGAGATTCCAGCCGCACGATCAGCGCGTGTGCCCGGCTGCTTTCGCGGATGTCCTCGAGCCGCTGCAGCAATTCCTCATTGTCGGTGACCAGACCCGATATGGTGACCCGCGCGACATGGGGATTCGATCGGTCGCCGATCGGATCGCGCATGGTGTTGCTGGCGACAAGGCCGACGACCGCGATCAGCACGATGCTGAAGGCGGCAATCCGCCAAAAGGTCAGTTTGCGGCGGAGCCGGCGCCGGTCCGCGATGCCGTTGTGATCCATGGGACGCTTCCACTCGGTATTGATATTATCCAGCACCTAACAGATTGCGTTGCGCCTGCCCAACGCAAAAGTCGGCCTTGTCGCCCTATACCACGGCGCCTGTCGCGCAGACAAAATGACATATTGACACTGTAAGCCGCGTTGGCCATGTGATAAATTTCGTAAATCCCGGTTATCCGGACGTGCCGGCGGGACATCGGACGGAAACGGCGACTTTATTCATGACATCAGCGCGCAAAGACCGGGCGGGCCGCAGCGGTTCCAAAAACCCCTATGCTGCGGCCGTTCGACATTCCCGGCGTGTCTGGATACTCAAATGGGCGTTCCCCCTGGCTGCCTTGCTGGCCGTCGGTCTGTTCGTCGGCTCGACGATGATCTCCCGCGCCCTGCCGGAAGGTGTCGTGATCGGCGACGCTGTGATCGCGGGCGGCAAGCTGATCATGCGCGACCCCGTGATGACCGGTCCGGCCGACGAACAGCGCGGCTATTCGATCACAGCGGCGCGGGCGATCCAGGATCTGTCGGCGCCGTCTGTGATACGGCTTGAGGATGTCGTCGCCGATTTCCCGATCAATGGCACCGAGACCGCGCTGCTGGATGCGATCAGCGGGGTCTACGATCGCGAGAAAGCGTTTCTTCTTTTCGACCAGCCCTTTACCGTGACGACCGAAGGCGGCCTGACGGCCCGCCTGCAGGACGCCAGCATCGATGTCGAGGCCGGTACGCTGACGACCGGCAAGCGGGTGGATGTCGAAACCGCGCAAGGCCATATTGTCGCCCAATCTCTGATCATGAAAAACCATGGTGCCGAGATCGTTTTTGAGCGGGACGTGCGGATGACGCTTCGGCCGGGCGCCGTCCGCGGCGCGCCGACGGCCCGGTCTGATGAATAGGAAGGAACACCTCGCATGCGTTTAATATGTCGCAGCCTGTCCCGGCTGTCGGTATGGAGCCGGTTTGCGCTCGCGACGGCGGTTCTGGTCATTGCCGCGCCCCTGTCGGCGCAGGAGGGCGCGGGAAGCCGTATGTCAGGCCTTGCCCTTTCCGGCGACGAACCCATTCAGATCGAGAGCGACCGGCTGCAGGTCAATGACGAAGAGGGCAAGGCAACCTTTACGGGCAACGTCAACGTCGTGCAGGGCGACACCCAGATGCAGTCCGGCGTCATGACCGTCTATTACGCCAAGGATGGCGGTTCGATCTCCGCCGGTACGTCGCAGATCGACCGGATCCTGGTCGACGACAGGGTCTACATCAAGACCGAGGAGCAGGAGGCCACCGCCGACAACGGCGTGTTCGATATGAACGCCGATACCGTGGAACTGACCGGCGAGCGCGTTGTCTTGACCGATGGCGGCAATGTCTTCATTGGCTGCAAGCTGACGGTGTTCATGCAGACCGGCGAAGCCAGGCTCGACAGTTGCGGCGACCGCGTCCGCATCCAGCTTGATCCTCAGTCCAACAAACCGGCCGAACAGTAGCGTCCGGCCGACAAGGAAAAGCCCGCATGCGGGATATGCCCGCCACATCCTCCGACACATCGATGTCTTCGGCCGATCACAGCCGTCTCGAGGGCACGCTGGTCGCCCGCAACCTGACCAAGACCTATAAGTCGCGCCGTGTCGTCAACGGGGTTTCGCTCGGCGTGCGCCGCGGCGAGGCGGTCGGCCTGCTTGGCCCGAACGGCGCCGGGAAAACCACGTGCTTCTACATGATCACCGGCCTTGTGCCGGTGGACGAGGGCACCATTCGCATTGACGGCAACAATGTCACGCAAATGCCGATGTACCGGCGCGCCCGCCTCGGTGTCGGCTATCTGCCTCAGGAGGCGTCGATCTTTCGCGGACTGAGCGTCGAGGCGAATATCATGGCCGTGCTGGAGGTGGTTGAGCGCGATCGCGCCGCACGCCGACGCAAGCTCGACGCTTTGCTGGAGGAGTTCACCATCGTGCATTTGCGCAAGGCGCCCTCCATCTCGCTGTCCGGCGGTGAAAGGCGGCGCCTGGAGATCGCCCGGGCGCTTGCCTCGGAGCCGACCTTCATGCTGCTGGACGAGCCTTTCGCCGGCGTCGACCCGATCGCGGTCGCCGATATCCAGGCGCTTGTGCGCCATCTCACGCAGCGTGGCATTGGCGTGCTGATCACCGACCATAATGTGCGCGAGACGCTCGGCCTGATCGACCGCGCCTATATCATTCACGCCGGCAAGGTGCTGACTCATGGTCGGCCGGCCGACATCGTCGCCAATGCAGAGGTTCGCCGTCTCTATCTCGGCGAGGGCTTCACGTTCTGACGGCCGGCTGCCGGCATAAAGCGCTGTAAAACGCCGAATCCGCTTGACAATTGTGGATAAAAAGCAATTTTTGCGCCAAACTGTGCATCGCTACGCGCTGGCGTTGAATTCCGGCGTGTTGGCGTAAACGGAGATGTTCCGGTCCATGGCACTATCGGCCCAACTGCATTTGCGACAGAACCAGTCGCTGGTCATGACGCCGCAATTGATGCAGTCGATCCGGCTGCTGCAATTGACCCATGCCGAGCTGCTTCAATATGTCGAGCAGGAAGTGGAGAAGAACCCGCTTTTGCGGCACGAAACCGGGGGCGACGGGTTTGCTGAACAGCCGGCGGAGGACGGTGCCGCGCTTGCCGCCGACGGTGCCGCGCTTGCCGCCGACGGCACGGCGCTTGCGGCAGACGGCACCGCGCTTGCGGCAGACGGCCATGGCGAAGAAGACTGGTTTCGCAGCGAACTCGACCATAGCGGCGGCGAGATCTCGGCCAGGCTTGATGCCGCGCCGGAGGACGTGTTTCCCGAGGATAGCGGTCAGCCACGGCCGGACGCGCCGGAACTTGCCGCGCAGTGGAAATCCATGCCGGGCAACGGATCCCCGTCCGGAGAGGCCTATCACGATCTCGACGGTTTTGCGGCGCGCCCCGAGACCTTGCGCGAGCATGTGATGGAGCAGATCGCCTTTGCCTTCGCCGATCCCGGCGACCGGCTGATCGCCGTCAATCTGACTGACCACCTCGACGATGCCGGCTATCTTCGTGCCGACCTGGCGGAGACCGCCGGGCGACTGAATGTCGACACGGACCGGATTGAGACCGTGCTGGGCGCGATGCAGGCATTCGAGCCGGCGGGACTGTTTGCCCGCAGCCTGTCGGAATGCCTGGCCATTCAGTTGCGGCGCCGTGACCGGTTCGATCCGGCCATGGAGAAGATGATCGCCAATCTGGAATTGCTGGCGCGTCGCGATTTCAAGACGTTGAAACGGCTGTGCGGCGTCGACGAGGCCGATCTCGTCGATATGCTGGCCGAGATTCGCGGGCTCGATCCGAAGCCGGGCCACCGCTTCGACAATGCCAACCTGCAGGTGATCGTCCCGGATGTGCTCGTGCGGCCGGCGCCCGATGGCGACTGGGCGGTGGAGCTCAACAGCGAGACCCTGCCAAAGGTGCTGATCGACCAGTCCTACTATCTCCAGGTGTCCACGCATGTTCGCCAGAGCGATACGGATCGGGATTATCTCAACGAATGCATGCGCAACGCGAACTGGCTGACCCGCAGCCTCGACCAAAGGGCAAAGACGATCATGAAGGTCGCCGCGGAAATCGTCCGTCAGCAGACCGACTTCCTGGCCCGTGGGGTTGAACACCTGCGGCCGCTGACCCTGAAATCCGTCGCTGACGCGATCAAAATGCACGAATCGACCGTCAGCCGCGTCACGTCCAACAAATACATGCTGACGCCGCGCGGAATCTTCGAACTCAAATTCTTCTTCACCGCGTCGATCGCGGCGTCCGGCGGCGGCGATAATCACTCTTCGGAGGCCGTCCGTCATCGCATCCGCCAGATGATCGCCGATGAGGATCCGGCCAACATCCTGTCCGATGATGTGATCGTCACGCTTTTGAAAGGCGACGGTATCGACATCGCCCGCCGCACCGTCGCGAAGTATCGCGAGGCGATGAACATCGCTTCCTCGGTGCAACGCCGCCGGGAGAAGCGCGCCCTTGTCCACGCCAGGCAGTGATGGGCCGTCCGGTTTTACCCTCAAAAGGCCGCTTTTATGATAATGGGAGGTGGCGGCGGGCGCGTTGACATTTCAAATCGGAAGCCGTAAAGCGCCCGCGTTCGGCGTTGTGCGTGCAGGAACCATGTCAATCGTGCAGCAACCATGTCAATGGAGGGGCTTGGCAGCCTCGAATTGAACACCATCCGCTTGGATGGTGTGGCAGAGTCGCATAGACTGACATAACTAAATCAAAAAGAAGGGTCTGATTATGAGCGTGCGCGTATCGGGTAAACATATGGAAATTGGAGAGACGTTCCGAACGCGAATTGAAGATCGAATTGGAGATGCGGTAACAAAATACTTCGACGGCGGATATTCCAGCCAGGTTACCGTCGAAAAATCCGGATCGCGTTTCGCCACAGACTGCCTCGTTCATCTCGATACCGGCGCCTCGCTGCAGGCGACCGGCGAAGCCCAGGACCCACTTGCCAGTTTCGACGCCGCCGCCGAGCGTGTGGAAAAACGCCTGCGTCGCTACAAGCGCCGTTTGAAGGACCATCATGCCGGACATCATGGCAATGGCGCGGAGGTCGCCTACCGGGTCGTCAACGCAGGGCCCGATGAAGAAGAGGAAATTCCGGAGGATTACGCCCCGGCCATTGTCGCGGAATCGTCGCGAATCGTCCGGACGATGACGGTGGCCGGCGCCGTGATGGCACTTGACATGACCGACAGCCCGGTTCTGGTGTTTCGCAATGCCGGCAATAACGAGGTCAATGTCGTCTACCGGCGCACCGACGGCAATATCGGCTGGATCGACACCGCCGACATCAAAAGCTGACAACGCGACGTTGCGCGTTCCGGGCGGCTTGACCGCCCTTAACGCAGACAACGGCATTTGAGGAAATGATAATGTCACTTGCGGATTTGTTACGACAGGATGCAGTTCTTCCCGCCCTCAAGATAAACTCCAAAAAACAGCTTCTGCAGGAACTGTCCGCCAAGGCGGCGCAGGTCACCGGGCTGTCCGAGCGGGAGATCTTCGACGTCATCCTGCAGCGCGAGCGGCTCGGATCCACCGGCGTGGGCAACGGCATCGCGATCCCGCATGGCAAGCTCAATTCCATCAATCACATTGTCGGCGTGTTCGCACGCCTCGACGCGCCCGTCGATTTCGAGGCGCTCGACGACCAACCGGTCGATCTGGTGTTTCTGCTGCTCGCGCCGGAAGGCTCCGGCGCCGATCATCTCAAGGCGCTGTCGCGGATTGCCCGGGTGCTGCGCGATGGCGACATGGTCGGCAAATTGCGACAGACGGAGTCGGCCTCGGCCATCTACGCGTTCTTGACCGATTCACCGACGTCGAACGCGGCCTGAACCGGGCTGTTGGGGTCAGGACCCACAACCAAAGGATGACCGTCGCGGCAATGTGGATTGCCGACAAGAGCGGTTCCCCGCATCGTTTGTATCGTGTCGCGATCCGACGCCGGTCTTTCGACCGGGCGGATCGGTTCTCGGCACGCTTCCGTTCGCGATCGACAATCCTCCTGTCGCCCATGAAGCATGATGCCGCCAAGAAGGGAATCGGTAGAGCAATGTCCGCAGTCCGGGACGAAGCGGTCACCTGAGGAAAACGCTCAGACGGCCGTTGCGAGCCCATTCTGCTCAATGCTGCAAACTGCGTGACTGTCCGCCATGCTGCAATTAGCGGGCATTCGCTGCATTCGTACAGGAATTGAACTCCTGCAGCCGTTTTCGCTCTGATGCCGCAAGTGAGTGCGCCCTATCGTCCAGGCTCGCGGCAACGTTCTCCGACAAGGTTGGAGCCAGTGGTAGACCCGCGGAGTGTACTGGACAGGGATCAAGTCTGAGTTAGGTCGCAGGCTCCGCCGCGCCTTGCTCAGACGCCTGCCGAGCGGACTTCAGGTGCTCTAGAAATGCTTGCACTTTCGTTGTTCTGTGCAAGTCGACGTGGGTGACGACCCAGAGCGCGGTCGACCAGGCATCACTTGGCGGGACAATCTCGACGAGGTCGCGGCGCACACAGGCATCGTGCTCGGCAAGAAATCCGAGGCCCAGACCCTCGCACACGGCGCTTTGCAGGACCTGCTGGTCGGTGGCGTGCAGCGCCAGCATCTCGGAGCGGACATTGGCATGCATCCAATCCGCAATCGGCCGGGGCCGCGGCTCGTCAATCGAGCCTACAAAGCGGTGCCCGTCGAGGTGATCGGACTCGGGATGCCCGGCGCGGTCGATGTAGCATTGGCTGGCATAGAGCCCGAACCGCAAACGGCGGAATAGGGTTACGACATAGTCAGGCACGTCCGGTTTCGCCCCGGCGCGGATCGCCACATGCGCCTCGCCATGTTCTAGCCGGGCCAGTTGCGCACCCGCCACGAACTCCAGCCTGATCTGTGGATGCGCAAGATGGAGATCCTGGATCGCGGGCATCACCAGCGGCGCGACACCCGCCAGCGCGGTGACGATCAGCGACCCTGAGAGTTGTCCCGCCTTGCCGCGTGCGCGTCCGGCAAGATCGCTAAACATCTCTTCCGCACGGCCGGCCACTTCGAACATGTCGCGGCCAGCATCGGTCAGCGCGTACCCGCGCGCATGGCGCTGGAACAGAGGTGCGCCGAACGCGCCTTCCAGCGTCTCCACATGGCGATTGACCGTCGCGCGATGCACACCAAGTGCCTGAGCCGCCGCGCTGACCGTGCCGAAACGGGCGACCATTAGCGCGGTGCGGAGTTCCATCCAGTAGTCCATAGCCTTTCCTAGCACTGGACGAGTGTCGCAGCAACGCGCAGAGTGCGCGCATTTCGATCTCTGGTGCGCGAAGAAGGCTCATCGCAAGCTCAGAAAAGACCAAACCACAAGACAGCCGCGCAGGCGGCGATCCCCGTCCATTCCAGAGAGGAGCCCTCTATGCTCATCCGAACTTTCACCACATCGCTGTCCATGCTGGCGCTGACCGCTGGCCTTGCGCAGGCCCAGAACCTGCAATCCGCCTCCGTCCTCGAATTCGGCGATGCCGACACGCTGTTCGTCGCCGACAGCATCGGAGGGGCGATCCACGCCCTCGACCTGTCTGATGCCGGCGCGGCGCCAGCAGAGCCCGCGCCTTACAACCTGCTCGACCTCGACGGGGTGCTGGCCGAGGCCCTCGGAGCCGATCCCCGCCGCTTCACCTACCATGACCTCGCTGTTCACCCGGTGACACGGGACGCCTACATCTCGCTCACCGCGACCATCAGCGGGGCAGTAGAACCCGCCGTTGTGTCAGTGGCGCGCGATGGTACGGTGCGTCGGCTCGACCTGGCGACCCTGGCGTCCGACACGTTCACCTTGCAGGACCCCGCCGACGATGGCGTCACCTTCTGGCGGGATATCCCAGCAGCCAGTTTCACAGTGACGGACCTCGACTTCGCGGCCGGCGAGCTCTTCGTTTCGGGCCTGTCGACGGGCGAATTCGCCTCGACCCTACGGCGCGTGCCCTTCCCGTTCGCCGATGCAGCCAGTTCGACCGGCATTGAAATGTTCCACGCCGCCCATGGTCAGACCGAAACGCGCGCGCCGGTCCGGGCAATGACCGTCCTTGACCTCGACGGGGTCAGCACCGTGGTGGCCGCTTATACCTGCACCCCTCTTGTCACCGTGCCGGTCTCGGACTTGCAGGACGGGGCCAACATCACCGGCCGCACCATCGCCGAGCTTGGCTATGGCAGCACGCCGCTCGAAGTGCTCGATTTTCAGGTGATGGACATGCAGGGCAATGCGGCTGATTACGTGCTGGTGATCAACCGCGAGATGGACGCGGACTTGATCGCTTTGCCCGATCTGACCGCCGCTGCTTCGGCACCCGGTCTCGCCGAGGCCGTCCCGTACCTTGGCGCAACCGCGGGTGTGAACACCACGCCGATCCCGCTCTCGGGCGTGTTCCAGGCCGCAGACCAGGACGCGCAATTCCTTCTGGCCCTTCGGCGGAACATGGACACGGGCACGATGGATCTCGTATCATTCCGCAAGGGTGTCTACCTGCGGCTGAGCGAGTTCGTCAGCGAGTACAACTTCCCCGACTACGAGTACGCGGACAACCAGTTCGCCGAACAGACACGGATGTTTCAGAACCTACTGAAGGCCGACGAGGGCTTCCCGGACCAGATGCGCTGAGGGCCCGCAATGCGCCGCGCCCTTGCCTCCCTGCTGCTGGCCGCGACCGCGGCTGGCAGCGCCGCCGCGTGCCCTGCACCCCTGGCCGATGCGCAGGTTGAGGTCTACCCCACGGCCGAAGAGCTGCCCGCCAACCTCTTGCGGTTCTTTGTCTATTTCCCCCGGCCCATGGAGCGGGGGGACATTCTAGATCACATCGCCCTTGTCGATGACATGGGGCGCGACGTGGACGGTGCCTTCCTTGGGAACCGCTACGACCTTTGGTCACCCGATGCCACGCGGCTGACCCTTCTGCTCGACCCGGGGCGGGTCAAGACGGGACTTGCCGCGCATGAGGCCATGGGCCGCGCGTTTGAGGAGGGCCAGAGCTACTCTCTCATCGTCCGTGCGACTGCCGAAGATGCGACGGGCTGCGCGCTTGGGGACCAGGTCGTGCAGAGTTTCGTTACCGGGCCGCCGGACCTCGACCCGCCCACACCGGGCGACTGGGTGTTAGCCCGGCCCGCGGCCGGATCGAGGGACCCGCTGGCCGTCGATCTGGGCAGCCCGCACGATCACCTCTCGCTGGTCTACCGGCTGCGCGTGCTGGATCCCGAGGGGGACCCGGTGCCGGGCCGCATCGACCTCGGGGACGGAGAGAGCGTTTGGCGCTTCACGCCCGCGCACCCGTGGCCCGACGCGCCACATCGGCTCGCCATCAACGAACAGCTGGAGGATCTGGCTGGGAACCGCCCTGGCGTTTTGTTCGACCGGCCCATCAACGCCGCAATGGCGGACTGGGTGGCACATCTCGATTGGTTGCCGGTTCCAGCCAGACGTTGAAACTCCATCTCTATGCCGCACAAACGCGCATATACCGCGCAAATCGGTATCTGGCGCGCACTTCATTGTGGTCGCACACTGCACCCTGAACGCTTTCACTTGCAGGTCCCGATCATGCAAAGATATCACCCTTTTCTCGTCGTACTGCATTGGCTGATGGCGCTGACGATCCTAACCCGGATCTCTCAAAGTAGGGGGTGCATCGGCCCCAAGAATCTGAGAAACTAGTTTTGCAACAAACAGTTACCAGGTTCAAGGACGGGGTCCGATGCCAACACACTGTATCTCTGAACA
>Ga0056109_1000233_pt1 | contig 20436 bp, 8 predicted proteins | sample WorMetG1BERMUDA2_FD_80077 | JGI IMG/M metagenome (GOLD analysis project Ga0056109, IMG submission 80077) | Marine gutless worms symbiont microbial communities from Max Planck institute for Marine Microbiology, Germany - Inanidrilus... ...
CGCCGAAGATCGTTCCCGTAGCAATACCCCATATCTGCCTCCCGAATCGCCTCGGCATACAGAATCATGGGGCGAGCCCCTTGGGAATCCCCCGATTCAATTTCCTTTCAAACCGCTCTAGGTTCGGATCGGCGCGCGATAAACCGCGACGGTGAACGGCAGGTGCGCGTGGCTCTCGCGCCGTAGCCAAACGAAGCCGCGCCGGCGGTACCAGTTAACCAGTTCGACGTGTTCCGCGATCAGGCCCAGCCGGAGCTGCCGTTTGCCCGCGCATGCCGCCTCGCGCAAGGCGCAATCCAACAATGCCCTGCCCAGGCCCTGGCGCCGACAGGCTGTCGGCACAGCTAAGCGCTCCACATAGGCGACCTGCCCTGCTGTCCACCGCAGTGCGACGCAGCCGCAAAGCGTGCCACCCCGGCGCAGCAGGTAGTAACGCCGTCCTCGTGCCAGATCGCGTGTGATCCAGTCGGCACGGCAGTTGGACGGATGGCTCGGCGCGTTGTCGGCGGTCAGGTCGAAACGCTCGGCGACGTCGCGGTAAGCGCAGCGGATCAGTGCCGCGAGCGCTTCGGCGTCACGGCGGTGGGCGCGGCGAATGACGAAACGGCCGCAACCGTCACCCCCGGGTTTGACCCGGGGGTCCACGAAGGCAGGCGCGTGGACGGCCGGGTCAGGCCCGGCCATGACGATACGGGAGGGCCTCAGCCCTCGCCTTCGCTCGGTGCTTCCCCCGCCCCATCGCTGACCTTCTTCTTCGCCTTCGGCAGGTTGAGCTTGATGTGCAGCTCGCGCAGCTGGCGCTCGTCGGCCGGCGCCGGTGCGCCCATCAGCAGGTCCTGGGCCTGCTGGTTCATCGGAAAGGCGATGACCTCGCGGATGTTCGGCTCGTCGGCGAGCAGCATGACGATGCGGTCGATGCCCGGGGCGCAGCCGCCGTGCGGCGGGGCGCCGAATTTGAACGCGCGCAGCATGCCGCCGAATCGCTCCTCGACGTCCTGGTTGGAGTACCCGGCGATCTCGAAGGCCTTGTACATGATGTCCGGGCGGTGGTTCCGGATCGCGCCCGAGGAGAGTTCCACCCCGTTGCAGACGATGTCGTACTGCCAGGCCTTGATCGTCAGCGGGTCGTCGTTCTCCAGCGACTCGAGACCGCCCTGGGGCATCGAGAACGGGTTGTGGCTGAACTCGACCTGGCCGCTGTCCTCGTCGAGCTCGTACATCGGGAAGTCGACGACCCAGCAGAACTTGAACACGCCGTCCTCGCGCAGGCCGAGCTCGTCGCAGATGCGCTCCCGGGCGCGGCCGCCGAAGGCCGACGCGTCCTTGGCCGAACCGGCGGCGAAGAAGACGGCGTCGCCGTCCGCGACACCCGCGGCGGCCTTGATCGCGTCCAGCCGCTCGGGCTCCAGGTTCTTGGCGATCGGGCCCTTGGCGCCGTCGGGCGCGAAGTTGATGTAGCCGAGGCCGCCGGCGCCTTCGGCTCGGGCCCAGTCGTTCAGCTTGTCGAAGAAGCTGCGCGGACGGTCGGCGGCGCCCGGCGCCGGGATCGCGCGCACCACGGCGCCACGGTCGACCAGCTTGGCGAACAGGCCGAAGTTGGAGCCGCGGAAGGGCTCGGTCACGTCGGACATCTCGATCGGGTTGCGCAGGTCCGGCTTGTCCGAGCCGTACTTCAGCATCGCGGTGTCGAACGGGATCTGCGGGAACGGCAGCGGCGAGACCTGACGGCCGTTGGCGAAATCCTCGAACACGTTGTGCAGCACCGGCTCGATCGCCTCGAACACGTCGTCTTGCGTCGCGTAGGCGAGCTCGAAGTCGAGCTGGTAGAACTCGCCCGGCGAGCGGTCGGCGCGGCCGTCCTCGTCGCGGAAGCAGGGCGCGATCTGGAAATAGCGGTCGAAGCCCGACACCATCAGCAGCTGCTTGAACTGCTGCGGCGCCTGCGGCAGGGCGTAGAACTTGCCCGGGTGCACTCGGCTCGGCACCAGGTAGTCGCGCGCGCCCTCGGGCGAGGTCGCGGTCAGGATCGGCGTCTGCATCTCGAGGAAGCCCTGCGCCGTCATGTGCTTGCGGATGTCCGAGATCACCTGACTTCGCAACACGATGTTGGCGTGCATCTCAGGCCGGCGCAAATCCAGGAATCGGTAGCGCAGGCGCAGGTCCTCGGGGAAGTCGGCGTCGCCGGCGACCTGGATCGGCAGCTGGTCGGCCTCGGATTCGACGCTCAGCTCGTCGACCGTCAGTTCGACCTCGCCGGTGGGCAGGTTCGGGTTGATGGTGTCCTCGGTGCGCTTGACCACCTTGCCCGTGACAGTGATGACACTCTCGGGGCGGATCCGCTCCAGCGTCTCGAACAGCGGGCTCGACACATCGATCACGCACTGGGTCAGGCCGTGGTGGTCGCGCAGGTCGACGAACAGCAGGTTGCCGTGATCGCGCTTGCGGTGGACCCAGCCCGACAGGCGGGCGGGCTCGCCGGCGTTTTCCAGGCGCAACTGGTTGCAGGTGTGCGTGCGATAGGGATGCATCGAAGGTGGTTCCGGTCATAAAGATCTTGGGAAGGCGCGAAACCACACCGAAACCGGTCGTTTGTCAAGCCGAGATGGGGGTTTTTCTGGGCGCGGCCTCTATGCGCCAAGCGGCATTCGTTGTATTACACGCCCCCATGACATTGATTACCGACAACAAGGCGCTGGCCGCGTTCTACCGTGAGGTCGCCGGCGCCGAATACTTGACCGTCGACACCGAGTTCCTGCGCGAGAAGACCTACTGGCCGGAGCTGTGCCTGGTCCAGGTCGGCGGCGCCAACGCCGCCGCCGCGATCGACCCGCTGGCGCCGGGCATCGACCTGCGCCCGCTGTGGGACCTGCTGCACGATCCGAGCCACCTGAAGGTGCTGCACGCGGCGCGCCAGGACCTGGAGATCTTCCTCAAGGAGACCGGCCGGCTGCCGGAGCCGATCTTCGACACCCAGGTCGCGGCGATGGTCTGCGGCTTCGGCGAATCGGTCGGCTACGAGACCCTGATCTCGAAGCTGACCAAGGCGCGGGTCGACAAGTCCTCGCGCTTCACGGACTGGTCGCGCCGGCCGCTAACCGACAAGCAGATCAAGTACGCGCTTTCCGACGTCACCCACCTGCGCCCGGCCTACGAGAAGCTGCGCCGGCAGCTGGAGAAGAACGGCCGCGGCCCGTGGCTGGACGAGGAGATGGCCAAGCTGGAGGAGCCGACCACCTACCTGCCGGATCCGCGCGAGGTCTACAAGCGCATCAAGTCGCGCGGCGCGCGGCCGAAGCAGATGGCGATCCTGCGCGAGCTCGCCGCCTGGCGCGAGGTCGAGGCGCAGAAGCGCAACCTGCCGAAGAACCGGGTGCTGCGCGACGAGGCGCTGGTCGAGATCGCGCACCACACGCCGAAGGACGCGCAGCAGCTGGAACGCATCCGCGGCCTGGGCCGCAACCTGGCGCACGGGGCGATGGGCCAGGCGGTGCTGGCGGCGGTGCAGACCGGCCTCGCCCTGCCCGAGAGCGAATGGCCGCAGCCGCCGCAGACCCGGCCCCTGCCGCGAGGCAACGGCCCGGCGGCGGACCTGCTGAAGATATTCCTGAAAATGCGCAGCGACGCCACCGGGGTCGCCTCGCGGCTCATTGCGTCGGCCGCCGAGGTCGAGCGTCTGGCCGCCTTCGGCGACGAGTCCGAGGTGCCGGCGCTGCACGGCTGGCGGCGCGAGATCTACGGCGCCGAGGCGCTGAAGCTGCGCGACGGCCAGTTCGGCATCGCGCTGAAGGACGGCAAGCCGGTGCTGGTGCCGGCGGGCTGACGCCGCCACCATCATCACGTCATACCCGGGCTCGACCCGGGCCTCCACGAAACCGCTTTCGCCACGAGGATAGACGTGGATGGCGGGACAAGCCCGGCCATGACGATCGAGATCGGGGACGGCGGTTCAGACCAGCGTCTCGTCCACTTCCGCGTCCAGCCCCAGGTGCCGCGTCAGCGCCCGGAAGCGGCGGTCGATCGCTTCGCCGACGAAGATCTTGTCCTGCGGCAGGTGCAGGGTCAGGCGCCCGGGCTCGAGGCTGAGCGAGGTGCGCGACAGCACCCTGGGCGCGCTGCCCGAGATGGTGTGCGCCAGGCGCAGGGCCAGGCCGATGGCGGTGGCGCGTTCGACCTGGAACGGGTTGAGCAGCGCCAGCACCGGGGTCACCAGTTCGTCGTCGGCCTCGCCGTCGTAGCGCACGTTCAGCGCCAGCGCCAGGAACACCCGGTCCGAATGGGTCATGCCGGCGAACGGGATGCGCAGGATGCGGTGGAAGGCGTGGCGGGCGCGGTAGTCCGGATGCTCGACCCAGCCGAGATCGCTCAACAGACAGGCGGCGCGGCGCAGGCGGCGTTCGGCCCGGGTCTCCTCGGGGAACAGCGGCCGGGTCCAGTCGAGCATCTCCTCGCCGCGGATCGAGAAGCGGCCGGTGCGGCTCCACAGCGCCGAGCAGCCGGCGAGCAGCGGGTCGACCCGGCGGCGCTCGCCGTCGAGCGATTTCAGCATCTGACCCTCGCGCATGCCGAAGCCGGAGAACTGCACGTTGCGCGGCCGCGCCGTCTCCAGCACGCGCAGCATGGCGACGGCGGCGAACGGCAGGGTCGCGCTGCGCCGGCGCGAGGCGCCGGAGAGCTGCTCGAGCTTGTCCCAGCTCATCTCGATAATCTCGCGCAGCAGCGTCACCGCCTGCTTGCGCGGGACCACGAAGTTGTCGATCACGTGCAGCGGATAGTCGGTGCTTTCGATCAGCACGCGGGCGATGTTGCGCCACGAGCCGCCGACGGCGAAGAAGGTGCGGCCCTTGCACTCCTCGACCCAGGGCAGGTCCTCGATCTCCTTGTCCATCACCTTGATGGCGCGCTTCAGGTTGCCGCCGGCCATCTCGCTCAGGCGCAGGTGGCCGGTGGGCAGCGACGCGTGCTCGCCGTATTCGCCGTTGTTCAGCGCCACCAAGTCGAGGCTGCCGCCACCCATGTCGCCGAGCAGCCCGTCGGCGTGCGGCTGGCCGTGCAGCACGCCCTGGGCGGCCAGGCGGGCCTCCTCGTCGCCGCTGATGACGTTGATGGTGACCTCCAGGTCGTGTTCGACCTGGCGCACGAAGTCGGGGCCGTCGTCGGCGTCGCGCACGGCCGCGGTGGCGACGAAGTCGAGCTCGGCCAGGCCCATTGCCTTGGCCAGGCCGACGAAACGCGCCAGCGTGATCTGCGCCATCTTGACGCCCTCGGGATTGAGCCGCCCGGTCTCGGCCAGGCTGCGGCCGAGCTTGCATTGGGCCTTTTCGTTGAACATCGGGATCGGCATGCCGTCGGGCGCGTCGTAGACGACCATGCGCACGGTGTTCGAGCCGATGTCGACGACGCCCAGCCGGCGCGCGTCGGGACGGTGTTCCAGGTTCATCATTCGGTTCCCGGCCCGGTTCCGCGACGTCTCGCCGGGCGCCCTGGCCACCCCTACTTGAAGTTTTCTTGACGCCGCCCTTTTTCGGCCGCCGTCCCCCTTTTATCCGCCCCGAATTCCGGTAGACTCGGTCCCCGGACCCTCATTCGCAACGATACAGGATTCGCGATGAAGACCCTATACCTGTTGCGTCACGCGAAATCCAGTTGGAAAGACCCTTCGCTGGGCGACTTCGACCGTCCGCTGAAGGGCCGCGGGCGGCGCGCCGCCAAGGCGATGGCGCGGCACCTGGCCCGCCAGAAGTGGCGGCCCGGGCTAATCCTGTGCTCGGCCGCCGCGCGCACCAGCGAGACCCTGGACTACCTGCTCGAGAAGCCCGGTCCTTCGACGCCGCACCTGCTCGACGAGGCGCTGTATATGGCCGGTCCCAACCGGCTGCACGACTACCTGCGCGGCCAGGACGACGGGCTCGATTCGCTGATGCTGCTGGGCCACAATCCGGGGCTGGAGCAACTGGCGCTGCGTCTGACCGGCACCGCCGAGCCCGAGGTGCTGGCGACCATGCGCGCCAAGTACCCGACCGGCGCGCTCGCCGTGCTGCACTTCGACATCGCCAGCTGGGACCGGCTGGTGCCGGGCGGCGGCCGGCTGGAGACCTTCCTGCGGCCGGTCGATCTGTCGGAGGAGGTCGGCGAAGACTAGAGCCTGTCATGTTCAAATGGAAGCGACTGAGATCGCCCCAGCGTCCCGCCGGATAGGAGAGACGGAGAAGGCGATGCGGCGCATCGGCGAGGCGTCTCTCCTATCCGGCGGGACGCTGGGGCGACCTTCGGCGCCCTTTCCGCTGCCGTGGACGTCGTTGCGGCCCGCTTGTGATGCGCCACATCGCGGCGCGACCCGCGCCTAGCCACGGCAGCGGAAAGGGTGTCTCAGCGATTCCATTTGGACATGACAGGCTCTAGGACACGGTCCGGCGCTTGATCGCCCCCGGCCCCGGCACCATGCGCAGGTCGCGCACATCCACCGCGGCACCGTCACCGTCGCGCACCAGGGCCAGGCGCACGCGCTGGCCGGTTTGCTTGTCGACCAGTTCGGTCGGCTCCTGCCCCGGTTCGTTGACGTGCAGATCGCCCCATTCCTTCAACGCGATCAGGATCGGGCGCAGGTCGGCGCCGCGGTCGGTCAGGCGGTATTCGAAGCGGGTCCGCTCGCCGGGGTCGCGGTAGGCGACGCGGGACACGATGCCGGCCTCCTCGAGCTTGCGCAGGCGCTTGCTGAGCAACGCCCGCGGCGCGCCGAGGTGGGCCTGCAGATCGTCGAACCGGCGCAGCCCGCCGAACAGGTCGCGCAGGATCAGCAACGACCACTTCACGCCGATGATCGCCATCGCGCCTGCCACCGGGCAGTTGACGGTTTCGTAGTCGCGCCAGCTCGTCACATCCAAGCTCCGTGGAAAAAACTTCCCTTGCCTTGGCGCCGAGTGTAGCCCATCCTAGGCTGAGTTCACAAATTGAATTTTGGAATGGCGATCATGTCCGACACGCAAGCGACCGACTGGAAACGCACCGCCTGCATCCTCTGCTACGCCAACTGCGGGCTCGAGGTGAAGACCGAGGCCGAGAACGGACATGAACGGATCACCACCGTGCGCGGCGACAAGGCACATCCGCGCTCGCAGGGCTACCTGTGCCAGAAGGCCCAGGGCATCGCCCACTACGGCCTCAAGAAAGACCGTCTGACCTCGCCGCTGCGCCGCCGTCCCGACGGTACGTTCGAGGAGATCGACTGGGACACGGCGCTGGATGAGATCGCCGCCAAGCTGCTGGCGATCCGCGACGAGCACGGGCCGGTGGCTTTGGGCCACTACGGCGGTGGCGGCCAGGGCAACCACTCGGGCGGCGGCTACGGCATCATGATGCTGCGCGCGCTCGGCGCGCGGAACTTCTACAGCTCGCTGGCACAGGAGAAATCGGGCCGCTTCTGGGTCAACGGCCGCATGTACGGGGCGCAGACGGTCAACCACGTGCCGCTGGCCGAGGACGCCGACCTGTGGCTGGTCATCGGCGGCAGCGTCTGGGAAGCGCAGTGCGAACCTGGCGCCCGGGTCCACGTCAAGGAGTTCGGCAAGCACGATGACCGCAAAATGATCGTGGTCGATCCGGTACGGACCCGCGAGGCGCAGATGGCCGACCTGCACCTGCAGATCAAGCCCGGCACCGACGCCTTCCTGATGGGCGCGATGTTGAAGATGCTGATCGAGCGCGGCGCCCAGGACGATGCCTTCCTCGCCGAGCACTGCGACGGCTGGGAGGCGGTGCGCGACTCGCTGCTGGCGATCCCGGCGGCGGACTGGATCGCCGAAACCGAGCTCGATCCCGCCGACGTCGAGGCGGCGGTCGCCATGATCGCCGACAGCAAGGCGATGGCCCTGCGCACCGAACTGGGCATCGAGCAGAGCCGCAACTCGACCCTGAACAGCTATCTGGGCAACCTGCTGTTTCTGGTCACCGGCCATTTCGGCCGCCCCGGCACCCATGCCCTGCACTCCTGGCTGCAGCCGCTGTTCGGCAACTCGAAAGGTGCGGTTTCACCGGTCACCGGCATGCCCGAGATCGCCGGCCTGTATCCGCCCAACCGGTTCCCGGCCGAAGTGCTGAGCGAGCATCCCGAGCGCCTGCGCGCGATGCTGGTCGACAGCTCCAATCCGGCCAACTCGGCGGCCAACACCGACCGCGCCGAGGAGGCTTTCCGCGCGCTAGATCTGCTGGTCGTGGTCGACGTGGCGATGACCGAGACGACGATGCTGGCGGACTACGTGCTGCCGGCGGCGGCGCAGTACGAGAAGTGGGAGTTCACCTATTTCACCTTCGGCTTCCCGACCAACTACTTCCACCTGCGCCGGCCGCTGTTCGTGCCGCTCGCCGGCAGCCGCATCGAGCCCGAGATCTACGCCGGCCTAGCCCGGCGCCTGGGCCTGCTGCCCGACGATGCCGTGCTCGACGATCTGCGCGCGAAGGCGGCCAGCAACCGCCTCGCTTTCGCCCAGGGCTTCCAGGGTCTGCTGAAGCAGGACAAGGCGCTGTTCGCGATCGCGCCGCTAATCCTCTACCTGACCCTGGGCAAGAGCCTGCCGAACGGCGCCGCCTCGACGGCGATCCTGTGGCCGGCCTGCCATCGACTGGCGCAGCGCCATCCGGCGCAGGTCAGGCGCGCGCTCGGCAGCGAGGCGACGCCGCCGATGCTGGGCGAGGTGCTGTACGAGACCATCGTCAACTCGGACACCGCCGTCGCCTTCACCGAGCATGAATTCGACGAGGTCTGGGACCTGCTGGCGACGGCGGAGAAGCGCTTCCAGCTCGATATCCCGGAGCTGCGCGACTGGCTCGCCGGGCTGCGCCCCGAGCGCGACGACGCCGAGTTTCCGTTCCTGGTCTCGCTCGGCCAGCGCCGCGCCTACAACGCCAACCAGATCATCCGCAATCAAGGCTGGCGCAAGAAGGACCTCGACGGCGCCCTGCGCGTGCACCCGGATGACCTCGCCGGCATCGGCGCCGCCGACGGCGGCTGGGTCACGGTCGAGACCCACACCGGCAAGCTGACCGCGCGGGCCGAGGCCGACGCCACCCTGCGCCCGGGTTACGCCACCCTGCCGCATGGCTACGGCCAGCACATCCGCCTCGACGACGGCGAGGAGATCGTCGCCGGCCCGCGCATCAACCAGCTCTCGGCCAGCGACGACTGCGACCCGATGACCGACACGCCGTACCACAAGAACGTGGCGGCGGCGCTCAAGCGGGTCAGCAACGAGGAGGCGGCGCAAAGCGAGGACCTCGCCGCCAAACTGCGCCAGGTGCTCTAAAAAAAGGGGTCAGACCCCTTTTTCGCGGAATCGGGCGGGCGGTTCAGAACGTGCCCGGATAGGCGCCGCCGTCGATCAGGAAGTTCTGCCCGGTGACGAAGCCGGCCTGGGCGCTGCACAGGTAGGCGCAGGCTTCGCCGAATTCGGCCGGATCGCCGAAGCGGCCGGCCGGGATCGTCGCCTTGACCTCGTCGGCGACCTGTTCGACGGTGATGCCGCGTGCCTTGGCGGCAGTGGCGAAGCCACCTGTAAGCCGATCCGTGTCGAAGCGGCCGGGCAGAAGGTTGTTGATGGTGACGTTGCGCTCGGCCCAGTTGCGCGCGATGCCGGCGATGAAGCCGGTCAAGCCGGTACGGGCGCCGTTCGACAGGCCCAAGACATCGATCGGCGACTTGACCGCGCTCGAGGTGACGTTGACGATACGGCCGAAGCCGCGCTCGGCCATGCCCTCGACGGTCGCCTTGATCAGGAAGATCGCGCTCAGCATGTTGGCGTCGACGGCGGCGATCCAGTCGTCGCGCTCCCAGTTGCGGAAATCGCCCGGCGGCGGTCCGCCGGCGTTGTTGATCAGGATGTCCGGCGCCGGACAGGCCTGCAGCGCCGCGGCGCGGCCCTCGTCGGTGGTGACGTCGGCGGCCACCGCGGTGACCGCGACGTCGGCGGCACGGCGGATCTCCTCGGCGGTCTCGGCCAGGGTCTCGGCGGTGCGCGCGACGATGGTCACGGCCACGCCCTCGCGCGCCAGCGACATCGCGCAGGCTTTGCCCAGTCCCTTGCTGGCGGCGCAGACGAGCGCGTGGCGCCCGGCGATTCCCAAATCCATGCGGTGTTCTCCTCGCGCTGTTGCTGCGTTCGTCTATCCCTGATCCGGCAACGACGCCAGAACCTGCTTCATCAGCGGTACCGTGATCCGCCGCTGGCGCGCCAGCGGCGGATCACGGTACCGCTGATGAAGCAGGTTCTGGCGTCGTTGCCGGATCAGGGATAGACGAACGCAGCAACAGCGCGAGGAGAACACCGCATGGATTTGGGAATCGCCGGGCGCCACGCGCTCGTCTGCGCCGCCAGCAAGGGACTGGGCAAAGCCTGCGCGATGTCGCTGGCGCGCGAGGGCGTGGCCGTGACCATCGTCGCGCGCACCGCCGAGACCCTGGCCGAGACCGCCGAGGAGATCCGCCGTGCCGCCGACGTCGCGGTCACCGCGGTGGCCGCCGACGTCACCACCGACGAGGGCCGCGCCGCGGCGCTGCAGGCCTGTCCGGCGCCGGACATCCTGATCAACAACGCCGGCGGACCGCCGCCGGGCGATTTCCGCAACTGGGAGCGCGACGACTGGATCGCCGCCGTCGACGCCAACATGCTGAGCGCGATCTTCCTGATCAAGGCGACCGTCGAGGGCATGGCCGAGCGCGGCTTCGGCCGTATCGTCAACGTCACCTCGAGCGCGGTCAAGTCGCCGATCGATGTCTTGGGCCTGTCGAACGGCGCCCGTACCGGCTTGACCGGCTTCATCGCCGGCATCGCGCGCAACTGGGCCGAGCGCAACGTCACCATCAACAACCTTCTGCCCGGCCGCTTCGACACGGATCGGCTTACAGGTGGCTTCGCCACTGCCGCCAAGGCACGCGGCATCACCGTCGAACAGGTCGCCGACGAGGTCAAGGCGACGATCCCGGCCGGCCGCTTCGGCGATCCGGCCGAATTCGGCGAAGCCTGCGCCTACCTGTGCAGCGCCCAGGCCGGCTTCGTCACCGGGCAGAACTTCCTGATCGACGGCGGCGCCTATCCGGGCACGTTCTGAACCGCCCGCCCGATTCCGCGAAAAAGGGGTCTGACCCCTTTTTTTAGAGCACCTGGCGCAGTTTGGCGGCGAGGTCCTCGCTTTGCGCCGCCTCCTCGTTGCTGACCCGCTTGAGCGCCGCCGCCACGTTCTTGTGGTACGGCGTGTCGGTCATCGGGTCGCAGTCGTCGCTGGCCGAGAGCTGGTTGATGCGCGGGCCGGCGACGATCTCCTCGCCGTCGTCGAGGCGGATGTGCTGGCCGTAGCCATGCGGCAGGGTGGCGTAACCCGGGCGCAGGGTGGCGTCGGCCTCGGCCCGCGCGGTCAGCTTGCCGGTGTGGGTCTCGACCGTGACCCAGCCGCCGTCGGCGGCGCCGATGCCGGCGAGGTCATCCGGGTGCACGCGCAGGGCGCCGTCGAGGTCCTTCTTGCGCCAGCCTTGATTGCGGATGATCTGGTTGGCGTTGTAGGCGCGGCGCTGGCCGAGCGAGACCAGGAACGGAAACTCGGCGTCGTCGCGCTCGGGGCGCAGCCCGGCGAGCCAGTCGCGCAGCTCCGGGATATCGAGCTGGAAGCGCTTCTCCGCCGTCGCCAGCAGGTCCCAGACCTCGTCGAATTCATGCTCGGTGAAGGCGACGGCGGTGTCCGAGTTGACGATGGTCTCGTACAGCACCTCGCCCAGCATCGGCGGCGTCGCCTCGCTGCCGAGCGCGCGCCTGACCTGCGCCGGATGGCGCTGCGCCAGTCGATGGCAGGCCGGCCACAGGATCGCCGTCGAGGCGGCGCCGTTCGGCAGGCTCTTGCCCAGGGTCAGGTAGAGGATTAGCGGCGCGATCGCGAACAGCGCCTTGTCCTGCTTCAGCAGACCCTGGAAGCCCTGGGCGAAAGCGAGGCGGTTGCTGGCCGCCTTCGCGCGCAGATCGTCGAGCACGGCATCGTCGGGCAGCAGGCCCAGGCGCCGGGCTAGGCCGGCGTAGATCTCGGGCTCGATGCGGCTGCCGGCGAGCGGCACGAACAGCGGCCGGCGCAGGTGGAAGTAGTTGGTCGGGAAGCCGAAGGTGAAATAGGTGAACTCCCACTTCTCGTACTGCGCCGCCGCCGGCAGCACGTAGTCCGCCAGCATCGTCGTCTCGGTCATCGCCACGTCGACCACGACCAGCAGATCTAGCGCGCGGAAAGCCTCCTCGGCGCGGTCGGTGTTGGCCGCCGAGTTGGCCGGATTGGAGCTGTCGACCAGCATCGCGCGCAGGCGCTCGGGATGCTCGCTCAGCACTTCGGCCGGGAACCGGTTGGGCGGATACAGGCCGGCGATCTCGGGCATGCCGGTGACCGGTGAAACCGCACCTTTCGAGTTGCCGAACAGCGGCTGCAGCCAGGAGTGCAGGGCATGGGTGCCGGGGCGGCCGAAATGGCCGGTGACCAGAAACAGCAGGTTGCCCAGATAGCTGTTCAGGGTCGAGTTGCGGCTCTGCTCGATGCCCAGTTCGGTGCGCAGGGCCATCGCCTTGCTGTCGGCGATCATGGCGACCGCCGCCTCGACGTCGGCGGGATCGAGCTCGGTTTCGGCGATCCAGTCCGCCGCCGGGATCGCCAGCAGCGAGTCGCGCACCGCCTCCCAGCCGTCGCAGTGCTCGGCGAGGAAGGCATCGTCCTGGGCGCCGCGCTCGATCAGCATCTTCAACATCGCGCCCATCAGGAAGGCGTCGGTGCCGGGCTTGATCTGCAGGTGCAGGTCGGCCATCTGCGCCTCGCGGGTCCGTACCGGATCGACCACGATCATTTTGCGGTCATCGTGCTTGCCGAACTCCTTGACGTGGACCCGGGCGCCAGGTTCGCACTGCGCTTCCCAGACGCTGCCGCCGATGACCAGCCACAGGTCGGCGTCCTCGGCCAGCGGCACGTGGTTGACCGTCTGCGCCCCGTACATGCGGCCGTTGACCCAGAAGCGGCCCGATTTCTCCTGTGCCAGCGAGCTGTAGAAGTTCCGCGCGCCGAGCGCGCGCAGCATCATGATGCCGTAGCCGCCGCCCGAGTGGTTGCCCTGGCCGCCACCGCCGTAGTGGCCCAAAGCCACCGGCCCGTGCTCGTCGCGGATCGCCAGCAGCTTGGCGGCGATCTCATCCAGCGCCGTGTCCCAGTCGATCTCCTCGAACGTACCGTCGGGACGGCGGCGCAGCGGCGAGGTCAGACGGTCTTTCTTGAGGCCGTAGTGGGCGATGCCCTGGGCCTTCTGGCACAGGTAGCCCTGCGAGCGCGGATGTGCCTTGTCGCCGCGCACGGTGGTGATCCGTTCATGTCCGTTCTCGGCCTCGGTCTTCACCTCGAGCCCGCAGTTGGCGTAGCAGAGGATGCAGGCGGTGCGTTTCCAGTCGGTCGCTTGCGTGTCGGACATGATCGCCATTCCAAAATTCAATTTGTGAACTCAGCCTAGGATGGGCTACACTCGGCGCCAAGGCAAGGGAAGTTTTTTCCACGGAGCTTGGATGTGACGAGCTGGCGCGACTACGAAACCGTCAACTGCCCGGTGGCAGGCGCGATGGCGATCATCGGCGTGAAGTGGTCGTTGCTGATCCTGCGCGACCTGTTCGGCGGGCTGCGCCGGTTCGACGATCTGCAGGCCCACCTCGGCGCGCCGCGGGCGTTGCTCAGCAAGCGCCTGCGCAAGCTCGAGGAGGCCGGCATCGTGTCCCGCGTCGCCTACCGCGACCCCGGCGAGCGGACCCGCTTCGAATACCGCCTGACCGACCGCGGCGCCGACCTGCGCCCGATCCTGATCGCGTTGAAGGAATGGGGCGATCTGCACGTCAACGAACCGGGGCAGGAGCCGACCGAACTGGTCGACAAGCAAACCGGCCAGCGCGTGCGCCTGGCCCTGGTGCGCGACGGTGACGGTGCCGCGGTGGATGTGCGCGACCTGCGCATGGTGCCGGGGCCGGGGGCGATCAAGCGCCGGACCGTGTCCTAGAGCCTGTCATGTCCAAATGGAATCGCTGAGACACCCTTTCCGCTGCCGTGGCTAGGCGCGGGTCGCGCCGCGATGTGGCGCATCACAAGCGGGCCGCAACGACGTCCACGGCAGCGGAAAGGGCGCCGAAGGTCGCCCCAGCGTCCCGCCGGATAGGAGAGACGCCTCGCCGATGCGCCGCATCGCCTTCTCCGTCTCTCCTATCCGGCGGGACGCTGGGGCGATCTCAGTCGCTTCCATTTGAACATGACAGGCTCTAGTCTTCGCCGACCTCCTCCGACAGATCGACCGGCCGCAGGAAGGTCTCCAGCCGGCCGCCGCCCGGCACCAGCCGGTCCCAGCTGGCGATGTCGAAGTGCAGCACGGCGAGCGCGCCGGTCGGGTACTTGGCGCGCATGGTCGCCAGCACCTCGGGCTCGGCGGTGCCGGTCAGACGCAGCGCCAGTTGCTCCAGCCCCGGATTGTGGCCCAGCAGCATCAGCGAATCGAGCCCGTCGTCCTGGCCGCGCAGGTAGTCGTGCAGCCGGTTGGGACCGGCCATATACAGCGCCTCGTCGAGCAGGTGCGGCGTCGAAGGACCGGGCTTCTCGAGCAGGTAGTCCAGGGTCTCGCTGGTGCGCGCGGCGGCCGAGCACAGGATTAGCCCGGGCCGCCACTTCTGGCGGGCCAGGTGCCGCGCCATCGCCTTGGCGGCGCGCCGCCCGCGGCCCTTCAGCGGACGGTCGAAGTCGCCCAGCGAAGGGTCTTTCCAACTGGATTTCGCGTGACGCAACAGGTATAGGGTCTTCATCGCGAATCCTGTATCGTTGCGAATGAGGGTCCGGGGACCGAGTCTACCGGAATTCGGGGCGGATAAAAGGGGGACGGCGGCCGAAAAAGGGCGGCGTCAAGAAAACTTCAAGTAGGGGTGGCCAGGGCGCCCGGCGAGACGTCGCGGAACCGGGCCGGGAACCGAATGATGAACCTGGAACACCGTCCCGACGCGCGCCGGCTGGGCGTCGTCGACATCGGCTCGAACACCGTGCGCATGGTCGTCTACGACGCGCCCGACGGCATGCCGATCCCGATGTTCAACGAAAAGGCCCAATGCAAGCTCGGCCGCAGCCTGGCCGAGACCGGGCGGCTCAATCCCGAGGGCGTCAAGATGGCGCAGATCACGCTGGCGCGTTTCGTCGGCCTGGCCAAGGCAATGGGCCTGGCCGAGCTCGACTTCGTCGCCACCGCGGCCGTGCGCGACGCCGACGACGGCCCCGACTTCGTGCGCCAGGTCGAACACGACCTGGAGGTCACCATCAACGTCATCAGCGGCGACGAGGAGGCCCGCCTGGCCGCCCAGGGCGTGCTGCACGGCCAGCCGCACGCCGACGGGCTGCTCGGCGACATGGGTGGCGGCAGCCTCGACTTGGTGGCGCTGAACAACGGCGAATACGGCGAGCACGCGTCGCTGCCCACCGGCCACCTGCGCCTGAGCGAGATGGCCGGCGGCAACCTGAAGCGCGCCATCAAGGTGATGGACAAGGAGATCGAGGACCTGCCCTGGGTCGAGGAGTGCAAGGGCCGCACCTTCTTCGCCGTCGGCGGCTCGTGGCGCAACATCGCCCGCGTGCTGATCGAAAGCACCGACTATCCGCTGCACGTGATCGACAACTTCGTGGTCCCGCGCAAGCAGGCGGTGACGCTGCTGCGCGAGATTATCGAGATGAGCTGGGACAAGCTCGAGCAGCTCTCCGGCGCCTCGCGCCGGCGCAGCGCGACCCTGCCGTTCGCCGCCGTCGCCATGCTGCGCGTGCTGGAGACGGCGCGGCCGCGCAACGTGCAGTTCTCCGGCTTCGGCATGCGCGAGGGTCAGATGCTGAAATCGCTCGACGGCGAGCGCCGCCGGGTCGACCCGCTGCTCGCCGGCTGCTCGGCGCTGTGGAGCCGCACCGGCCGCTTCTCGATCCGCGGCGAGGAGATGCTCGACTGGACCCGGCCGCTGTTCCCCGAGGAGACCCGGGCCGAACGCCGCCTGCGCCGCGCCGCCTGTCTGTTGAGCGATCTCGGCTGGGTCGAGCATCCGGACTACCGCGCCCGCCACGCCTTCCACCGCATCCTGCGCATCCCGTTCGCCGGCATGACCCATTCGGACCGGGTGTTCCTGGCGCTGGCGCTGAACGTGCGCTACGACGGCGAGGCCGACGACGAACTGGTGACCCCGGTGCTGGCGCTGCTCAACCCGTTCCAGGTCGAACGCGCCACCGCCATCGGCCTGGCCCTGCGCCTGGCGCACACCATCTCGGGCAGCGCGCCCAGGGTGCTGTCGCGCACCTCGCTCAGCCTCGAGCCCGGGCGCCTGACCCTGCACCTGCCGCAGGACAAGATCTTCGTCGGCGAAGCGATCGACCGCCGCTTCCGGGCGCTGACGCGGCACCTGGGGCTGGACGCGGAAGTGGACGAGACGCTGGTCTGAACCGCCGTCCCCGATCTCGATCGTCATGGCCGGGCTTGTCCCGCCATCCACGTCTATCCTCGTGGCGAAAGCGGTTTCGTGGAGGCCCGGGTCGAGCCCGGGTATGACGTGATGATGGTGGCGGCGTCAGCCCGCCGGCACCAGCACCGGCTTGCCGTCCTTCAGCGCGATGCCGAACTGGCCGTCGCGCAGCTTCAGCGCCTCGGCGCCGTAGATCTCGCGCCGCCAGCCGTGCAGCGCCGGCACCTCGGACTCGTCGCCGAAGGCGGCCAGACGCTCGACCTCGGCGGCCGACGCAATGAGCCGCGAGGCGACCCCGGTGGCGTCGCTGCGCATTTTCAGGAATATCTTCAGCAGGTCCGCCGCCGGGCCGTTGCCTCGCGGCAGGGGCCGGGTCTGCGGCGGCTGCGGCCATTCGCTCTCGGGCAGGGCGAGGCCGGTCTGCACCGCCGCCAGCACCGCCTGGCCCATCGCCCCGTGCGCCAGGTTGCGGCCCAGGCCGCGGATGCGTTCCAGCTGCTGCGCGTCCTTCGGCGTGTGGTGCGCGATCTCGACCAGCGCCTCGTCGCGCAGCACCCGGTTCTTCGGCAGGTTGCGCTTCTGCGCCTCGACCTCGCGCCAGGCGGCGAGCTCGCGCAGGATCGCCATCTGCTTCGGCCGCGCGCCGCGCGACTTGATGCGCTTGTAGACCTCGCGCGGATCCGGCAGGTAGGTGGTCGGCTCCTCCAGCTTGGCCATCTCCTCGTCCAGCCACGGGCCGCGGCCGTTCTTCTCCAGCTGCCGGCGCAGCTTCTCGTAGGCCGGGCGCAGGTGGGTGACGTCGGAAAGCGCGTACTTGATCTGCTTGTCGGTTAGCGGCCGGCGCGACCAGTCCGTGAAGCGCGAGGACTTGTCGACCCGCGCCTTGGTCAGCTTCGAGATCAGGGTCTCGTAGCCGACCGATTCGCCGAAGCCGCAGACCATCGCCGCGACCTGGGTGTCGAAGATCGGCTCCGGCAGCCGGCCGGTCTCCTTGAGGAAGATCTCCAGGTCCTGGCGCGCCGCGTGCAGCACCTTCAGGTGGCTCGGATCGTGCAGCAGGTCCCACAGCGGGCGCAGGTCGATGCCCGGCGCCAGCGGGTCGATCGCGGCGGCGGCGTTGGCGCCGCCGACCTGGACCAGGCACAGCTCCGGCCAGTAGGTCTTCTCGCGCAGGAACTCGGTGTCGACGGTCAAGTATTCGGCGCCGGCGACCTCACGGTAGAACGCGGCCAGCGCCTTGTTGTCGGTAATCAATGTCATGGGGGCGTGTAATACAACGAATGCCGCTTGGCGCATAGAGGCCGCGCCCAGAAAAACCCCCATCTCGGCTTGACAAACGACCGGTTTCGGTGTGGTTTCGCGCCTTCCCAAGATCTTTATGACCGGAACCACCTTCGATGCATCCCTATCGCACGCACACCTGCAACCAGTTGCGCCTGGAAAACGCCGGCGAGCCCGCCCGCCTGTCGGGCTGGGTCCACCGCAAGCGCGATCACGGCAACCTGCTGTTCGTCGACCTGCGCGACCACCACGGCCTGACCCAGTGCGTGATCGATGTGTCGAGCCCGCTGTTCGAGACGCTGGAGCGGATCCGCCCCGAGAGTGTCATCACTGTCACGGGCAAGGTGGTCAAGCGCACCGAGGACACCATCAACCCGAACCTGCCCACCGGCGAGGTCGAACTGACGGTCGACGAGCTGAGCGTCGAATCCGAGGCCGACCAGCTGCCGATCCAGGTCGCCGGCGACGCCGACTTCCCCGAGGACCTGCGCCTGCGCTACCGATTCCTGGATTTGCGCCGGCCTGAGATGCACGCCAACATCGTGTTGCGAAGTCAGGTGATCTCGGACATCCGCAAGCACATGACGGCGCAGGGCTTCCTCGAGATGCAGACGCCGATCCTGACCGCGACCTCGCCCGAGGGCGCGCGCGACTACCTGGTGCCGAGCCGAGTGCACCCGGGCAAGTTCTACGCCCTGCCGCAGGCGCCGCAGCAGTTCAAGCAGCTGCTGATGGTGTCGGGCTTCGACCGCTATTTCCAGATCGCGCCCTGCTTCCGCGACGAGGACGGCCGCGCCGACCGCTCGCCGGGCGAGTTCTACCAGCTCGACTTCGAGCTCGCCTACGCGACGCAAGACGACGTGTTCGAGGCGATCGAGCCGGTGCTGCACAACGTGTTCGAGGATTTCGCCAACGGCCGTCAGGTCTCGCCGCTGCCGTTCCCGCAGATCCCGTTCGACACCGCGATGCTGAAGTACGGCTCGGACAAGCCGGACCTGCGCAACCCGATCGAGATGTCCGACGTGACCGAGCCCTTCCGCGGCTCCAACTTCGGCCTGTTCGCCAAGCTGGTCGACCGTGGCGCCGTGGTGCGCGCGATCCCGGCGCCGGGCGCCGCCGACCGTCCGCGCAGCTTCTTCGACAAGCTGAACGACTGGGCCCGAGCCGAAGGCGCCGGCGGCCTCGGCTACATCAACTTCGCGCCCGACGGCGCCAAGGGCCCGATCGCCAAGAACCTGGAGCCCGAGCGGCTGGACGCGATCAAGGCCGCCGCGGGTGTCGCGGACGGCGACGCCGTCTTCTTCGCCGCCGGTTCGGCCAAGGACGCGTCGGCCTTCGGCGGCCGCGCCCGGGAGCGCATCTGCGACGAGCTCGGCCTGCGCGAGGACGGCGTGTTCAAGTTCTGCTGGGTCGTCGACTTCCCGATGTACGAGCTCGACGAGGACAGCGGCCAGGTCGAGTTCAGCCACAACCCGTTCTCGATGCCCCAGGGCGGTCTCGAGTCGCTGGAGAACGACGACCCGCTGACGATCAAGGCCTGGCAGTACGACATCGTCTGCAACGGGGTGGAACTCTCCTCGGGCGCGATCCGGAACCACCGCCCGGACATCATGTACAAGGCCTTCGAGATCGCCGGGTACTCCAACCAGGACGTCGAGGAGCGATTCGGCGGCATGCTGCGCGCGTTCAAATTCGGCGCCCCGCCGCACGGCGGCTGCGCCCCGGGCATCGACCGCATCGTCATGCTGCTCGCCGACGAGCCGAACATCCGCGAGGTCATCGCCTTTCCGATGAACCAGCAGGCCCAGGACCTGCTGATGGGCGCACCGGCGCCGGCCGACGAGCGCCAGCTGCGCGAGCTGCACATCAAGCTCAACCTGCCGAAGGCGAAGAAGAAGGTCAGCGATGGGGCGGGGGAAGCACCGAGCGAAGGCGAGGGCTGAGGCCCTCCCGTATCGTCATGGCCGGGCCTGACCCGGCCGTCCACGCGCCTGCCTTCGTGGACCCCCGGGTCAAACCCGGGGGTGACGGTTGCGGCCGTTTCGTCATTCGCCGCGCCCACCGCCGTGACGCCGAAGCGCTCGCGGCACTGATCCGCTGCGCTTACCGCGACGTCGCCGAGCGTTTCGACCTGACCGCCGACAACGCGCCGAGCCATCCGTCCAACTGCCGTGCCGACTGGATCACACGCGATCTGGCACGAGGACGGCGTTACTACCTGCTGCGCCGGGGTGGCACGCTTTGCGGCTGCGTCGCACTGCGGTGGACAGCAGGGCAGGTCGCCTATGTGGAGCGCTTAGCTGTGCCGACAGCCTGTCGGCGCCAGGGCCTGGGCAGGGCATTGTTGGATTGCGCCTTGCGCGAGGCGGCATGCGCGGGCAAACGGCAGCTCCGGCTGGGCCTGATCGCGGAACACGTCGAACTGGTTAACTGGTACCGCCGGCGCGGCTTCGTTTGGCTACGGCGCGAGAGCCACGCGCACCTGCCGTTCACCGTCGCGGTTTATCGCGCGCCGATCCGAACCTAGAGCGGTTTGAAAGGAAATTGAATCGGGGGATTCCCAAGGGGCTCGCCCCATGATTCTGTATGCCGAGGCGATTCGGGAGGCAGATATGGGGTATTGCTACGGGAACGATCTTCGGCG
>Ga0056109_1000236_pt1 | contig 20369 bp, 19 predicted proteins | sample WorMetG1BERMUDA2_FD_80077 | JGI IMG/M metagenome (GOLD analysis project Ga0056109, IMG submission 80077) | Marine gutless worms symbiont microbial communities from Max Planck institute for Marine Microbiology, Germany - Inanidrilus... ...
CGAGAACCATTGAGGAACTGTGGAGCGCCATCGCCGAAGGGATCGAGAAAGTCACGCCCACCGAATGCGAGAACTTCTTCGCTGCCGCAGGATACGACCAGGACTAAATCGAATCCGCGCTAGTTCGCCACAATCGAAGCGTATCATCATCTCCAGCAGAGAGTATTAGGGCGCCATCCGGGCTGAAGGCACAGGCGTTGATTGCACTCCGGTGTCCGCTCGAGGCCCTGATTTCCTTTCCGCTGTCTGCGTTCCACATGCGTAAGACTCCATCGGAACCACCAGAGAGGAGCAAATTGCCTTTGGGACTGAAAATACACGCCTTCGTCCAAGACCAATTTTCACCTCCGTGAAGAACCATGATCTCTTCGCCGCTGTCGGCCCCCCATAAGCGCAGGGTGTCGTCAACTCCGGCTGAGAGGATTCGGCTGCCGTCTGGGCTGAATGCGCAGGTCCTAACCCAACCTCTATGCCCGTGCACTATCGACGAAGTCAAGCGGCGGCATCTCTTCGAGGACGGCGCGCGCTACCTGTGCGGCCTTTTCAGCGGCCAGTTTTTGGTTCCGCGACTTGTTGCGGCCCTTGGTGCCGTCTCCCCAGTCAGAGATACCCTTGACGACCAGCCAAAAGCGGTGTTCCCGCTCGGCGGCACGGGCGATGGCGTAGGACTCCATCTCGTAGCCGTCGTCACGTGCATTGCGCGATTTGACGGCCTCCGGCCCGCTCAGCATGGCCTCCGAGTTGGTCGGCGCCGAGAACTTCATCGTCATGACGCCGCAGAATCCGCAGTTCGTGCGCAAGCTGCTCAAGTTCACCGCCGAGGTCGCGGCGGCCTACGGATCGGCTTTCGTCGCCCGCGGCGTGCAGCCGATCATCTTCGACAGCCGCGCCATGCCGCCGCTGTGTTCGCCCGCCGTGTTCAAGGACATGGTGGTGCCGGCCTACGCCCGGCACCTGACGCCGAAACTCAAGGACGCTGGCACGCGGCACATCCCGCTGATCATCGGCGGCGACACCACGCCGATCCTCGATGACCTGATCACCACCGGCGCGACCCAGTTGTTGTGCGACTTCGAGGGCGACCGCGCCGCCTTCAAGGCAGCCAGCCTGAAGCACCACATCCCGTTCCGGGTCAACGTCGACCCGCGGCTTTTGCACCTGGGCCCGGTCGAGAAGATCCGCGAATTCACGCTCGATATTCTTTCGCAGTGCTGGGACCACCCGGGTTTCATCCTCGGCACCGGCGTCGCCGCCTACGACTGCCCGGTCGAGCACATGCAGGCGGTGCGCGACTGCCTGGATGCGGACTACAAGAACCACGTGCCCAAGGTCAGCCAGGAAGAGACGCGTAAGGCCGAGGACGCCGAGGCCATCGTCGCCGACGCGCGGCCGAGCTACGACCCCGACCTCGATCCGATCCTGCGCGAGATGGCCGAGGCGATCGAGGAGGGCGACGAGGACGACGTGCCCGAACTGGTCGAGGAGGCGCTGGAAACGGGCATGGGCCCCGAGCTGATCGTCAACTCGGCGATGATCGCGGCCATGGAAGTGGTCGGGGACCGGTTTTCGCGCAACGAGATCTACGTGCCCGAGATGCTGATCTCGGCCCGCGCCATGAAGGCGGGCATGGAGATCGTGCGCCCGGTCCTCGTCGACAGCGGCGCCAAGCCGGTCGGCGAGGTGATGCTGGGCACGGTCAAGGGCGACATCCACGACATCGGCAAGAACCTGGTCGGCATGATGCTCGAGGGCGCCGGCTTCGCCATCACCGACCTCGGCGTCAACGTGCCGGCCGAGACCTTCGTCGCCGAGCTGCAGCGCACCGGCATCCGCATCCTCGGCATGTCGGCGTTGCTGACCACCACCATGGGCTACATGGAGCGGGTGATCAAAGCCATCGACGAGGCCGGGATGCGCGACGAGGTGCAGATCCTGGTCGGCGGGGCGCCGCTGAACCAGAAGTTCTGCGACCGCATCGGCGCCGACTTCTACGGCCAGAGCGCCGCCGACGCGGTGACCTGCGCCCAGGACGCGCTGGCGGTCCTGAAGCAGCGCGGCCTCGTTTCCGCGGCCGCCTGAGCGGACGGTGGGAGGGAGTCCGGCCATGGTTAGCCTGTTCGACCGGTTCCTCAAGAAGCACCTGTTCGGCTGCCATGCCTGCGGCCAATGCCTGCTCAGCCGCACCGGCCTGGTCTGCCCGATGGGCTGCCCCAAGGGCCTGCGCAACGGCCCCTGCGGCGGTACTTTGGACGGCCGTTGCGAGGTCCATCCCGAGCGCGCCTGCGTCTGGCTCTCGATCCGCGAACGCGGTTACGACGACGAGACCGGCGTGCATGCCCCGTTCGACCCGGCGCTGCGCGATACTTCCAGCCTGGCCAATCTTCTCTCCGGGCGCGACCGCGCCACCCGGGTACCGCGGGCCTTCGTGCCCGCCGTCGTCGACACCGCGGCGCCGTTGGCGCGCAAGCTGGCGCTGCGCACGCCGGTGATCACCTACGAAGTGGTCTCGCCCAAGGACCGTGGCGGGCTGCCGCGCATCCGCCGCGACCTCGAGCGCCTCGTTGGGCGGGTCGACGCGATCAACACCACGTCGGGCGCCGGCGGGCAGCCGTTTCCTGCAGGCCAAGGCCGCCGTGTTTTCGGGCATCCATTCGCTGTGCCGCCAGGCCGGACTGCATCCGGGCGGGCTCGCGCGGGTGCTGATCGCCGGCAACTTCGGCCGCTATTTCGACATCGGCGACGGCCAGGCCATCGGCCTGCTGCCAGAGCTGGCCGAGGCGCGCTTCGAGATCTGCGGCAACACCTCGCTCGCCGGGGCGGCGCGCCAGGCGCTGGACCCGACCTGCCGCGACGGGATGGAATCGCTGATCGAGCGGCTGGAATTCGTCGACCTGAACAGATTGAGCACCTTCCAGGACGACTTCATAGACGCTCTTTTCCTGCCGCACCGCAGCCGTGATCTATTCAGCGCAGCGCGGCCGGCGCGGCGGCGCCGGCGGCGCGAGAAGATCCTGGCCTGACCGCGCGCGGCCCCGATCCGCGATTGCGACCGCTCGGACAGTGGCCAGCGCCGGCCAGCTGTGAGAGCATGGCCGCGAGGCGTGATTGGAACGGGGCGCCCATTTGACCACATTTGTTCGCCGTCGGTTCGCCATCCGCGTGCTGGCAATGGCCGTGCTTATGGTCGGCTTGGGCGCCTGCTCGGGCTGGACCCGGTCCTGCGAACCGCCGGATTCGGACCTGACGCGCCGCGACGCCACGACCCAGGCGCGCCATGCCCTGGACCGGGCGCCGGCGTCCACCGCGGACGGCTGGCCGGTCTCGACGCTGAGCGCCGAGGGCATCCGCCCGGGGCCGATCGCCGAGATGCTGCGCGCCATCGACGACGGCACCTATACCAAGATCGACAGCGTCTTGATCGCGCGGCATGGCAAGCTTGTTCTGGAGGCTTATTTCAACGGCTTCACGCGCGCGCGGCGCCACAACATCCAGTCCGTCACCAAGGGTTTCACCTCGGCGCTGATCGGGATCGCCGTGGGCAAGGGTATGATCGGCGACATTCACGCGCCGGTCTCGACCTATTTTCCCGACTATTGGCCGTCGATCGAAAACGGCTTGGCGCGCAAGAACCGGCTGACACTGAAGCACCTGCTGCAGATGACCGCCGGTTTCGACCCCGAGAAAGGCGGGAAATTAGGCCGCGATCCCGCCAACGCCCTGTCACCCGATTGGATCGAGCACGTGCTCGACCTGCCGATGACCGACGATCCGGGAACGCGGTTCTCCTACAGTTCGTCGGCGTCTTTCCTGCTCGGCCGGGTGCTGGCGCGCGCCACCGGATCCACGGTTCCGGCGTTCGCCAAGGCAAACCTTTTCGCGCCCCTGGGCATCGACCGCTATTGCTGGAAGCTGACCGACAGGCAGCAGACGCTCACCCACAGCGGGTTTTTCCTGCGCCCGCGCGACATGGCGAAATTCGGCCAGCTCTATCTGCGCGACGGTGTCTGGCGCGGACGCCAGGTCGACCCGGCCGCCTGGATCGCCGGGTCCGTCGCCTGGCAGGTCGAAACCAAATCCACCCGGGCGCAGAAGGCGCGAGGCGTGCGCAACGGATACGGTTATCAATGGTGGGTGCAGCTCGCCGATCCGGGAGCGGACGCGACCTTGGACACCTACCTCGCCGTGGGCAACGGCGGCCAGAAGATCTCGGTCTATCCGAACCTGGACATGGTCGTGGTCTTCACCGGCGGCCACTACGGTAAACCGGTCGGCCACCGGCAGACGCGCGAGCTGCTGCGCCGATATATCCTGCCCGCGGCGCGCGGCACGCCTTAGCCGATGCGCGGATCCGCCAGCCGCGGGTCGAACACGCGCGGCATCAGCCCGGCCTGGAACCACTGCACGAAGCTGTAGATGCTGAACACCGGCAGGCCCAGCGCCTGGCGCAGGTCGGCGGCGTAGGGCACCATGTTGGTGCATTCGAGCACGATGGCGCCGATGCCGTCGTGCTCGCGCACCAGCCGCTCGCCGGCTTCCAGCAGGTCCTTGCGCGCCAGTTCGACGTTCATATCGGCCTCGTCGTCGAGGATGGCGCGGGAGAATTCGGCGCCGTCGTCGGTGCCGACGATCGGCGTGTCCAGTGGCACGCCGGAGGCCGTGAGATGCTCCTCGGTCAGGGTCGCCTTGGAGATGGTGATGACGCCGACCCCGCGCCCGGGCGGCAGCAGCTTCTGCACCATCGGCACCTGCATCAGCGACGAGGACGCCACCGGCACGTCGACGGCGGCGGCCAATTCGTCCTGGAACAGCGCCAGGAAACCGCAGTTGGTGGTGATGCCGTCGACGCCGTCGGCGACCAGGTCGCGGGCGCCGTCGATGAAGGCGTCGCGCAGGCCTTCGGCGCCGCGGCGCACGACATGATCCGGCGAGGCGCCGCGCACGACCTTGTACAGCACCGGGAACGGCCAGGTCAGGGCATTGCCGATGTCGCCGGGAATGCGGGGAAAGCGGGTGTCGAGCATCAGGATGCCGACGGCGGCGCCGAACACGGTCTTGCCGCCGTGGGCGATGCCGGGGGTGATCTGAGAGAGGGCCATGTCTTTATCGATTCATGTAGATGCGGGAGTAGCCTTCCTTGATCGCTGCCGTGATCTGATCCAGCCGGCGGGCGATGTGGTCTTCCATGTGCCGCGCCGCCACGTCGGCGTCGCGCGCGCGCAGGGCCTCGAGGATGGCGCGGTGTTCGCTCTGGGTCGCCTTGCGCTTGGTGTCCATGTCGATCCAGCGGAAGAACTTGATGCGGGCGTTGATGTTGGCCAGGATCCGCGCCATCTCGGCGTTGCGGGTCAGGGCCATGATGCGCTCGTGGAAGAACTCGTCCAGGGCCACCAGTTCCTCGCTGCTGCGCCCGCCCGAGTCGGGGCCGGTGCGATCAAGAAAGTCGGTCAGCTCGTCGACCTCGGTCTCGTTGGCCTGTTCGCAGGCCAGGCGCACCGCCGCCACCTCGATGACCGAGCGCAGCTGATAGAGCTCGAAGATCTCGCGCGCCTTCAGCTCGCGGCAGAAGAACCCGCGGCCGCGCTCGAAGGTCAGGAACTCCTCGGCGACCAGCCGGTTCAGCGCCTCGCGCAGCGGCGTGCGGCTGGCGCCCAGGCGGCGGGCCAGTTCGACCTCGTTGATGCGCTCGCCCGGCTTGAATTCGAAGGCGATGGCCATCTCCTTGACGGTGCCATACAGCCGGTCGACGCTGCTCAGCGCTTTGGACATCTGTGGGGTTCGATCCCAGAGCTGTATACAATTTTGCTTGGTCCGGGCAGGATACGGCACTTCGAACTCCGCCGTAAACCCAAAAAATCAGACAAAATGCTGCCTTTTTGCTAAAAATGGTGTTGAATCCTGTTAACTCGCTGAGTTCTACTATATTCAGTTCTGTCTACAGATCACTCGGAGTTCACACACAGATGACGCAGGCGCGTTCGAACGCCCTTACCGGCGCCGAGGCGATGGTCCGGCTGTTGCAGGCCCATGGCGTTCAACACATTTTCGGCCTTTGCGGCGACACCACGCTGCCTTTCTATGACGCGCTGCACCGCCTCGACCACGGCATGCAGCACATCCTGACGCGCGACGAGCGCAGCGCCACCTACATGGCCGACGGCTACGCCCGCGTGACCAACCGGGTCGGTGTCTGCGAGGGCCCCAGCGGCGGCGGCGCCACTTACATCCTGCCCGGCGTGGTCGAGGCCAACGAGTCCTCGGTGGCGCTGCTGTCGATCACCTCGGATGTTTCTGTCAACTCGCTCGGCCGCTATCCGCTGACCGAACTCGACCAGACCGCGCTGTATCGTCCGCTGACCAAATACAACGGCGTCATCGACACCGCCGAGCGGCTGCCCAACATGGTCCGCGCGGCGTTTCGTGCCTGCACCACCGGCCGTCCCGGCGCGTCGCACCTGGGCCTGCCGTTCGACGTGCAGAAGCAGCAGGTCGACGGCGACGATGTCTGGGCCCAGTCCGATTTCGCCCACTTCCCGGCCTGGCGTTCGGGTCCCGATCCGAAGGCGATCGAGGACGCCGCGAACGCCATCCTGGCGGCCAGGAACCCGGTCATCGTGTGCGGCGGCGGCGTCGTCCTGGCCGGCGGCGAGGCCGCCCTGGCGGCGGTCGCCGAACGCCTGAACATCGTCGTCGCGACCACGGTCAGCGGCCAGGGCAGCCTGTCCGACGACCATCCCAACCACCTCGGCGTGGTCGGCAGTAACGGCGGCGTACCGGCGACGCGGCAGGTCATGGACGAGGCCGACCTGGTGGTCTTCGTCAGCTGCCGCGCCGGCTCGGTGACCACCGAGCGCTGGCGCTCGCCAGCGGCCGGCACCAAGGTGGTGCACATCGATTCCGACCCGATGGTGATCTCGGCCAACTACGCCACCGACGTCGCCGTGGTGTCGGACGCCAAGCTGGCCTTCGAGGCGCTGAACCAGGCCTTCGACGCCATCGGCACCGACGGCGTCGACTTCGGCGGCCGCGACAAGGTGGCCCAGGCCAAGGGCGTCAAGTTCGCCGAGTTCGCCGAGCTGGCGGCCAGCGACGACACCCCGATCCGGCCCGAGCGGATCATCGCCGACCTCAACGCGGTGCTGCCAGACGACGCCTTGGTGGTCGCCGACCCGGGCACGCCGTGCCCCTATTTCTCGGCCTTCTACAACGTGCCGCGCGCCGGCCGCCACTTCATCACCAACCGCGCCCACGGCGCGCTCGGCTACTCGATGGCCGCCGCCGCCGGCGCCCAGGTCGGACGCCCGGACGCCAAGGTGGTCGCGGCCATGGGCGACGGCAGCTTTGGATTTACGGTCGGCGAGTTCGAGACCATCACCCGGCTCAACCTGCCGGTCACCTTCCTGGTGTTCTCGAACAGCGTCTACGGCTGGATCAAGGCGGGGCAGAAGTCCGGCTTTGACGAGCGCTACTTCTCGGTCGACTTCAACCGCACCGACCATGCCGCCGTCGCCGAATCCTTCGGCGTCAAGAGCTGGAAGGTCGAGGACCCGGCCGACCTGCAGAGCACCCTGGCCGCCGCGGTCGAGCATCCCGGCCCGACCCTGGTCGACATGATCAGCCAGCCGCTGCAGGACGCCAAGGCGCCGGTCAGCGAGTGGGTGGCGTAGCGATGAGCGGAACCGGCGCCAATTCAGCTACCGAGAAGCCCGTTGCGGTCATCGGCGCCGGCATCGTCGGCGTCGCCAGCGTGCTGCACCTGCAGCGGGCCGGCAGGAAGGTCATGCTGATCGACCGCGAGGAGCCCGGCGAGGGCACCTCGTTCGGCAACGCCGGGGTTCTCGCCCGCTGTTCGGTGGTGTCGGTGGCGACGCCGGGCATCATGTTCAAGGCGCCGCAGATGCTGTTCGGCGCCGACGGGCCGCTGTTCCTGAAGTGGTCCTACATGCCGCGCCTGCTGCCCTGGCTGATCCCCTACCTGCGCGCGTCCAAACGCGAGAAGGTCGAGCATATCGCCCGGCATTTGGCGCCGCTGGTCTTCGACAGCCTGGACGAGCACCAGGAACTGGCCCGCGGCACCGAGGCGGAGAAGTGGATCCGGCCGTCGCCCTACATGTTCCTTTATCCCGACCGCGCCGCCTACGACGGCGACGCTTTCGGCTGGGGCCTGCGCCGCGAGCACGGCTTCGAGTGGGAGGTCCTGGAAGGCGAGGCGGTACGCGAGTTCGAGCCGACCCTGTCCGCCGATTACCGTTGCGCCGTGGTGCTGCAGGACCACGGCATTATCGCCAACCCGGGCGCCTACGTGAAGGATCTGGCGCGCGCCGTCGCCGCCGGCGGCGGCGAGGTCCGCCAGGCCGAGGTGCGCGACATCAAGGCAGAGAACGGCGGCGTGACCATCGAGACGGCCGACGGAACGATCGAGGCCGAGGCCGCGGTGATCGCCACCGGCGTCTGGTCCGGCACCCTGGCGCGCCGCTACGGCGCCAACGTGCCGCTGGAATCCGAGCGCGGCTACCACGTCGAACTGGCCGAGCCGAGCGTCAAACCTGCGGTGCCGCTGATGGACGCGACGCGCAAGTTCGTCGCCACGCCGATGGACGCCGGCCTGCGGCTGGCCGGCATCGTCGAGTTCGGCGGGCTCGAGGCGGGACCGTCGAAGGGGCTGGTCGAATTGCTGATGCGCGGCGCCAAGGCCATGCTGCCGGGGCTCGAATACGGCTCGCGCACGGAATGGCTGGGGCACCGTCCGGCGACCGCCGACAGCCTGCCGGTGATCGGTCCTTCGCCATTGTGCGACAAGGTTTTTTTCGCGTATGGTCATCATCATGTCGGGTTGACGGCGGGTCCGAAAACGGGCCGGCTGGTGGCCCAGCAGGTGACTGGCCCGCGCCCGAACCTGGATATGGACGTCTATCGTCCGGACCGGTTCGGATAAGAAGCAGCAAGTTTCGCGACGCTGGAACAGTCAGGGAGGCAAGAATTGGCGGAAGCGGTGCGACAAGCCGTCGAGGACTCGGAAATCCGGCCGCAAGGGGCGGGGCGGATCGCCGATCTGTCCGTCTTCAAGATCGAGGTGCCGGTCGTCTCCAAGCGCAGCCACGGTGTCGGCGACGTTTCGGGCGGCATGCGCAACGTCATTCTGAAGCTGCGGACCGAGGATGGCCTGACTGGATGGGGCGAGGCCTCGCCGTGGCCGGTGTTCACCGGCACCGCCGAAGGCAACGCCGCGGCGCTGGACGTGCACCTGCGGCCGCTGCTGATCGGCGCCTACCCCTCCCGCATCAACGAGATCATGGCTGCGGCGGACAGGATCGTGGTTGGCCACAGCGAGGCCAAGGCGGCGCTCGAGATGGCGCTCTACGACATCCTCGGCAAGCGCGTCGGGCTGCCGGTGGCGGAACTGCTGGGCGGGCGCTGCCGCGACGACCTGCCGCTCAGCGTGTCGCTGGCCGACCCGGATTTCGCCGCCGACATCGACCTGATGCAGCGGATCTATGCCGACGGCGTGCGCATCGTCAAGCTGAAGACCGGGTTCGCCGACCACGCCTTCGACATCATGCGGCTGGAGACCTTGCGGGCCGACTTCCCCGACGATCTGCGCATTCGCGTCGACTACAACCAGGGCATGGTGCCGCACGAAGCGCTGCGCCGCCTGCGCGACGTCGAGGCCTTCGCGCCCGACTTCCTCGAGCAGCCGGTGCCGGCCAAGGAATGGCAGGCGATGGCGCACTACACGGCAATGCTGGACACCCCGATCATGGCCGACGAAAGCGTATTCAGCGTCGCCGATGCGGTCCGGGCGGTCGGCGCCCGCATCGCCGACCAGTTCAGCGTCAAGATCATGAAATGCGGCGGCATGCGCCGCGGCCAGGAAATCGCCGCAGCGGCGGCCGGCGGCGGCATCGCGTGCTACGGCGGCGACATGTTCGAAACCGGCCTGGCGCATCTGGCCGGCGTGCATCTGGTCGCGTCGACGCCGAACATCAGTTTGGGCTGCGAGTTCTACCAGGCCAGCTACTACGTCGAGCGCGACCTGCTGGCGGCACCTTTCCCGGTGCGCGACGGCAAGGTCGTGGTGCCGACGGCGCTCGGCCTGGGCATCGACGTCGACGAGGGCCGCCTCGCCGACTTCGCCGCGAAGTTTTGAGACGCGAATGAAGAAGATGAAACGACAACGGGAATTTGCGGGTTCGGATGGGACGCTGCCGGGATCACCCGGCGGTCTTCCGCGATCCGGGTGGGACAGCCCGGGACACATCCGGTGAAGGCGACCCGTCGCGTGGCCTAGGCCGGCCGCGGGGCGGGTTTGTTTTATGGAGCGGCAATTGCCGCGAACAACCAGGGAGGAATCTTCCATGAAGCGCATTTTGACATCCATGCTGGCCGGTACCGTCGGCCTGACCCTGTCGGCGGGGATCGCCGCGGCCGAGAAGTGGGACATGCCGATGGCCTATACGGCGACCAACTTCCATTCGGCGACCGGCGCCGAGTTCGCCAAGTGCATCACCACCGGCACCGGCGGCTCGATCGAGGTCGTCACCCACCCGTCGGGCTCGCTGTTCAAGGGCGCCGATATCAAACGCGCGATCCAGACCGGCCAGGCGCCGATCGGCGAGCGTCTGCTGTCCGGCCACCAGAACGAGAACGCCCTGTTCGGCTTCGACTCGGTACCGTTCCTGGCCACTTCGTTCGACGACGCGGCGAAGCTGTGGAAGGCCGCCAAGCCGACCCTGACCAAGGTGCTCGCGGAGCAGAACCTGGTGCTGCTGTACGCCGTGCCGTGGCCGCCGCAGGGGCTGTACTTCAAGAAGCCGATCTACTCGGTCGCCGAGATGAAGGGCATCAAGTTCCGCTCGTACAACAACGCCACCTCGCGTCTGGCCGAGCTGGCCGGCATGCTGCCGGTGACCATCGAGGCCGCCGAGATCTCGCAGGCCTTCGCCACGGGTGTCGCCGAGTCGATGATCTCGTCGGGCTCCACCGGCTATGACCGCAAGGTCTGGGAAAGCTTGACCCACTTCTACGAGGTCGATGCCTGGCTGCCGCGCAACTACGTGATGATCAACAAGGACGTCTGGGAAGGCGTCAGCAAGGCCAACAAGAACGTCATCAAGGGCTGCGCCGAACTGGCCGAGTACGCCGGCACCTGGCGTGCGGTCGAATACACCCAGTTCACCCTGAACGGCCTCAAGGCCGGCGGCATGACCGTCGGTCCGGCCGGTGACAAGCTGACCGCGGATCTGAAGAAGATCGGCGAGACCATGACCTCCGAGTGGCTGAAGAAATCCGGCGCCGAGGGCAAGGCCATCGTCGATGCCTTCAAAGCGATGAAGTAACACTCGCTTACAGACGCGGGGGCCGGCCACGGCCCCCGCGTCCCACCAGCAAAATCAGTGGGGGCCGAACATGCGCAAACTTGCACTATCCTTCAGAACGTTTCTCGACGGAGTCTATTTCGCCTGCGGAATCGTCGCGGCGCTTTTCTTGATTGCCATTCTCGTGCTGATCGTCATCCAGATGCTCGCGCGCTGGACGGGCGAGGTGTTCCCGGGGGCTCCCGACTATGCCGGCTATTGCATGGCCGCGGCGTCGTTTTTCGCCTTCGCGCACGCGCTCAACCGCGGCGCCCACATCCGCGTCAGCATGCTGCTGAACGCCGTAGGTTCCGGCGTGCGGCGGATCATGGAAATCTGGTGCTTCGCCATCGGCACGGCGCTGGGCTGGTACTTTGTCTATTACGCCAGCAAGGCGACCTACTGGTCGTGGAAATTCCATGACGTCAGCCAGGGCCAGGATGCCACACCGTTGTGGATCCCGCAGATGTCGATGGTCATCGGCAGCGTCGTGCTGGCCATCGCCCTGACCGACCATCTGATTCATGTGCTGATCTCGGGCGACCATCGCATCGAGGCCGACGTGGTCGAACAGAGCCACGGGGAGTAAACGCCATGAACGAATTTACCCTGATCGGCATTTTCCTGTTCGTCCTGTTCCTGCTGCTCGGCACCGGCGTCTGGGTCGGATTGGCGCTGCTCGGCGTCGCCTACGTCGGCATGGAGATGTTCACCACACGCCCGGTCGGCGACACCATGATAACGACGATCTGGAGCGCCTCGTCGTCCTGGACCCTGACCGCCCTGCCGCTGTTCATCTGGATGGGCGAGATCCTTTATCGCACCCGATTGTCCGAGGACTTGTTCAGAGGTCTATCTCCGTGGTTGGCGCGCATGCCCGGCGGCCTGGTGCACACCAACATCGTCGGTTGCACCGTGTTTGCCGCGGTCTCGGGTTCCTCGGCGGCGACGTTGACCACGGTCGGCAAGATGTCGATCCCGGAGCTGCGCAAGCGCGAATATCCGGAGAAGCTGGTCATCGGCACGCTGACCGGAGCGGCGACGCTGGGCTTGATGATCCCGCCGTCGCTGACCCTGATCGTGTACGGCGTCGCCATCAATGAATCGATTTCCAAGCTGTTCATGGCCGGCATCCTGCCGGGCCTGGTTCTGGCACTGATGTTCATGGGCTACGTGGCGATCTATTCCAAGGTGTCGAGCAAGTTCAATCCGACGCCGGAACCGAAGATGAGCTTTTCCGAGAAGGTCGCGAACTCGAAGTTCCTGATCCCGGTGATCTGCCTCATCCTGGTGGTCATCGGCTCGATGTACGCGGGTGTCGCGACCGCTACCGAGGCGGCAGCCTTCGGCGTTATCGGCTCGCTGATCCTGGCGGCCGGTCAAAAATCGCTGAGCTGGTCGACCTTCACCGAGAGCCTGATGGGGGCGACCCGGACTTCGGCGATGATCGCGCTGATCCTCGCCGGCGCGGCGTTCCTGTCGCTCTCCATGGGCTTCACCGGCCTGCCCAAGGCGCTGGCCGAGTTCATCGCCGAGATGGAGCTGAGCCGCTTCGCGCTGCTGATGGTGCTGCTGGTCTTCTACATCGTGATCGGCTGCTTCCTCGACGGCATCTCGTCCGTGGTGCTGACCATGGCGGTGGTCGAGCCGATGATCCGCACCGCCGGCATCGACGTGATCTGGTTCGGCATCTTCATCGTCGTGGTGGTCGAGATGGCGCAGATCACGCCACCGATCGGGTTCAACCTGTTCGTCATGCAGGGCATGACCAAGCACGAGATGAGCTACATCGCGCAGTGTGCGATCCCGATGTTCCTGATCATGGTGCTGATGGTCTTCGTGATGATCTGGTTCCCCGACCTGGCGACCTATCTGCCCGAAAACATGCGCCAGACCCCGGGCGGCTAGCCCGCCGGAGGCCGGATATCCGCCATGCCTGAATGGCCTTTCGGCGGCGAGAACGGATCCCTGATCCTGGTTCTCGCCGCCGCCGTCTTCTGCGGCGCCATCGTGCAGAGCACCATCGGCATGGGCTTCGGCCAGGTAACGGCGCCGATCCTGCTGCTGATCGATCCGCGCTTCGTGCCGGTCGCGATTCTGCTGATGGGCATGTCGGTGGCCTTCGTCGGCGCCGTGCGCGGTCGCCGCGACGTGACCGGCAGCGACCTTGGCATCGCCCTCGCCGGTCGTGTTGCCGGGGCCCTGATCGCCGGGCAGCTGGTTGCCGTGCTGGCCGGGAGCGCCGCCTTCTCGCTGCTGTTCGCCGGGCTGATCCTGCTCGCCGTCGGGCTCAGCGTCACCTCCTGGAACATCCAGCCGACGCGCGGCGCGTTGTTCGCCGGCGGCACCCTGTCCGGGTTCATGGGCACCATCACCTCGGTCGGCGCGCCGCCGATGGGCATCGTCTACCAGAACAGCCCGGGGCCGCGGGTGCGCGCGACGCTGAACGTGTTCTTCGCTCTCGGCGCGCTGGTGTCGGTGCTGGCCCTCGCCGCCTGGGGGCAGGTGTCGATGGGGGATCTGTGGCTGGCGCTGGCGCTGGCGCCGCCGCTGCTGCTCGGCAGTTGAGTGTCCAAATACCTGACCGGCTTCGTTGATCGCCGCTTCCGTCCGCTGGTGCTGATCGTCTGCGCCGCCTCGGCGCTGGCGATCATCGGCAAGACGATGATCTGATCACTCGGACAGGTCGGCGCTGCTCTGCGCGATCACCGCGAAACGGTCGGCCAGGGCGGCGAGGCTGACCTTGTGCAGCAACTCGGCGGCGACCACGTCGCCGCCGGTGGCGCAGGGCAGGTCGCGGGTGGCGGCGGCGCTGGCGATTACGGTGGTGCGGAAACCCAGGTCGAGCCCGCGGCGCACCGTGGCGCTGACGCACATGTGGGTCATGAAGCCGGCGACGATCAGTTCGCCGCGGCCGGTCGCCTTCAACGCCGCCTCCAGGTCGGTGCCGGCGAAACAGTTGGGCAGGGACTTCTCGATCACCGTCTCGCCGTCGATCGGCGCCGCCTGGGCGGCGAACTGGCCGCGCGGCGCGGCGCGGTCGAACGGGCCGCCGGCGGCGCCGGCGTGGGCGACGTGGATCACCGGCGTGTCCGCCGCGCGGGCGCGGACCAGCAAGCGCGAGACCTCGTCCAGCGCCGCTTCGACGCCGGTCAGCGGCAGCGCGCCGTCGACGTATTCCATCTGGCAATCGATCAACAGCAGGCTGGATGCCGACAGCCGGCCGGGAGTAGGGTCGGCGCCGGCCATGGCCAGCAGGGTTTTCGGTTCGGACATACGATCGTTTCCCTTAAGCGTCGCCCGGGTTCGGTCCCGGCCCTGCCCCTGAGTTTACAGATTTGAGTATTAATACCCCGTCACAATTACGCGTGTTTCCAACTCTGCAAAATACTTTAGTTTGCATCCCAATCCTGCATTTTTGCAGAATCGCATGTTTGTACCCCCAACAGCGCAGCGGCGTGGCCGAGTCATCGCACTTGACTTCGATTCACGAAGGCGGGAGGCTTCGTCGATTCAGCAGTGCGTTCGCGCGTGGCACAGGGCTCAAATCCACCCGGGCCGCCGTTTTCCGCCTCAGAATGACGGAGGAATCAATTTGTTGAACGCTTTCACGACCTCCGCCGCGGCACGTCCGGTCCGGTGGCCGCGCGCCTGGACGGGCATCGCCGCCGCCGTGGGTCTGCTGTTGCTCGCGCCGCCGGTTCATGCGGACTACGCGCCATCGCTGCAGCGCGCCGCCGCGCACCTGCTCAGCCTGCAGCAGCCGTCGGGCCTGCTGCGATACGACTTCGACTTCCTCGCCGACAAGGGCGAGGACATGAGCGAAATCAGCAAGGCGAACATGGCCCGCCAGGCCGGCACCGCCTACGCCCTGGCCGAGTATTACCGCGACAGCAAGGACGAAAGCCTGCGCCAGCCGCTGCAGAAGCTGCTGGCGGCCTTCGTCTCGGCATCGCTGCCGCTGGGTAAGAGCCAGATCCAGACCGCCATCGAGGCGGTGCGCCTGCACCGGCTGCCGTTCGCCCAGGTCAAGCTGCGCAACGCGCTTTCCGGCATGGGGCTGCTGTACCTGCCGGAAGGCGAGGGCATGCTGGTGTCGCCCGACAAGACCTACGAAGGTGCCTGGGCCGGCATCACCGCGCTGGCGCTGCTGGCCGAGATGAACTACGCCCAGGCCAGCGGCGACGACCGCTTCGCCGATGCCCGGCGCGGCTGGCGCCGGGGCCTCGAGATGCTGCATCTGCCGGGCGCCGGCATCCGCGAACTGCCCGGAGCCACCCGCGAATCCTCCTTCGCCAACGGCGAGGTCTGGCTGGCGTTCAGCGCTTATGACTCGATCTATCTGGGCGACGCCGAGTTCGCTGCCCGCCTGGCCGACCTGGACGACTACATGATCGAGACCTACTCGGACGCGCCGCAGAACGGCTTTTTCCATTGGGACGCGATCGCATCGAACATGCGCTACGCCGCCACCAAGGAAGTCAAGTTCGTCGACTTCTCGGCCCGCCAGGCCCGCTGGGCGCTGGCCAGCAGCACGGTCGAGGATTACGAGAACCACAACTCCTGCGGCTTGATCGAGGGCATGGGTTCGGTGCTGGCGACCCTGCGCGCGGCCAAGTCCACCGACGATCGCCTGGACGAGCGCTTGAAGAAGCGCATCGACCTGGAGATGACCAAGAACCTGTCGCTGCAGATACCCGACGGCACGCGGGTACTCGACCTGGCCGGCGACGTGCGGCTCGACGCGCCGCGCCTGGCCGACAACGCCGGCGGTTTCCTCGCTGGCTGGAGCAGCATCTACGTGCGCATCGACATCGCCCAGCACTGCATGTCGGCGATGAGCAAGCTGCGCCGCGCCGGCATCGCCCTGGGTCAGCCGTGAGCGCGCGGGCGGATTCCTTGGGCGACACGTCGAACCCGACACCGGCGGAGAATACCGCCCTCTTCATCCTCGACGATGCCGGGGTGGTGTTTTCCGAAACCACCCAGGACATCTACGCCTTCAACACCGCCGCGACCTACATCTGGTGCCAGGTCGAGGAGGCCCTGCCGCGCGACGAGATCGCCGCCGCCTACGCCGAGACCTTCTCGTGCGCCGCCGACGAGGCCCGCGCGCATGTCGAGCAGGCCCTCTCGTCGTGGCGCGAGCTCGGCCTGCTTGCCGGCAGCGCCAAGACCCAGACGGCGGAAGAGGAACCGCCGCCGCCCCGGTTCGACCCGTCGACCCTGCCGGCCCACTTCGATCCCGACGTGGTGGCCGAACGCCACTACCGGGTGGCGCGCTCGCTGATCCGGGTTCGCTTCACCAGCGCCGAGCAGGAATCCTGCGTGCATCCGATGCTGGCGCACCTGGAAACGGAGGAGCGGAGCGACGACCAGACCGTCATCGACGTCATCTCCATCGGCGAGGAAATGGCGCTCTATCGCGACCGCGAGGCGGTGATGGACTGCCCGCACATCGGCCTGCTGGCGCACAAGGTCAAGGGCATGGTGTGGCAGACGGCGGTGCTGCAGGAGGACTACCTGTTCGACTTCCATGCCGGGGTGGTCGGCACCGCCGATCGCTGCAGGATCTTTCCTGCCGCCGCCGGCAGCGGCAAGTCGACCCTGACCGCGGCGCTGTGCCACGCCGGCCTGCGCTATCTGTCGGACGAAATCGCGCTGCTCGACGGCGAGACCTTCCGCGCCCGGCCGATGCCGCTCAGCCTGTGTGTCAAGAACACGCCTTGGGAGCTGATGACGCCGCTGTTCCCGCAATTGGCCGACCTGCCGTCGCACGAACGCATGGACGGCAAAGTCGTCAAGTACCTGCCGCCACCGCAGGGCACCGAGCCGGTGGCGCGCGAGGGTCTGCCGGCGACGGCGGTGATCTTCCCCAAGTACGATCCCGAGGCGAAGACCGAGCTGATCCCGCTGGCCAAGAACGAGGCCCTGCGCCGCCTGCTCGCCGAGTGCGTGGTGATCTCGACGGCGCTCGACCTGACGCAGGTCGAGGCGCTGGTCAACTGGATCAAGCGGGCCGACACCTTCGACCTGCCGACCTCGTCGCTGCCCGAATCGGTCGATCTGATCCTCGACTATTGTCGGCGGACCTGATCGACGCCACGGTTGTCATGGCGCCGAGCGTGGTGTAGCCATAGCCCTCGCCGATCCCCAGCATCAGGACCATGCCCATGAAAGCCGCCGTCGTGCCCGTGACCCCCTTCCAGCAGAACTGTACGCTGATGTGGTGCGAGGAAACCATGAAGGGCGCCTTCGTCGATCCCGGCGGCGAGCTCGATCGCTTGATCGAGACGGCGCAGGGTCAGGGCGTGGAGTTGGAGAAGATCCTGGTCACCCACGGCCATGTCGACCATGCCGCCGGCGTCGCCGAACTGGCCGAGCGGCTGGACCTGCCGATCGAGGGGCCGCACGAGGAAGACAAGTTCTGGATCGATCAACTGCCGGACGCCGCCGCCGGATACGGCTTTCCGCCGGCCAGGACCTTCACGCCGCAGCGCTGGCTCGAAGACGGCGACACGGTCACGGTGGGCAACATGACCCTCGACGTGCTGCACTGCCCAGGCCACACGCCGGGCCACGTGGTCTTCTTTCACGCGCCGTCGCGGGTCGCCTTCGTCGGCGACGTGCTGTTCCAGGGCTCGATCGGGCGCACCAATTTCCCGCGCGGCGATCACGCGACGCTGATCAACTCGATCCGGGCCAAGCTGTGGCCGCTGGGCGAGGACGTCGGTTTCGTGCCCGGACATGGCCCGATGTCGACCTTCGGCCAGGAGCGCCAGACCAATCCCTTTGTCGCCGACTGAGCACGCGGGAGGGGCCCATGCCGAAGATTGCCGCCAACCTGACCTTCCTGTTCAACGAGGTGCCGTTTCTCGAGCGCTACGCCGCCGCCGCGGCCTGCGGGTTCAGGGGGGTTGAATGTCTGTTCCCCTACGAGGCGCCGGCCGGGGAGGTGGCGCGGCGGCTGCGCGATCACGGACTGACCCAGGCCCTGATCAACCTGCCGCCCGGCGACTGGAATGCCGGCGAGCGTGGTTTCGCCGCCGTGCCCGGTCGCGAGCAGACCTTCCGTGATGCCCTCGCCACGGCGCTCGACTACGCGGCCACGATCGGCTGCCCGCGGGTGCACGTCATGGCCGGCATGACACCGGACGGGGCCGATCCGGCGCGCATGGAGGAGACCTTCGTCGCCAACCTCGCGCATGCCGCGCCGATCGCCGCCGCGCGCGGCATCGGCCTGCTGATCGAACCGCTGAACGACCGCGACGCGCCGGGCTATTTCCTGAGCCGCACCAACCAGGCGGCGCGCATCATCGCCGCCGTGGCGGCGCCCAACCTGGCCCTGCAGTACGATCTGTATCACGCGCAGATCATGGAAGGGGATCTGGTGCGGACCTTCGAGGCGCACCGCGACATCATCGGTCACATCCAGTTCTCAGGCGTGCCCGACCGGCACGAACCCGACGCCAGCGAGATCGACATCCACTACCTGTTCAAGCGGATCGACGCGCTGGGCTACGACGGCTGGGCCGGCGCCGAATACATGCCGGCGGCCGGCACCGAAGCCGGCTTGGGCTGGGCCCGCCGCTACGGCATCAGCGCCTGCGCGGACTAACGGTCTGGCGGCTCAGGCATCGGCGAGCATGCGCTGCTCGCTGTTCCAGCGGCGCACGAAGGGTTCGACCTCATCGGTCAGCAGAGGTTTCGACAGGTAGTAGCCTTGGCCGATATCGCACTCGTTGCGCTGCAGGAATTCCATTTGCTCGCGGGTTTCGATGCCTTCGGCGATCACCCGCAAGCCGAGGGTCTGGCCCAGGCGCACGATGGTGGTGACAAGCTCGGCGTCGTCCGGATTGGTCACCAGGTCGCCGACGAAGGAACGGTCGATCTTCAGCGTGTCGACCGGGAACCGGCGCAGGTAGGCGAGCGACGAGAAACCGGTGCCGAAATCGTCCACCGACAGGTCGACACCGATCGACCCGATCGCGTCCAGCGCCCGCTTGGCGTTGGGGTTGTCCTCCATCAGCAGGCTCTCGGTGATTTCGACCTCGATCGATCCTTCCGGCAGGGCGTGCTCGGTCATCAGTTCGCGCAGGCTGTCGACCAGCTCGGGACCTCGGAACTGGCGCGATGACGCGTTGACGCAGATCTTGGTCAATTCGAGGCCCGCGGTGCGCCAGGCGGCGAACTGGTGCACCGCGGTTTCCAGCACCCAGGTGCCGATCGGAATGATCTCGCCGATTTCCTCGGCGACGCGGATGAACTCGTCGGGCGCGACCTCGCCGAGGTCGCGCGAATGCCAGCGTGCCAGCGCCTCGAGGCCGATTATCCTCTGCCGCTGCAGGCAGACCAGCGGTTGGTAGCGCAGATAGATCTCGCCGTTGGCGAGGGCCCGGCGCAGGGCGGCCTCGATCTTGACCCGGTAGTGCGCGCGTTCGTTCATCTCCGGCTTGAAGAATCGCACGCCGTTGCGGCCGTGGCGTTTGGCGCCATACATCGCCGAGTCGGCGTTGCGGATCAGGATCTCGGGCTCGACGCCGTCGTCGGGGGAGATGGCGATGCCGACGCTGGCGGTGACGAAGAACTCGTGCTCGTCGTAGACGAAGGGTGCTTCGAACACGGACAGGGTCTTGTGCGCGAATTTTTCGGCGTCCAGCGTATGTATCAGATCGGGAATGACGATGGCGAACTCGTCGCCGTCGAGCCGCGGCACCGTGTCGCCCTCGCGGAAGCAGGCGGTCAGGCGCTGCCCCGCTTCCATCAGCAGCTGGTCTCCCTGGCTGACCTGAACCCCGAAAACTGGACCGCCTGAAGCGCGAGTTTTCTCGTAATGTAGAGGCTGGCAGGACGAGGAAGAACGATGCGGAAATCTAGGTTTTCGGAACAGCAGAGCGCGTTCATTTTGAAGAAGGTGGATGACGGCACGAGTGTCGAAGAGGTCTGCCGCAAGGCGGGGATCGCGCAGCAGACGTATTATCGGTGGCGCAAGAAGTACGCCGGTCTGATGCCGTCGGA
>Ga0056109_1000243_pt1 | contig 20078 bp, 18 predicted proteins | sample WorMetG1BERMUDA2_FD_80077 | JGI IMG/M metagenome (GOLD analysis project Ga0056109, IMG submission 80077) | Marine gutless worms symbiont microbial communities from Max Planck institute for Marine Microbiology, Germany - Inanidrilus... ...
ACCTGTATGTCTCGCAGTTAAGCTCCCTTCTGCCTTTACACTCTAATGCACGATTTCCGACCGTGCTGAGGGAACCTTTGCGCGCCTCCGTTACACTTTAGGAGGCGACCGCCCCAGTCAAACTGCCCACCTGACATTGTCCCCTGCCCGGATAACGGGTCAGGGTTAGAATTCCAATAAAGCAAGGGTGGTATTTCAAGGATGGCTCCACCGAAACTGGCGTCCCGGCTTCAATGCCTCCCACCTATCCTGCACATGCTTTACCAAAACCCAATGCCAGGCTGCAGTAAAGGTTCACGGGGTCTTTCCGTCTTGCTGCGGGTACACGGCATCTTCACCGCGATTTAAATTTCACCGAGTCCCTCGTTGAGACAGCGCCCAAATCGTTACACCATTCGTGCAGGTCGGAACTTACCCGACAAGGAATTTCGCTACCTTAGGACCGTTATAGTTACGGCCGCCGTTTACTGGGGCTTCAATTCAGAGCTTCGCGTCAAGCGCTAACCCCTCCTCTTAACCTTCCAGCACCGGGCAGGTGTCAGTCCCTATACATCGTCTTGCGACTTAGCAGAGACCTGTGTTTTTGATAAACAGTCGCTTGGGCCAATTCTCTGCGACCCTCCATGCAAAAAGAGATTAATCTGATCACACGTCAGGTTGCCTTTATCCCGAAGTTACAGACACATTTTGCCGAGTTCCTTAACGAGGGTTATCTCGAGCGCCTTAGAATACTCATCCTACCTACCTGTGTCGGTTTGCGGTACGGTTACCCTTACAACTCACTTAGAAGGTTTTCCTGGCAGCATGTTTCCACGAAATTCCCCAATCCGAAAATTGTCTCTTATTCATCCTTCAGCTCAAACCGCGGATTTTCCTGCGGTTCTCAACACCTAAAGACTTAAACGGACACCAGCAGTCCGCTCCGCTTCCACTCCTGCGTCACTCCATCGTTCAAACATTGTAAAGGCAGTACAGGAATATATGACCTGTTTCCCATCGACTACGCTTTTCAGCCTCGCCTTAGGGGCCGACTAACCCTGAGATGATTAGCATTGCTCAGGAAACCTCAGGTTTTCGGCGACAAGGTTTTTTACCTTGTTTATCGTTACTCATACCTGCATTCTCACTTCCGTTATCTCCAGCCATCCTCGCGATTGACCTTCACAGACATCCGGAACGCTCTCCTACCGCTCACATCAAAGATATGAACCCGTGTCTTCGGTGGCATGCTTAGCCCCGTTACATTGTCGGCGCAGAATTACTCGACCAGTGAGCTATTACGCACTCTTTTAAGGAATGGCTGCTTCTAAGCCAACCTCCTGGCTGTTTATGCAACTCCACATCCTTTCCCACTCAGCATGCACTTGGGGACCTTAGACGACGGTCCGGGTTCTTTCCCTCTCGACCATGGAGCTTATCCCCCACAGTCTGACTCCCAACTTCTAACCTTATAGCCTTCGGAGTTTGGCTGGGTTTGGTACCCGGGTAAGGGCCCTAGTCCAATCAGTGCTCTACAGCCATAAGGAAACAGTTGAGGCTAGCCCTAAAGCTATTTCGGAGAGAACGAGCTATTGCCTGGTTTGATTAGCCTTTCACTCCGATCCACAGGTCATCCCCCAATTTTTCAACATTGGTGGGTTCGGTCCTCCACGACATTTTACTGCCGCTTTAACCTGCCCATGGATAGATCACCAGGTTTCGCGTCTGCTCCATGCTACTTGGACGCCCGGTTAAGACTCGCTTTCGCTACGGCTCCGTGACTACTATCACTTAACCTTGCAACATAGAACAACTCGCAGGTTGATTCTACAAAAGCCACGCCGTCAGGCATTGCCTCCCGAAAGAGACCATAGCCCTCCGACTTCTTGTAAGCCAGCGGTTTCAGGTTCTATTTCACTACCCTCCAGGGGTACTTTTCACCTTTCCCTCACGGTACTTCTACACTATCGGTCACCGGTTAGTATTTAGCCTTGGATGGTGGTCCACCCGGGTTCCCACAAGATTTCTCGTGTCCCGTGGTACTCAGGATACCGCTAAGCCTATGCTCGATTTTCGGATACGGGGTTATCACCCTCTTTGACTGGACTTTCCAGCTCCATTCTCCTAACCGGCATAATACCACAACGCGGTCCTACAACCCCAGAGTGCATGCACCCTGGTTTGGGCTATTCCCCGTTCGCTCGCCGCTACTCAGGGAATCTCATGTTGATTTCTTCTCCCGGGGATACTTAGATGTTTCAATTCTCCCCGTCTCGCCCCACCTGCGCTATTTTATTCACGCAGGGGTGACAGAGGTTAAATCCCTCTGCCGGGTTCTCCCATTCGGTAATCCCCGGATCAAAGCTTGTGTGCAGCTCCCCGAGGCATATCGCAGCTTACCACGACCTTCATCGCCTTTCCGGTGCCAAGGCATCCACCACTGGCCCTTATTCGCTTGACCATACTATCCTATCAAAAACAAATAAGGCGTCGCAGGCTAATGCGACATCCACAAGTGGCTCACCTGATTCGGCATTCTGTATTCAATCGGTACGCTCGTACATACTATACACACCACTGACTCGTAAAGCAGTGTGCACATTTCTACAGTACCTACTTCTAATACCTCTTAAAAAAATCATCGAACTGTCAAAAAACTATAAAATAGAAGAACCCTCTAGAGCCGTTAACGACTCAGGTGGCATCCACCACCCGGTCCCGATATTTTGCTTTGTGGAGGTGAGGGGATTCGAACCCCTGACCTATTGCGTGCAAGGCAATTGCTCTCCCGGCTGAGCTACACCCCCGTACATGTGGGCCTGGGTGGACTTGAACCACCGACCTCATGCTTATCAGGCATGCGCTCTAACCGCCTGAGCTACAGGCCCGCACTCTTGATCAGGCCGCCTCCTGAAATACTTCAGGCAACCGCCCCCCTGACCATTAAATAACAGAAACCAGATATCCAGGCAATCAATTTGAGTGTAGTACCAGGTTTCACCCCGATACTGTTCCTTAGAAAGGAGGTGATCCAGCCGCACCTTCCGATACGGCTACCTTGTTACGACTTCACCCCCCTTACCAGACGTACAATCGGCGCCTTCCTCACGAAGTTAGATCAGCGACTTCAAGTACATCCAACTCGGGTGGTGTGACGGGCGGTGTGTACAAGGCCCGGGAACGTATTCACCGCGCCGTTCTGATGCGCGATTACTAGCGATTCCACCTTCATGGAGTCGAGTTTCAGACTCCAATCCGAACTGGGGACAGTTTTTTGAGGTTAGCTCCACCTCGCGGTCTCGCAACTCTTTGTACTGCCCATTGTAGCACGTGTGTAGCCCAGGACATAAGGGCCATGATGACTTGACGTCATCCCCACCTTCCTCCGGCTTTTTACCGGCAGTTTCTTCCGAGTGCCCAACTAAATGATGGCAACAAAAGATAGGGGTTGCGCTCGTTGCGGGACTTAACCCAACATCTCACGACACGAGCTGACGACAGCCATGCAACACCTGTCATGGTATCCGAAGAAAGGTTGCTTTCACAACCGGTCACCATGATGTCAAGCCCTGGTAAGGTTCCTCGCGTATCATCGAATTAAACCACATGCTCCACCGCTTGTGCGGGCCCCCGTCAATTCCTTTGAGTTTCACCCTTGCGAGCATACTCCCCAGGCGGCACACTTAATGCGTTAGCTCCGACACATGAGGAATTGATGCCTCATACATCTAGTGTGCAACGTTTAGGGCGTGGACTACCAGGGTATCTAATCCTGTTCGCTCCCCACGCTTTCGCATATCAGCGTCAATGTCAGGCCAGAGATTTGCCTTCGCCATCGGTGTTCTTCCTGATCTCTACAGATTTCACTCCTACACCAGGAATTCCAATCTCCTCTCCCACATTCAAGAAAAGCAGTTTTGGAGGCAATTTACAGGTTGAGCCCGTAGATTTCACCCCCAACTTACTCTCCCGCCTACATGCCCTTTACGCCCAGTAATTCCGAACAACGCTTACCCCTTACGTATTGCCGCGGCTGCTGGCACGTAATTAGCCGGGGCTTCTTTAGGGAGGGTCGTCATCAGATCCTGTATTAGAGAATCCTTATTCTTCCTCCCCGAAAGAGCTTTACAATGCAGAGCACCTTCATCGCTCACGCGGCGTCGCTCCGTCAGGCTTGCGCCCATTGCGGAAGATTCTTAGCTGCTGCCTCCCGTAGGAGTCTGGGCCGTGTCTCAGTCCCAATGTGGCCGATCACCCTCTCAGGCCGGCTACCCATCGTTGCCTTGGTAGGCCGTTACCCCACCAACAAGCTAATGGGCCGCAGGCTTATCCTGAAGCGATAGGTCCGAAGAGCCCCACCTTTAATGCACCTGACTTGTGTCAGAGCACCACATCCGGTATTAATCTATGTTTCCATGGGCTATCCCAATCTTCAGGGCAAATTACCTACGTGTTACTCACCCGTTTGCCACTAGGAAAAATCCAGAAATCACCAAGTTTCATTCCGGTTTTCCTCGTACGACTTGCATGCTTAAGACGCGCCGCTAGCGTTCGTTCTGAGCCAGGATCAAACTCTCCATGATGTTTTTATAAATCACTCTGTAAACAGAGTAAAAATCCAACGGAGAATTCTACCCGAACATCTTGCGGTTTCTGTTATTTAATTGTCAAAGAGCCGCTCCCGCAGAAGACATAAAAACATGACGCAAGCCATCCAGCCAGCCTCCTCCTGCGGAATACCTGAACTATTGCAAACAATTACGTTGCTTATTTCGGTGCGGTTGATGGTGCATTGCCGATCGGCAAGCGGCACAATCTTTACAAACTTTAAAAAAGCTAAAACATAAGCGTCTCTGTGTCAAGTGTTTTGAGAACTTTTTTTGAAACTTTTTTTCCGTGTTTCAAAACCACTTCCCGGACAACCCGGTCACTCAACGACGTTGCAATAACACAGGCATTCTGACCCGGATCGGCGAATTCCATCGCGACATTTTTTAAAAAAAAAATGAAAAATCTTCCGTCAGAGAGCCAGATGCTTGCATTCAAGCGTTTGCAGCTCCCCTGTTTAATGGACAAAAACCATATCAGGCTCATAAACTCTACTCTATGCCAGAACCGCTGATTCGGACCTGCACAAGAGGGAGAAAACATAAACCTATTATACTACTATAGCTATAGAAGGCGCCGCCTCCTGAAGACCTCCCGTGCCGGCTGCAGCGGGGGTGCCGGAGGACGGGCCCGCACCGACCGGCCGACAGGATGGAGGACGGGGAAAAGGTGCGGAGAAGCACGTCCGAAGCAGGGGGCTGCAAGCCCCCTCCAGAAAAACAATCCTACTTCTCCTCCAGCAACCCGGGACGCAGACGGTGGTATTTGTCAAACGCGCGCGGCAGACTGAAGAGAAGCGCCAGCAGAATCGAAACTGAAGCCGTGAAGAAGATGGCTATCATGATCATCACCTGATACCTGACAGCCGCTTCTGGAGAGGCGCCTCCGAGAAGCTGTCCGGTCATCATCCCTGGCAGGGAGACCAGACCCATGGTGGCCACAACAGCGATTTGCGGCGCCAGCGCCCCCTGGACAGCCTGCCGGAGGTAAGGGCGGACCGCCTCCCATCTGCCGGCCCCGAGCATAAATGCGTGGATCAGACTGTCCCGGCCGCTATGAATGCTGCTGTAAAAACGCTCCAGGGCCACAATGCTGGAACGGAGAATATTGCCCAGCACCATGCCGCCCAGAGGAATGAAATGCCGGGCGGAAAAGAGCACTGACGGCCTGAGGAGAATGAGCAGTGAAACCATGGTCAGAGAAAGAGTGATCAGATAAGCAAGAACAGTGGAAAAGGCAAAGACGCGCCACTTCAGACCGCTCTGTCTGAGAATGGCAGTGTTGGCAACCAGTACCATAACGATGAGCCAGACGACATTGATCAACATGGAGTTGTATTCGAATATCCCCCCCAGATAGACGCCGATCAGCGTGAGCTGGATAATCATCCTCAAAAAAGCAAAGAGCAGAGAGCGCAGTTTGTGGATCCCGAGCCTGTAGAAGATCAGGGCCGGAAAAGCCAGAAGCAGAGAGTAGACGGCCAGGGCCGGAATAGAGAGCATCATATCTTAGCGCCTTCTGTTACGGAAACGGCCGGAGACGACTCTGAGACAGCGGTCAGCAGCCTCAGGCCATTCCGGGTCATGAGAGACCACAACAACAGTCTTCCTCTTCAGCCCGCAAAGCAGCTGCACCACCTGATTCCGGTTGCCCGAATCCAGTCCGCTGACTGGTTCGTCAAGGACCAGAATCTCCCGGTCCAGAAGCAGCAGCTGCACCAGCACAAGCCGCTGCTTTTCCCCCACGGAAAGTTCCTCAAACAGAGAGGACAGGAGCTCCTCTTTGAGATTGAGCTTCTTGAGGAGAGTGCGGGCTCTCTCCAGGTCCGGCTTTCTGTGCCGGTTGGCCCTGTATCCAAAGGGTTTTAAAAGCACTTGCTCTGCAGTTCCAGAGAAGGGGGGGATAGACTGGCCGAGAAAGGCGATCCTGGAACGGTAAGCTGCAAGCTGCTCAAGCCCCACAACCTCTCCACAGCAGCTCAGCCTGCCGGTGAAGGGTATGAAGAAGAGGAGTGCCCTGAGGAGCGTGGATTTACCGCTTCCGGAATCTCCGGTGATGAGGAGCTTCTCCCCCTTCCTGATAGTGAGAGAGAGGTTGTCCAGCAGCTGTTTTCCGCCGACCTGAACGCTGATGCCGCTCATGATGATCATTATGATCAGAGTATACAGACACCAGAGGACAAACGCAAGCAGGGAAAGAATCGGGCCATTTGCGGTGTAGCGAATGGGGCAGGCGCTTCCGGCGTGCGCTCAGCCTGAAGCATTCTGTTTTCCATGTCATGAGGAACGCTGTTTTCCGCCAGGCGATAATTTCAACATACCGCTGACGCTGATATTCGAGGAATACATCCAGCCGGAAATCCCTGAGATAGGTATACACAAAAGCAGGAAAGCCTTACTCTACCAGGGGCGCACATCAGGGCACCATGAATGAAGCGTCCTCTCAATCAAATATTTATTGCCTTGACAGTGGGTTGATCTGTTATTAAACTTTAATCTCTAGTAAATTGATAATATTAGTAGAGTTTAAAAAGGGGGTGATAGCCACGCATGAAACTTTCGACACGATCCAGGTATGGGCTTCGCCTGATGTTCAGATTGGCGCAGTACCGCAACAGTGAGCCTCTCCACCTTTCCCGGATAGCTGCACTGGAGGGAATTTCTCAGAAATATCTCGGCCAGATTGTGATACTGCTTAAGGGTGCGGGTTTGATAGACTCCAGGCGCGGCGCACATGGTGGCTACTACCTGACCCGGGAGCCGGCGGCGATTACAGCGCTGGAGATCGTAGAACCTCTGGAAGGGGGGCTGATAGAGTCTCTGGAGCGTCGGGAGAGCGGACAGATACGCGGCTGTCCGACTCGCAGGATCCTGGATCTGTTGCGGGAAAAGATCGTGGAAACATTAGAGGGGATAACCCTCGATGACATTGTGGGCTGGCATGCGGAAGATGCCGGAAATATAGTTTTTGAAATATAGCAGAAAGCAGGAGGACAACATGAATGTAGCGAAGAATATCACAGAAGTGGTAGGGAACACGCCGCTTATTCGTCTGGGGAAACTGGCGGATGGTTTGCCCGGGGATGTGCTTCTCAAGGCGGAATTTTTCAATCCGCTCTCCAGTGTCAAGGACCGGATAGGATTGGCTATGATCCAGGATGCTGAAAAGAGCGGACGGGTCAGAAAAGATACAATTATCGTTGAACCGACCAGTGGTAATACAGGGATTGCTCTGGCTTTTGTCTGCGCCTCCCGTGGCTACAGGCTGATTCTGACCATGCCGGATACAATGAGTCTGGAGCGGCGGAAACTGCTCCAGATTTTTGGTGCAGAGCTGGTGCTCACCCCGGGGTCTGAGGGGATGCAGGGGGCAATCCGTAAGGCTGAGGAGATTGCTGCAGAATATAAAAACGCATTCATCCCAGGACAGTTTGATAATCCGGCTAATCCAGGTATCCACAGGACAACCACAGCTGAAGAGATATGGAAAGATACGGACGGGATAGTGGATATTCTGGTCGCTGCTGTGGGAACCGGAGGAAGTCTGACCGGAATCGGGACTGCTTTAAAAGAGAAGAATCCGAATCTGAAGGTGATCGCCGTGGAGCCGAAAGGATCGCCTGTGATTTCAGGCGGAAAACCCGGGTCTCACAAGATCCAGGGGATTGGAGCGGGGTTCATCCCGGGAGTACTGCAAACGGAATTGATCGATGAGGTGCTCCTTGTGGACCACGAAGAGGCCGGGAATGCTTCCAGAAGGCTGGCTAAGGAGGAAGGGATTCTGGCCGGGATCTCCTCTGGTGCCAACATCCAGGCAGCGCTGCAGGTCGCCGGCCGTGAGGAATCCAGGGGTAAGGTAATTGTGACTATAGCCTGTGATACCGGGGAGCGGTATCTGAGCACCTGGCTGTTTGACATTTAGTGCGATTGGCGCAACGGCCAGCATACAAACCGGGTAACGGTAAACACATTGAGGAGAATCATTATGCAAGAAAAGAAACTACACTTTGAAACACTCGCACTTCATGCCGGGCATGTGCCGGATGAGACACTGTCAAGGGGTGTGCCGGTCTACCGGACGACATCCTATCTGTTTAAGAGCACTGAACATGCGGCAAATCTTTTTGCCCTGAAGGAGCCGGGGAATATTTATACCAGATTGATGAATCCAACCCAGAGTGTCCTGGAGCAGCGGGTTACCGCTCTGGAGGCTGGGGCAGCCTCTGTTGCGCTGGCCTCCGGTACCAGTGCGATCCACAGCACTCTGGTCAATATTGTGAAACAGGGGGATGAAATTGTCTCGGGCAGCAATCTCTACGGTGGAACCTACACCATGCTGGATGCGATCCTGCCCAACTTCGGGATCACAACACGCTTTGTGGATGTGAAGGAGCCGCAGAATTTCGCGAAGGCGATCACTCCAAAGACAAAGCTCCTGTATATAGAGGCACTCGGGAATCCGGTGCTTGATTTTACGGATGTGGAGGCTGTGGCCGAGATCGCCCATGCCCACAATATTCCACTGGTTGTGGATGGGACTTTCACAACCCCGTTCCTGCTCCGGACGATTGAGTACGGCGCGGATATTGTGATCAATTCTCTTACCAAGTGGATGGGCGGTCACGGAGCCGCTATAGGGGGGGTTGTCACTGAATCTGGAAAATTTGACTGGAAGAAAGGCAACTTTCCTCTTTTCAACGATCCTGACCCGAATTATCATGGGTTGAAATGGGCGCATGATCTGCCGGAACCTCTGGCACCTATCGCCTTTGCGCTTCGTCTTCGAACTGTACCGCTCCGCAATCTCGGAGCTGCTATTTCCCCTGATAATGCCTGGATCCTGGAGCAGGGGATCGAAACTCTGTCATTGAGGATGCTCCGCCATTCGGAGAACGCCTTGCAGGTTGCCCGTTTTCTGAAACAGGACAGGCGGGTGGCCTGGGTGCGCTATCCGGGGCTGGAGGACGATCCGTCTTATCCGACAGCAAGCAAGTATTTGAAAGAGGGCTTCGGAGGCATGGTTGTTTTCGGCGTCAAAAAGGGGTATGAGGCGGCAGTTAAGCTGATCGATACTATCAGCCTCTTTTCCCATCTGGCCAATGTGGGAGACGCTAGAAGTCTGATCCTGCATCCGGCCTCCACCTCCCACTCTCAGTTGAGTGAAGAACAGCAGCGGTCCAGCGGATTGACTCCAGAGCTGATTCGACTGTCGATCGGACTGGAGCATATTGATGATATTCTGGCCGCTCTTGATGAGGGGTTAGCGGCGGCGGAGTAACAATCCTGGCCGGGGCACGGTTTATCGAGCCTCGGGCTTATCCCCCTCGTGTCTGTTGAAGCATCTTTGCAGCACTTTGCTCTTGATTAGAGCTTGTTTACGATATGTGGGGTTAATCCAGCGCTTACGGAAGGCTGGAGCCGCCTCTTACGGTGCATTTGATTATGTGTTAAGGCTTACTATAAGTATTTCTTATCCTGCAAACAATACTCAATGTTATGCGATTGCCCTGGCTACCCTCTGTTCCTGGCCCTGAAAAGGGAAGAAGCGATATACACAACCGCCATTGCCAGGAGGCAGAACTTGAAAAAGAAGATCAATCCCAGAAGCATAACTACATTAAAAATCAGCTTTCCCGGCGAGTGAAAGCTGCTGAAGGAAAGAAGCTGCACTTTAGCAAAGGTAACCGGCACAACCATCAGGACGGCAAGCAGCAGGAAAACCACTGCCAGCAAATAGCAGGGGATGGCAAAATTAAGGACCTGCATAAAACCGCCGTCCCCGGCGAAGAACGCAGGAACCCGGTTAAAACCAATCAACAGCACCAGAGTTCCGCCGGCAACAGGAGAGGGACAGCCTTGAAAAGAACCTTCGCCTCCGGAAACATTGAACCGAGCAAGCCGGATCGCCGCTGCAACTGGAAAGATGAAGGAAAAACTGCCGACAAGCAGATGGGAAAGATTACTCGAATGATCGAAAACCGTTCTGCACCCCTCAAGAGGCACCTGCCCGAGAAAAGCAGCATAAAAAACGACCCCGGGAACCACTCCAAAGGAGATCATATCAGCAAAAGAATCCAGATCCTTGCCGATGGGATTGTCTCGTTTGATCATCCTGGCCACACGACCGTCAAACATATCGAGAACCATGGAGATAAAAACAAAAACGATCGCCAGATCAAAACGCCCCCTGAGGGCCGCGAGCATGGCGGTAAAACCGAAAAAAAGATTTCCAAGACTGAGAATATTCGGAATCCAGACGAGACTCATAAAGACCGCTCCGCTAGAATAATAATTTCCGCAGCAAGGGGAATGGCATTGATGCAGCAAACTTCCAGAAAGACCCTGCAGATTTTCTTACTCTCTCGCATACATATAAATAAAGTACAAGAAAAGCAGCTGAAAATAAAGAAAAACTGAAGTCAGGGAAGCATATCCCCGCTCTCAGCAGGAGGCAGCGGACGCATACTCCATCCTGTGCGCTGAAATGAAACCGGTAAAATATTCGTTCCGAAGCGCAGGATATTCGTTCCGATCTCCTGCCCTACCGCATGGCAGGAAAAATAACCATTGGAGATTCCAGAAAGCTCCAATCTTACGCTGACAGGAAGCTCCCCGCCCCAGGGAAGGAGAAGATGGATACGCTCCCCCCCTCCTCCTGCACGACTCCGGCGCTCCAGAAGCCTCCGTAAACCAAGAGGAAAGAGAAGCCGTCCAGGCCTTTTCCCGTTGAGCGTGACCTCCGAACCACCTATCCTGCCAGAAAGAGACCAGTTCTTACGATCGATCTTCCAGATAAGATCACGCGAAGGGAGACTATCCTGCTCCCCCTTCCAGGTTGTCCTCAACTGCTCATCAACAAACCGATTGCGTCCTGCAGCATGGGCTCCGTAGTGTTTAACAAACAGCTCTTCCAACCGTTTCCGTATCAATGCCTGATAGGCGCTACTCCCCTTCAGGATAGAACGCACCCGGCCCTGCAACAAAACCGGCTCTCCCTTTACTGTTTCGAAGTAGAGATACCGATTACTGATTACGGTTGAACTGGCACCACTGAGAATGGTGTACTTCTGCGCCCTCGCCACATAGGACTCCATGTTGTTAACACGATGGACCACCCACTCAACTCTGGTACACACCAGATCACGGCCTTCCATATTGGTCATATAGGAAAGCAGGCTCAAACCACCGGCTTGCGAAGAGCCGCTTAACAGGGAAAATTGTTTCAGTTCACCGCTCCTCAGAAGATCAGGGGGCGTTGCCTGTCCACAGGCACAAAGAACAACTGTTGCCAGTAGTATCAATAGCGCTGATATAAACAATAAGCTCCATCTCCCTTCCGATTTATGCAAAAACAGACAGAGCTCCTTTCCTCTGCTCTTCCATACTCCATACTTCCTGGCGACCGGGGCGGTGTGAAGTGCCACACCCGACCCCTGCCGGTACAGCATACCTTGAGTTCCAAACCCGGCCGGGATAACATCTACAAAAGATAACTATCAGGTATGGCAGTCTCATAACATACCGCACCCCCGGACAAACCAGCCCGGTCGGCTGCAATTCAGGTTACACGATCCATGATCCGATAATAAAGAAAATACCCGGGAAAGACCGCGATATTATGGATGAACAGGATAAACAGCAGGATACTTCAAGACTCGACACGAGTCCGGATGGAGAAAGCTCCACCCCGATGCTGAAAATTCTTGCTGAAAAAGATAAGATCATACTCAGCCTGAAAGAAGCTTCCACAAAGAGGGATAGACTCAACGAATCCCAGATACGTCTTCTATCCGAGGACAATGATAAAAAGCTCAGGAAGATCGAACAGCTCAATGAAAAACTGAGCCTTCTCCAGAGCAGCTATGCAGAATCTTCCAGTAAGCTCAACCTCTATAAAGAAAAAGTAGATCAATCCACGACAAAATTTGATGAACTGAAAACAATTCTCAAAGAGTACAAACACAATATAAGCCAGACACTGGGCGATATCTCCGATATGGTTGCCTCTGAACTGACCAGTCGGGAGGAACGAAACAGCAAACTTGCCAACCACCTCCAGGAAAACTACCGAAAGCTGGAAGGACGGCTGGAAAAACTCGACTCAGAACACAGAACCACCCTGGAAAGGGTCAGTCAGCAGCAGGGGCAGGCCAAAAAACTGATCCGGGATGCTGTTCAAAGGCTCCAGAATGCCCTGGACATGCTTGATCTGGGTTCTCCAGAGCTTCAACTCAATCCCCGGATTATAGACGATTTCAACAGCATTCTCAGAGATTCAGAAGCAGCTTTCACGGACCTCAACAGCAGAGTCCGTGAAACCGATATAATTATCAAAAAAATTGAAAACCTCAACCTCCAGCTTGCGGAAACCCCGAAGCTGGACCGCTATTTCACGGAACACGAAGGCAGAGTGACAGGAGAACAGCCGCCGGGTAGCCCCGACGCTCCACAGCCGATCCCGGCCCCTGCCGGGGAATCCAGTGAGGAACTGGGTGCTTTTCTGGAAGCAGCCTACCAGCTGGAAGAAGAACCTGCCCCACCTCAAGCCGGCCCGAAAACGCACACACCAGGAACCGGCCCCTCTACAGCAATGAGCAGAGCGCCTGGACCACCCATGGCAGCTCCCGGCGTAGGACCGGCAGGTCCGGCTGTCGCCCCACAAAGCGGTCCTCCGATCCAGGGACCTCCTTCAGCAGGCCCGGGTCCAGAAGGAGCACCAGCTGCCTTTCCCGGTACTTACGAAGACCAGAGGCGCTATCCACCCTCTCCAGAATATCCCACTCCACCCTCCGGCACCGGAGCCCCGGGCGCCGCATACCCTCCTGCATCAGGGCTGCCCTACCACGGCTCAGGTTACGCCGGTAGACCTGCAACCTATTCAGGAGGGGGCGCTCCCACAATGGTGATTGACTCCGCCCCTAAAGAAACTTCCATCAAACCAGATGACGACCTGATCATGAGGGAGAGCCCCAATCTGGCACCGTACAACTGGGACATGCTCCCTGCAACCTCTCCTCTGCTCCGTTTCAGGCGGTTGCTGAACGCAGCCAAGAAAGCCGAACACAGGGAAAACTACACCAAAGCTCTGGATATCTACGAGGTAGTGAAACAACAACGGACAATCCAGGATGACGCACTGGCCAACAATATCCTCGAGGACCAGGTTGAAGCGATCAACCGGCTCGCCAGAGCTCAAGTCAGCAACAATGAAAAACGGGAATCCATAGAGCGCTACTACAGACAGGAACGGACCGATGACAAACGACATGATACTGATCAGAATTGACATAGCATCCCTGAGCGCGGTGCTGAAAAATAGAGAGGATGTCCCGGAAGACCTGCATCCTGTGCTGGATCGCCTCATCTGCGCATACCAGCGTAAACTGGAGGAATCAGCAAAAGAATTTGCGACCGGTAAGGGAGATTTTGAAACCTGTCTCTTTGAAGCTCTCTAAGATCCCCGGCACAAAGCAACAGGCGGCATTAGCTTTGATCTGGTTATGCCAGGAAGAGAATAGATGAGGGCTGCCAGTACTATAACAGCAATTCTGCCGGCTGTGATTGCTTCCTCTCCGCTCCACAGTGCCACTACAACGGGAGCACAACTTTTCTATCCAGGCATGAGTACCCGACAATTTGCACCAGAGCGTTTTCCTGAACCCATGCACTAAAAATGACAGCATCTGAAGAAATATAGTATGAGTAAATTTTACAGAGCCTTTCACCACTGAGGATGTCATCTCTCATCTGCTTGATTGTTTTGAGTACTTCGATGGTATTACAGAGGAGCTGGTAATTGATCAGGATTCGTTGCTGGATCGGCTTCTACACCATGCAAAAATATTTAGCCTGCAGGAAGAGTCCTGCACGCTGAAGCAAATAGAAAAAGAAAAGGGGGTTTGATGACCGCATAGCCCTGAAGAGCAGGGAATTCCATTTTCCCACAGATGATGAAAAGTCCTTTCCGTTTACACCTGAGCTCCCTGTACCGCAAACTGAAAGAGAATCACCCTCTGGAGAGAACCGCAAACAGACCCCTCCCGAATGCATCTGCAGCGCCCGGCCCGTTAGCCGTCACCACAAGCCCGTCGCGCTCACAGGAGGCCGCGGTATAGTTCCCGACCAGAGGCTCAAACTCATCCGCATTCCCGGGCCAGACAGTCGCCCGCTTATTGCGCAGCACACCGGCTTTAGCCAGAGTGACCGAAGCGCTGCATATCCCCCCGATGACAATTTCCGCCCCTGCAGCCTCACGAAGCAGACGGTGCGCCTCATCATCCTCCCAATAGCCGGGAGAACCGGGCCCCCCGATAAAAACAATCGCCCCATAATCAACAGCAGAAAGCCCTCTGTACTCAAGATCAACAGTCACACGCATCCCCAATTTTCCGGTCGCCACACCGATCATCGTAGAAGCGGTCACAACCCGGTATCCGGCCTTCTCAAGAACAGCCTTAGGTTCCGCATACTCTTCATCCCGAAACCCATCAAAAGCGATCACAAACAGAATATCTTTTTCTGTACTCATGTCAATTCTCCCCTTCTCTCTTAATTTCATTATATAGTATAGCATAAACCTGACCCAATAAAACACTTCCATTACTGGTTCATATTTTTAAGGAGGCGTATAATCCCCTCCCGCTGTCTGTGATGGAAGAATTTTACTTCATGTTAAAGTGTAAATTCTTGATCGCGCAAACAATAACTCAATGTTATGCGATTGCCCTGAAAAATTGCACTGCTGCTGTTGACAAAAAAACCCCCGGTGCTCGATGAGCACCGGGGGCTGATAATTTAAGGAAGATTGTCGGCCGAAGCCGGGTATAGTGCTAATCTAAATTGATCTGACGCGGTTTTTCAGATTCTTTCCGGGGAAGCTCCACTGTCAGGATTCCGTTCTCCACTTCTGCAGAGATAGCATCCTGGTCGATATCCTGCCCCAGCTTGAAACTGCGCTTATAGAGGAGCACCTCTTCATCACAGCTTATCACTCCTCTGGTAAGTGAGATGTCGGGTCTGGCGCTGATCTCCAGTACGCCTCTTTCCAGCTTCAGGGAAACCCCTTGTTTTGAGCAACCAGGCAGTTCCGCTTCAATCCGGAACCCATCGCCGGTTTCACTGATGTCACAAACCGGGTTCACTCTGGTCAGCTGTTGCTCTTTTTCGATGACCGCTGTATCTTTTCTATTAAACATGTCGATTATCCTTTCTCCTGGATCAGATGTTTCTGCTATCCTCACAATATCTCAATCTGACGCGGTTTAGCCTCTTCCGTTTTCTGAATCTTCAGGATGAGAACTCCGTCTTTGTACTCAGCAGCGACAGAATCAGCCTCGACAGGAGCACTGAGCTTCAGGCTGCGTTCAAACTCACCGGAAAACCGCTCTCTGAGGTGGTAAACAGCATCGTCATTCTGCCGCCTCTCCACCTTGCCTTTGATCCGCAGAATATTCCTGTCCAGTTCCACCTCAATAGCATCCTTAGGGACACCGGGGAAGAAAGCCCGGACCTCATACTCCTCACCGGTTTCACTCACATCCAGAGCAGGATAGCTGCTGCGCTGGAATGGGGGGAAGTTAAAAAATCTGTCTATTTCCCCGGCAAGTTCTGCGAACGGGTTCGTCATTAAAAATCTGCTTTTCATGATAAGCCTCCGTACTTTTTTATTTTCTGTTTATTTAATTGCAAATGGTGTGCCAACCTGCAGGAAAAATAGAGGAGCAATATAACTCAGCGGATAGCCTGCAATTACAAGAGAAAGGCTCAATTCAGGAAATAGCAAACCAATAAAATACTTAACAGACGTTGGTCTTTTTTGACCCCATAAATCTTCTCTCCCCTTCATATAGGGTAAATTTGACACATTTTCAGGCTATTTAAGCCATAAAAAAGCGATATGTGTATCATTATTACACATACAGTGCCCCTGGATCATCAGGAAAGGCGGATTGCAAAAATCGCCAGTTTTCCTGTTTCGTATCCAGTTAATCAGGTGGTCGCATAGACAGCTGCCAATACAGCCTGGATGCCTGAACCCCTCCAGCAACAAAATCTCCGGGAGATTTGACTCTACTGACAGGAAGCATTACCTTTTCCGCGCTATAAGTTATGATACAATCATAGAACAGGAGCTATTCATGCCTGAAAACAGGTCAACCCTCCAGACAGAGCGTTACCAATACACTCCCAGGTTGCCCGCAGGAATCGCAGGCAACCTGGAAAATATCAAAATCAACTTCGGCGCTGCCACTGAAGCCATGGATGACCGGGCGGAACTGAAAGAGATATTGCCCAACACCTACGGCCTGCCGGTCGCAAGCTTCAGCAATGAGAAGGGCGAAGCCCCCTCAGAAGCGCTGACAGTGGGTGTGATTCTTTCCGGCGGACAGGCTCCAGGCGGCCATAACGTGATCGCCGGCCTCTATGACGGCCTCAAAAAGGTCAACAGCGACTCCAGACTTATCGGCTTTCTGGGTGGACCTTCTGGTATCCTGGAAAACAAATACATCGAGATCACAGATGGCTACCTGGCCGAGTACCGCAATACCGGCGGATTCGACATCATCGGCAGCGGCCGCACCAAGCTCGAATCTGAAGAGCAGTTCGATACCTGTGCTGAGGTGATGGGCAAACTGGATATCCAGGCGCTGGTTGTGATCGGAGGAGACGACTCCAACACCAACGCCTGTCTGCTGGCGGAATACCTCAAGAAGAAAAATATCCCGATCAATGTGATCGGTGTGCCCAAGACTATTGACGGCGACCTCAAGAACGAACAGATTGAAATTTCCTTTGGCTTTGACACCGCCTGCAAAGTCTACTCCGAACTGATCGGAAACATCATGCGCGACGCTGGCTCCGCTAAAAAATACTGGCACTTCATCAAACTGATGGGACGCAGCGCCAGCCATATCGCTCTGGAGTGCGCGCTCCAGACCCATCCCAATATCTGTCTTATCGGAGAAGAGGTCGCCGCCAGGCAGCTGACCCTGCGCCAGATTGTGGATCAGATCGTGGACGTGGTTGTCAAGCGGGCCGCCAATGGCGACAATTTCGGAGTTGCGCTCATCCCGGAAGGGCTGATTGAGTTCATCCCGGAAATGAAAATCCTGATCACAGAGCTGAACGATCTCCTCTCCGCGCATGAGGAACACTTCGCCTCTCTGAGCGGTTTCACCAGGAAGAGCGAGTACATCAACCCCGGACTCTCCAGAGACGCCTCCTACACCTTTTCCTCTCTGCCGATCGATATCCAGAGGCAGCTCCTGATGGACCGCGATCCCCACGGGAACGTTCAGGTCTCCAGAATTGAGACAGAGAAGCTGATCATTGAGATGGTGGAACTGAAACTGAAAGAGATGAAAACAGAATCCGGATACAGGGGTAAATTCAACGCACTCCACCACTTCTTCGGTTACGAAGGGCGCTGCGCTGCGCCTTCCAACTTCGATGCAGATTACACCTACGCACTGGGAATGACTGCGGTTCTACTGATCAACGCCGGCCTGACCGGCTACATGTCTACAGTCAGCGGACTGGCCAGGGGGCGGGACAATATGAGCGCAGGTGGTGTGCCGATCACCATGATGATGAACATGGAACAGCGTCACGGCTCCAGGAAACCGGTTATCCGCAAGGCGCTGGTCGAGCTGGACGGCAAGCCGTTCAAGACCTTCGCCGCCAGGCGGGACCTCTGGGCTGTATCCACCAGGTTCAGCTATCCAGGACCGATCCAGTACTTCGGGCCCTCCTCTGTTGCGGACCGCACCACTGAAACCCTGGCTCTGGAACAAAACTAGAAAGCCCGGAATTATAAAAAAGCCGTCCTGAGAGGGGCAACTTTTTTATACCCTTTACTTCCGGAGCAATCCAGGGACATATAATCTGGCATGTGAGCCGGTTTGGGTCAGGAGCTGTAATAACAGCGCGGTTTTCCATAAACTCACTCTGTTATTATATGATTCGCTTTTGAATTACAATACTATAGCATCAGGATACGGAAGATACAGATACTATTTCAGAGGGCGCTCCTCCTGCCGCAGAGCAATTGATATTGCGGCAGAAGAAAACAGCTGGTTCAGGGTCTGTTTGCTTCATTCTTTTTCATGATTTTTCCAGCTGAATCCACCCACTGCCTGGCTTCTTCAAGCGCATCCTGAGCCCGTTTGCGCAGTTGGGCCTGCTTAATCAGAATATCAGAAAAGAAAATAGCCCTGTCAAGGTAGGGAAGGCTGTCCTTAAATTTCTTGAGATTGTATAGCTCCTGGCCTTTGTTCAGGTTAGTGGCATGCAGCTGCTTAATTTCTTGAGTCGGTTTGCTGAGGTGTTCCTCCACCTTAAGGGTCTCTGCAAAAAGTGCGGCAGCAAAGAGTATCAGAACAGCAATAGGTATCATTCTTCTCATTTTATCTTCCTCCGTGGTACCCATTAAAGAAACATAAATAATCTTCAGAAATCAAGCAGGAGCTGTTTAAGTTGCACTTTAAGTTCTTCAGCGCCCTCTACAGGGACAATACGCTCGTTACGGCGCCTGTCAACACGTTTTCCGGCATACTGGTCCGCGACCCCTCCTGTCCCTTTCCAGGCAAACAATGGTTTACCAAACTGCCACGCATAGGCAAGCTCTGAAAGGGTCCCGCTTGCGCCTCCAATCACAACAACAGCGTCTCCGGCAAGGATATTACTCAAATTACGGGCATAGCCGATCCCGGTAGGCAGAACAACATCGCAGTACGCATTCGCTTCTGAGAAATCACTCCCTGGAAGGATAGCGACCACCATCCCTCCTGCATTTTCTGCTCCTCTGCTTGCGGCGGCCATGACCCCACCCCGTCCGCCGCAAATCAAAGTTGCAGGCAGAGCAGCTATCACAGCACCGGCGGCTCTGGCCGCTTCCATCTCAGTTTCCGAAGCGGTCGATGAGCCTATTACAACAATCTGCGGTCTGCGTCCCATTCTAGTCGTTCAACAGTCTGGGCTGTCCCGTAGTTTGCACGACAGACTGCCAGAGCTTCTTCTCAGGATCAATGAACTTCTTGTCCCCTATCGCCGCCTTGATCGGCAGGTGGGTGAACATATTGTTCCATACAGCGACGATCATATCCGTCTTCCCGGCCATGGCCGCGTGGACCGCCAGCTGTCCCAGAAAGCCGCAAAATACAGAATCATTGGCTGTGGCAGGAACACTGCGGATGATATAACTGGGATCAATATACTTAATGGCTATCTCAATCCTGCTCCTGGAAAAATATCCCTTGATCCTCTCTTTGAGAAAAAGACCGATATCCCCGTTAAGCTTATTGCCTGATTTATCCCTGCCAAAATCCATTCCTTCAAAAAACTTCTGACCCGCCCCTTCAGCAACAACAATGACAGCATGCCCTCGTTTTATGACCCGTTTTTTCAACTCATTGAGCAATCCACCGTCACCCTCAAGATCAAAATCAGCCTCAGGTACCAGACAGAAATTCACATCCCTGTTGGCAAGAGTGG
>Ga0056109_1000244_pt1 | contig 19968 bp, 14 predicted proteins | sample WorMetG1BERMUDA2_FD_80077 | JGI IMG/M metagenome (GOLD analysis project Ga0056109, IMG submission 80077) | Marine gutless worms symbiont microbial communities from Max Planck institute for Marine Microbiology, Germany - Inanidrilus... ...
CTCTCTCCCCCCACCCTTCCCTCTCGCACAATCAAACTACTTTTTTCTGACTTCAATTGCTTATTTCAATTGTTGTGGTCAATACCAGCATAATGTTGGCATGAGATGTCCTATTTTGTTACAGAAATGTTCACTCTGTAAGCTACATACTGTTTACAGTAAAATCATTCATTATTTTGCGTGCTTGTAAAGATTTACTGTTAACAGTTAGTGAATAACCACGCTTAAGTAAAAACGATTTGGCTTAACCCGGGCAGCAGTTTTATAGGCAGGGGCGGCAATTTATATCCTATGGGGGGGGCGGCCGCCCCCCCCCCCAACCGCCCTCCTGGATCCGCCACTGAGTACATTCAGTCACTTGTGAACGTACTGTGCATAATTAAGTAAGTCAGTAAGTAAGTGAAGCACAGCACTTCATACTGCACTGACGGCTGCACCGCTGCACGTGCTGTTGGAATCAGTGACAGTCACAGTACACTAGGTAGTTGCTTGTGGTAATGTGCCAGCAGCCGTACACAGTACTCGGAGGGTGTCCATTCTTTGTGCCTAAGTTGCTTGATCACTACCTGGGAAATTAAACACTGTGCATGGGTTGTACAGTGTTCTGTCCGTCTGTATGTATGTTACTGGTCTGTGCAGCTGTTGAGTATTTGAAACAGTGAGAAACATACACAGACTGATATATTTGCTAATCCACTTACCTTCTGCAGTGTACTTCCTTATTAGTAAATACGTGTAATTCTTTGTGATATTTGTTCAGCGTTAGAAGCATCATGAAAATTGATTTTTTACAGTCATCTTCCCATACTGCTAAGACAGATGTTCACTGTGTTGCTATCAAACATTCCAGATTACACTCAGGATCGCACCGCTCATCATCCTAACGTGGTGATTCTTCAAGATGTCATTGTTATGTTCTTGTTTATTGACACTTAGATAAGTTCCGTAGTCGGTCGTTTAAAAGTAACAGTCCGCGAAACATCTGTAAAGTGTCAAAACAGGTTGTAAGTTTGCGGCCGAAAACTTACCTGTGGTCGAACATGAAGTATTAGTGTCCACCAGAAACTGAAAGAGGAACTGAAATTAGACCTCATTTTCAGCTGATAAGAAGGAAACAAATAGACAACGATGCAAAGCACTGTGGCATAATGGCCAACCTCCCGGCAACTGAAACCGTTTAATGGACCTTGACTTTTACCTATAACCTTGACATTGAACAACTAGTGACTTAGGTCTAAGGCATAAACGCCTGACAAAATCCAAACCGACAGTTTTGATCGGTTGAAGAGTTATCATGCCAACAGTTGTTTGGGTGAAACGAATGTGAACTTGATCTTGACCTTGACCATGACCTTGATCTGCGTCCAGAACCAAACGTTCCACAAATACGGACAAATCATTTGCTTATAACCAGACTTGGAGTTCTCGAGACTTGAGTCTTGGTCTCGAGACCCGTTTTTACAAGTCTTGGTCTCGGTCTTGGTCTTGAACCTCGGAGTCTTGGTCTTGGGACTTGGCACCATGGAGACTCAGTCTTCATCACTCATGAAGTGTGACCCTTAATTGAAGTGGCACACAGTGACACGTACAAAGTGCTGCATCCATTGCTAGAAAAAGTCTTATGTCCGCCTGCCACCTCTGCACCTGTGGAACGGATATTTAGCCACAGTGGTTTGCTGATGCGGGCAAACAGGGCTAGAATGGGTGACAACATGCTGTCACAGTTGGTCTACTTGCGATAATAATAATAGTAATAATGCACATATTTCTATACCGCCGTAAGGTCGTAACTTCAGAAGCGGTTGAACAATGCAACAATAAGTTGTAAGTTTTCATGTTGCTGCACAGTTGTGATTAGTCTGTAGTTGTATGACCAGAAACACTTTGACATTAATGCTTTAGTTGTCGATCAAGCATCGTACTTTTGAAATGTTGTGTTGTTTGAAACACTGCAATGATTAACGGTAAATGTCGAAATAGACTGTTGTTAAACATGGTATGATGTTTTGTTGTTAACTGTGTGCATTTACCGGTATGCTGGATTTTCAGCTTGCCATGACTTTGTGTTTGTCACAGTCAATCCTAGTGATGGACTTCCAGTATTGGTCTTGTAAGTCTTGAGTCTCGGTCTTGTCTTGGACATCAAAGTCTTGGTCTTGGTCTTGAAACTGCTGAGTCTTGGTCTTGGTCTTGGATAAGCAAGTCTTGAATCCAAGCCTGCTTATAACAGTATGAGTTAGTATAGACTACGGCTCTCAGTATTCCCATAATACAGCTCGAGTCTTGTAGACACCCTATGAAATATCGACACTGTTGAATTTTTGATTACTGTATAAGTCCCTTGACCCTGAGACGATTGCAATGAAACTTTGCTGTGTTGTTGACGGATAGCCCTACCTTGACAATTGGTCCTTCCGTTTTTTATGATCCGTTTCATTTCAGTGTGTACTACTGCAGTAGGTGAACTTTCATTACAAAACTTAAATTTTGACACCAAACGGTAGTAGAGTTTCGGCGATGGTGTTGCCATTGGCAATGATTCGTTCTGCATATAGCATACCATACGGGGCAGCGGCAGATACAAGTTGATCATGTATTGAATTTTTGATCACATTTCCAGCTTCATGCTTGTAAGCTGTTTACGTTTGTGTGCTATCGTTATTGATACGATCTGTTGATAAGAACCGTTGACAGCATTTCTTACGTTAAGCACGCCCTTACCAGCGAAGTCATGTGGCAGTACTGTTGATGGTTCTGTTCCCTACTGGTATTGCTAGAATGACCATTAATTACGTGATACAGTCACATTCATAGCAAGTATGATTTTTGGCATGACTTCGCGGGTAAGGGCGTTCTTAACGTTCTAGGCGGAGTCCCACCAAAGTGATTTTTGCCGTTTTAGAGCTATGACTCTGTCGCCCTTACACCTGGTTGTAAACTGGCCAGTTTTTACCATTTATATTTGCTGTTTTATTACTGAGATATAACTTCAAATATCTGTTCAAAAGATTTCAAAGAAGGTCACGTGGACATTGGATGATGTAATTTTGGGATTTGAAAATAACGGCGGTCGCCAGCGGTGTAGTCGAGGGGGAATGGAAATAGTGAGTGACGGTTTTGTTGTTAACTTACCATGTCCAGTGCCCCGCCGCAAAAAAAGACTGAAGCAAACTTGTATTGCATTTGAAATCAGTAAGTATTCTAAAGGCGTCGAAATGCTGGTTTAAGAACGATTGTACACACAGTCATAGTGCTGATTTGTTACGTGGCAAACCGGTATATCGGCTTAAGTATTAATTCTGCTGTGTTTGCACGAAATTTATTACGTTGATTCGCAGGGAAATCACAAAAAGAAATTGTTGCCACCAGATGTCATGTTTTAAAACTGAAATGCACGAGCGCTCCCCCAGACCCACTAGCTGGATTTAACGGGTCCTACAGATAAGGGAAGGGAAGGGAGGGGAAGAAAGGGTTACGGAGGGGAGGTAGAAGAATGGGAAGGGTTGAGAGGGATGAGAGTTAACAGGAAAAGAGGAGAGAGAAGGGGAAAGGATGGAGGGATGGGAGGAGAGGGGACGAAAGGGGATTCTCAGAAGTTTGAAATTTTAACTGCCAGTATGCTTTGCAGTGCCAATTTGCATCACCGTGCCAAATTTCGTGCAGGTCGGTCAAGCCGTTCCGGAGATAGGCCGTTTATTGATTTTTCAAGATGTCGGCCGTCCGCCATCTTGGATTTTCAAAAGTTGGAAATTTTAACTGCCCGTACCCTTAGGAGGCCCAAAATGCGTCATCATGCCAAATTTTGGGCAAATCGGTCAAGGCGTTGCGGAGATATGACAGTTTTCGATTTTTCAAGATGGCGGCCGTGCGCCATCTTGGATTTGTTATATGCCTGTTTGCACCACCCACGAAGTGTATTTTGGTGGTCTCTGTCACTGTGCAAAATTTGGTTTGAATCGGTGCAGTAGTTTCGATAATATGCAAGTTTTAATATTTTGAGCGTTAAGCTTGAAAATGCCTGTTCACGCCCATTTTTGGGGTGTTTTGGAGTAAAAATTGGGGAAATCGGAAATTTTTTCTAGTTTTATCCCTGTATGAAAATCAATAACCCGGCATTGACATCGTATGCATCAAACCGCGTAAAAATCGGTTCTCCGGTTTAGTCTCGGGACGCGAGCAAAAATTGTGGTCACAAAAAAAGAAAAAAAACTAAAAACCCCGCGAGAGTAATATTTCACCCATTTGCCGGGACGCCCCCACTGGGCCGATCGGTTTGAATTTTGGCTTGCTGGGTCATATCGCCGACGTAATCACCCATGCCAAATTTTGTGACAATCGGTTCAGGGGTTTCGGAGTTCTGATACCCCCAATTTTGCCCTTTTCCATAGGAATAGCTGGTCGCCCTTACAACAGCGTAAGCACTACCGTGCTACACTGTGATCCACGTTTTCCTTTACCTTATGCAACAACCACGAAAACAAAAGTCCCGCAGTTGGATCTGAAGTCAACCGCACAATTGTACGCACTTGTGGACTCCACAATTTTTTGTTTAACGACTGAAGTTTCCAGGGCATTGTGCTATTGTTGTTCGTGATGTTGTGTTATGCATGTGGTTCTCTGTGTACAGTTAGTCAAGGTTTGTTTGATTCAGAGTTTTCTTGATCACATTGATTTGACGCTTCGTTGGTGTTTTTCTAACGTATTAACGTACACAGACGTTTTGTCATTGCATTGTTTCTGATGTGCAATGTTCCCAAGTTCAGCAGGATTTATTGTGCTAGAACACACAAGTGCCCATGACTGAATTGTCAGTTCTGCTGTTGTTCTGCGCAACACAGTGTATGCGTCTTTTCATTTCAGTTGCACATTAGGGTGATTAGGTCCTCACAGTGGGCCTTGCTACTTGTGAGAAATCTCTCTTCTGTCGGTGGTTGCACTCACAGTCAGCGGTAATAGTGCTTGTTGGAAGCCATCTTGCAGTGGCTGATACGCGGTTTTTTACCGTGCGACTGCGAAGCATACGCACGGTCTTGTTATCGACGGCTGTCCGTCTGTCCGTCCGTCTGTGAAATGCGTGCATAATAATAATAATAGTAATAATACGCTATGTTGACGCAAAATGAACTAGTGGCAAGGCATGTATGCAGCAAGCTTACAGGAGAAAGAGTGAAGTTTTTCAAGCTTTTCATGGACAATAACATGCACGCGTGAAAATGTTTGTGAGAAGCCTGCAGCTAACTAGACCTGACAACTGCCACCATTAAGTCCACTTGGGAGTGTCAAGTCGACTCAAGTCGGTGGCAGTGATTTATCTTTTCTTTGCATAACGGTGATATACTGCTACGGTGAATGCAAGGCAGAAGAGAAGTATAGTGACTAAGCGTTTTAGGTTTTGCTTGTGTTTGTAGTATATCGTCTTTCTATGAAATTTGTGTCTCAACAGTGGGAATATTTCACGGGAGCTGCGTGGTGAAACTTGCGATAGGCTAACTGAGATCATTCCCTTGCCCAAGTATCTTTGTCAGACAGTAACAAGACGACCTCTTATGAAAATGACACATAGTCATAATGAGTGCAATAGCCCTTTGCAGTTCATTTGATAAGTGGCATGTTCAGGATATGTACGTAGGTTATTGCAGGAATACTCGAATGGCCTAGTATTTAGCTGCATAGATGACACGGCAGTAAATCTTGTACTTGCTGGCCGGTTGTCTATGGGTTGTGTGGTGCTTTATCAGGTTGATCATGATTCGTCTGGTGACGTTCCAATGTTCGTCAACCATGATCAGCAAAGAAGATATGCAAACCTGCATGATAGGTAAGATGTCCTAGCTGTCTGTGTACGCCATCGGTTATAAAACGTGCCTGTTTATTGATTTGTTTATTCTGTTTATTGTTTATTGTTATTTGTTGATTCCGTGTAATTTTTTTATTGTTTTGTACATTGATTTGTCGGAAAAGTACAGTTACATCCTTGATACACAGAGTGTAGAAGGGACTGTTGATTTGGCAGTAACAGAGAGAATGCGATTCGATTGGAGCAATTTTAGACAGCTAACACCGTGGGTTTTAGCAAAAGATATGGACACAGTTAACTCGGTATTGCAAAGGAATAGATATCGAGGGGGTGGGACGTTTGCAAATGCAACATATGATGATTGTAGTTAGATATATATGGAACATCCGAAATCCAGTAGCCCAAGTTGTTATTTTTGTGTGATGAACTATGTTGTGTGTTGCAGTATGCCAAGCGCGACGGCCGAGTATTCTGAGTACGTAGGGCTTTTGTCTGCAGACAGTGACAGCGAGGAAGATGTCAGCATGCAGGCTGCATGCATGGCCAGCTTGGCAGAAAGCGGGTATGTATACACAGTGCTGTAACACCCATACATATCTGTCTCTTCCTGTGTCTGTGACGTTTTCTTGAGGCACGAAAGTATTGTCTTCTGTAGATTCCTCGCGGAATGCCAGTGTGCTGACGTACGAAATCGAGCGCACTACCTCATTCAGCTGTACGTCATAAGCTGCTTGATTGACTATGAAGAAATTAGTGTCGCTCATAGGTCGTATTCTGTTTGTTACTGCAAAAATGGGCACTTCTTACAATGTGTTTAAAACGTTTTTCCGCGTGACGCTTATGCAAAGCGCGGCTGTTGCTATCACAATTCTGTTGGTCCGTTCCGTTTCTCTATTTTCTCGGAACGGCACCCGCCCCCTATTCCATACGCTGCATACAAAGTTCGGGGTTGTAGGCATAGTTTTATCAGAATATAGGGAGCTGAGTGGAACCACAGATCTGCAAGCTTGATCTACAGCATTCTACATTAAGTAAGTAAATAAAAAGCGTGCGTCGCGCGGCCTTCCTGCGATAGCTAGGCTTCTTGTTTGTCTCTGTCAGGTAAATCCCCATTCCACAATGTAACAAAATTTTGTGGTGGTTTTCCATCCTGACAGATGAGTGAGATGTGTTAATGTTGTTTGTGAACAGCACGAACGATAGCAAATCCCTGAAGGAGATACTGAAACCGTTGACGGAGCAAAGTGGAGAGTCACTCACAATTGTGATAAATCGTAGAGCAGTTCTGAAGTCCGCCATGCTTGCTTTGAGGAAAGCCAGCTTCTCATTTGATAAACCACTAAAAGTGGTTTTCTCAGGAGAAGATGCCGAGGACGAAGGCGGCCCTAAGAGGGAATTCTTTCGGTACGTGTAAGCATACGAATTGCATCACATTGCGGTAGTCATGTAATGAACGTAGTGGTGTTATGTGGACAGAACAGTGGTCGGTTAGGGGTGTCCTTAATTGTGTGTTACAATGCATTTCAAATGGTGAAAGAATTCCACAACGCGATTATTGTCGTGACACGCTTAGTGAACTGTCATATAACTGTTGAGAATGTGCGTAAATTTTCTCGACTGCACCAGTTGCTGCATAGCACGCAACGCTTGAATACGCAGAACATAGCACCGTGGTCGGTTAAGCACTGAAAACTTTTGACATTTTGACATAACGTTGGAACTGCGGGGTTGGGCCATATGTGTGCTATACGGCTGCATTAATTTTACTTGGCTATATGCACAAACAATGTATCATACTGAATGAGTAGACCAAGCTTTAAGGCTACTGTTTGTGTGCAGTTTGCTGATGAAAGAGATTGAAGGATGCGGCGTTTTTGAAGGATCTGACGGGCATAAGTCCTTCACGTGTTCCGTCCCCTTGCTGGATGCGGAGAAGTACAAGGTGGCTGGTCAACTGTTCCAGTGGAGCGTTAAGAACGGAGGGCCTGGCTTACCAGTTCTGTCGCCAGCACTATATGACAGCATTCTGGAGAAGTCTGATGTCCATTTTGATATGGCGGATGTTGCTGATGCTTCCATCCGGCGTGTGATTGAAGATGTAAGTAATGAAGATGTTATTGTAAGACAGTTGGATTGCACTGGGTGTCTGCTGTTTGACAGATCTTGCTTGTGGTTGTGACGGACGCATTTCCTAAAGAACTTTTCATACAGACGTACCATGTGCACAGTTGTGTGCCGATGATTTAGTTGTGTAGGCAGACAGTGATGTTGAACCCCGATGAAATCTTACAGTAAACAGGGGTGGCAGTTAATACTAGTTCATACAGAGCTTGATAGTCAGTGGAGGCACAAAGACAGAGACTCCCAGTAGTGGGAAATGGCCATGTGGCATTCTGTGTAAAGGCAGTCGGCACTGATGCCACACACGGCAGAAATGTGTGCGTATAAAGTATGCATGTTTGTCTGCCTCGCCCACCATTGCCCGTAGTTATTACGGAGACAGCAAACACTTTTCCTTAGGCACTGAAGTGACTGAACAGTGTGTGCAAACTGCATTAACTGAGTTACTGTATAGTGTAATGTGTGTAATATCTGCAGTTGTCTTCAGCACAGACTGCCGACCAGTTCGAGTCCGTGACTGATAAACACATCGACTACCTGCTCAGTCTTGGATACAATGCAACTTCATTGATATTCGCGGAGAGCAACAACATCGTGCGCGCCGTGATGAAGCATGCAGTGTATGACAGGTAGGAAACTATGCTGTTTTAGTGAAAACGTTCGGTTTAGGAAAATAGCGTTGCAAGTGAAACGGTTGACTGCTGAAGGCCGTGACCACTTCAGGGATGTTGTTAACAGTGACTGGAGGCTCAAGGCCAAGGCCAGCACCAAGGACTCAAACCTCAAGGAACAAAGACTTCTGTGAAACATCGAATTGTCACAATTGCATTAAATGTTTGCGAATTTGACAGACTCTGAATAACAGTTTTGCATTAATTCGGAATTGTACGATTAGAATTAGGACCAGACTTAAAAGTAACTGATTACAATTAGATTTATCAGACACTCTAATCAATTAGGTAATCAGTTAATTGCTAATTGGTTACTGGTTACCCATCACTGCTAGATGACCTTCGGGCGTTGGCGGTGCTTGTCTGATGCCAGCTTACTGCCTACCGCGAATGCTTGGGACAAAAAGCCGTAAAATGCTCTCTCTGTCTCTCTCTCTGTCTGTCATATGAGTGCATTGCATTTACGGGAAAAGCTGTCGTCTGTATTGTAGATGCTTGTCATCAATTGCACAATTCCGAAGTGGCGCATCTCATCTCATGGACTTAGCTGCTACATATCCGTCGCAGCTGCGGCAACTGCTCGTTTGCTCCTCATTTGCTAATACCCTCAACTTTGACAGTTTCCGAAAAATGTTACATGTTGACTACTCTGAACCGGGAACTAACCACCGATTTCAAGAAGAGGAGACAATGTATTCATTTGAAATTTGTCTCCAGAAGTGTGATGGTAAACTGCACACTGTGTTCATACGTAACAGTTTCTGCTGTACATTAGCAATGTTGTGCTGAATGTAAAGCAGCAGATGACATTTTGCGGTAAATACCGGCTCTTCATCTGACTCTCCATAGTTGCATGGCCCTTACGCCTGAATTACGATATGTTTCTCTACTTTATGAACTTCACAGTTAAATGGATTGATGACTAAGCTGCCACTAAACACTACTTTGCTTAGGGAGTAAGTAGGTTAACGTTTGTGTAGCACGCCGTATATGTGGCGCATATATGTCGTGCCCAATAACATCTGGACGTCGATTGCATGCCGCAAATGTTTGTGCAAGCAGTCTCATTCCCAGAGTCACAAGCTGCCCCCCACGAGGCAAGTTAAATGCGTCGAGCTTTCCCACTTGTGGGTCAGACATCAAGGAAAACTCTGTTTAATCAGAACATGCCATGAACCTTCATGGTTGAGGAGAGAAAAAGTAACTGCATTGGATTACAGTAATGCATGGCTGGTACCAGCTCACGCATAGTTAATCCGCCTAGGCCTATAGCCGTACAACGACTCCGTCATTTGTTTTTTCCACGTACTTTCCTTACTCAGCAGAATGACATAGCCGTACGATGTTTGTTTTTGCAAATGGGTGTCAGTATTCTGCATAAAACGGTAAAAATTGTGTATGTTGAGAATCATTTCAGCTTCAGCTAGGGTTGGCAAGTTTCTGCCAAAGGCGGTTTAAACTGTCCTGGCAGAAACAAGTTTTTGCCAGTTTCTGCCGGAGTTCTTAACAACATAAATCAACTGTAACTGATATATCAGTAATCAGCATACTGAGCAGATTAGCACAAACGCAAAGAATATATCATTAAGGACATTGTTTAGGCCTACTGTGGGTGTGGATAACAGTTGTTTGAACATTCAGTCCATGGAGTTTGAAGCAGCTTTCTGTGTTGTGTTTGTGTTTTGACTGTCCACGTCGTCGTGGAGTACATCCAGCCATTGACTATGATCCTATGTCACTTGGACTTGGCCTAATTCACTCAGTAACAGATGTTTCTATCTCAGCTGATGCACATTTTGATTACTGACAATTGGTGTGATTGAGGTGTATTGCGTTGTTTGTCTTGTAAGATCAGAAGAAATCCTGCTGTACTGTGAGAGATAGCACTGTAGTAGTATTTAGGTTTTTTTCCATTTTAAACCAGTTTAAATCGGTTTAAACGTCATGTCTGACAGAAACAGGTTATTGCTGGCAAAAACCCAACCCTGGCTTCAGCTAATTCAGGTCGCGTACTACTGCTGTCGTTAACTGCACACCCTTGCTTGTAACTACACTGCAAGCTTATCCTGTTTTGTGCAGTTTCCACTGAAGGAAGTTGTGGCTGAAATTTGAAAGTATCTGTGATAGTTTGCCGTTTGAAACTGAACAGTCTAGCGTGAATTTACAGCATGTGGTACAGGGAGAATAAAACTTCCCCGTTGTTATATTCTCTGTTGTACCATAACTGCACGTTTGTTTTTCAGAGGAAGGAACAGAAATAAGTCTGGCAGATCTGCTGACTTTCTGGACCGGAGCCGATGCGATCCCCCCGTGCGGGTTTGACAGCCCTCTGAAAGTACAATTCTTCTCCCAGGATGCAGCAATGCGACCTACTCAACTGTTGCCAACACGACGCCTACCGTCAAGCAGTACGTGCGGTCTCATCTTGTGGCTCCCCCGTGATGCGGGCGAGCCCGATTGTCTCTGGCACATGCTTGTTGACGCATGCAAACTGTCGGCTGGCTTCGGCCGGATTTGAGTTCAATTTCTTGATGTGGCGGACTCATTAGGCGATCGCTGCGAGAGCAACAATCAGCTATTGCTATCGTGTGTCTTCTGCTTCCAGAAGAATTCTCTCATTTGAATACTCCATCAAGGTGTTTCCGACAGACTATGTAGAGCACTTAAGTTTGGGTGATGTAGCCATTAGTTTCGTACATAGACAGCGTATAGTTTTCTGCTGGCGTTTGTTTTCATGGTATAAGTTACAACGCTTAACCTTCATCTTTACCAGTCGACAAACACAGCATGCGAACGTTGTGCATTGGAGTCAGTCGTGATGCCATTTTGTGTACTGTGGTAGGCATACGCAATGTATCAACTCGTCGAGTTCATGACATACAGTTTGTTTTGACATTCACGTAACTTGTTAGCATAACGCGAGTTGACGTTGAACATTCTCAGCATGCTGTCTATTTGCACGTTTGCCAGTGCTCCGTGTACAAGAAGAGTATAATAGAAGTTTGTGGTTGGCTGGTTACTGTTTATTGCTAGTTTCATTACTGCTTGCATACACACCTGTTGTAAAGTGATACAGCATGTTACAGGGCCCAACAATCGTGTAGGAATACAGCAGACAAAATACGGCAATGCAGCATTAAGAAATATTGTATAAGATTCAGTAATGTCACTATATGTTTGAACAAAGAACTGTTGGTTTAAACATGCAGTTAAATACATACTTTCCCGATGGCCTCTCCGGGGCTCCGTACTTTAGCCATATATATCAGAATGTAAATTGACTGAATCGGTGTGTGAAAGCTGGGCAAATTTTACTTGATAGGACTTCAGTTAATTCTTTACTTGTCAGCATGTGATATTGATATTTTGTAACTGACAACGTTTCTTTTCACGTTAAATGCTTAGGCCTATACATTTTGTATTGATATTGTTGTAATTGGCAACTTTCTTCAAATCTGTGACTACTAAGTACATGTATGCCTATGTTAAGAACCGTTTGGATTTCAGTTTTCTTGTTTGGCCAAGAGTACGAAATAGAGAACGGCGCCGCCGCCGCCAGTCATTCAGTGTGAAGTCGGAGTCAGTCATTTGCATGTGACTGAGTCGACGCCGCCAGTCATATATTTTAAAGCGCCGTCAGTCATATACACAGCGGCGGCGGCGTTTGTTGATGTGTAATGTGTATGTAGATTATCATGAAGCCATCTACCAACAGCCATCAATATAAAATCGCTAAGAATAGAAACTATTAGTTGTACCTCACTTGCTTGAATGTCAGTGGACACCCGGAGCGGCGGAGCAGACCAGCAGAATTGTTTGTAGATTCTGAATATTAAGTACATGTTATATTTTAGCCTGTGGTTTATTACTCCCTCTTCTGCACTATTTCGGCGGATAGGCCTAATCTACAGCTGTGAGCACTGAGTTAGCAAATATAGGCCTATACCAGGAGAGGCCTACTCTGTACTGTAGTCACAGGTTCACAACTCATTCATCAACAAAAGCAGTTTATTGATAACATAATAATAGGCTATTCATAATTATTAGCTGTCTGTCATTACAGAGATACATATATGATACAATAACCTCATTGTAGACTGAACACAATAATATAAACGTTACATATGAATATTACTAAATATGAGAAACTGTCTAATGATTGGTGGCGCCAGTCATGCATTTGACAGTTGCATAAGCCATTTGACGCCGCCGCCGCCGCCAGTCATTTACACGTGAAGTCGCTGCCAGTCATTTAGTTTCTCCAAGTCGACTTCAAGTCGCCCGCCAGTCATATATCTTAGAAGTCAGTCATATTCATTTATGTGACTGGCGCCGTTTTCTAGTACGAAACAGTATTAGGCTAGACCTCATCAGGAGATGAGACAGCCGAACGTCACACTGTGCAGGTTTACTATGCCTTCCCATGTGTCTACCATCATCAAAATCTAACCAGTTCTTCCCTGGGCCATTTGGAACCATCATAACAAATTTCATGCAAATTCGTTCTGAACTTTTTTCTTCAAGTTTGTTTTACTCGCAAAATGTTTCACCTACTAGTACTTTGTTACGTTCGGCTATCTCAGCTCCTGATCACCTCCTTTACTTATTGCAGAACTCTTGTACGAGTTAGACGATTTAACCCTAAAGGCACAATGCGTAAAGTTCCTTACACGCTTATATTACTCTACTGTCGTACCTGGCGCCATCTGGCGAGTGGCGAATGGCAAACGTCGAGCACCATTGAGCTAACTATTACAAGAGATCGAAGAATTTCGATACGAGGCCAAATCGTCGCCAAAAAATTCTGCGCCGCAGGAAGATAGTGCCATAGTAGTCGACAAGGGGTTGTCACGATCTTAGTCACAAAGCCAAACGCAAGCAGTTTTCCTGAGATAGTCCTTCTTCCGTGCAACTTCACTGATGAAGACAAAAAGCCTGAGATAGTTGTCACGCTCGGCGTGCTGCAAGGCCAGCGCCGGCTAGTGCCAGCACCTGCCCACGACTATGGATAAGGTGTCGACAACAGACCAACAGTCGCACGTGACCTATACGGCACGAGGTGCGTCGTGTGCTACGTGATCGTCCGCATATAAAAGGGAGGTCACGGAAGCACGTGGATGCCAGGTGAAGAAGAACGTCGACGGGCGTGCCGTGTGCATGGTGTCTGATCGTCGGTGGGCGCTGTGCCGGCCGGCTGGGGTGACGTCTTCGTCTGAACTGAACTGCTCAACGAACTGAACTGCTCGACCTCGTTCCACCACCTGAAGACTGAACTGTTGGTTAACGAACGGCGTCACAATAATCCTTCTCCCATAATAGTGCGACGTCACTGATGAAGACAAGAAGCCCAGCTGTCGCTGAAGGACAGCGCGAACGCGCTGTCAGTTGAAATCTGGTAAAATACTGCACAAATGTTCGACGGATTGCACTTGAAAAGGCCTGCAAACGGGGAATGAAATGACCTTGGGGAATGACCTTCAAGGTCATCCAAGGTCACTAACACTGGTGCCATTCGATAGGCCACATACGATTTCCTATTAGTCTTCCATTGAAAGTATGTCTCTATCTTGTACCGTTTTCGAGATATTAACACTTTATTTGCCCAAAATTTAAGACAGTCACGTGACCTTAACCACGCCCATTTGGGGGACAGTTGGTCATGTAACGCTGTCAGTTGAAATCTGGTAAAATGTTGCGCAAATATGCGACGGAATGCACTTCAAAAGGCCTGCAAAGGGGGAATGACCTTGGGAAATGACCTTCAAGGTCATTCAAGGTCACTAACACTGGTGCCATTCGATAGGCCATATATGATTTCCTATTAGTCTTCCATTGAAAGTATGTCTCTATCTTGTACCGTTTTCAAGATATTAACACTTATTTGCCCAAAATTTAAGACAGTCACGTGACCCTGGCCACGCCCCTTTCAGGGTCGATTAGTTGTCCGATGGTTAAAACTTGATATAGCCTACAGCCACACAAAATTTGACGACTCTCGCTTCAGCCGTTCCAGAGATATTTAAGGGGGTGTAAATTCCTAAAATTGGTCACGTGACCCTGACCACGCCCTTTTCAGGGACAATTTGTCATCGGCAGGCTGGGACATGCTATGGTTAACCTACCCACCAAATTTGAAGTCTCTACCTTCAGCCGTTACCGAGATATGAAATGCGTTAAAAATGCACGAAATGGGGGTGGTTTGGGGTGGTTAGGGGTCATCCAAGCTCATCGGCAATGTCACCATTCGATACAGCGCATACGGTTTCCTATTCGTCTTTAATAGAAACTATGCGTCTATCTTGTACCGTTTTCGAGATACAGCGAGTTATTTGTCGAAATTCGCCAACTTCGACCTTACCCCATCTGCATTTGGCGCCCCCGTTGGGGGTGACCCCGTTCGAATTTCTAAAAAATTTTCCGGTATCATAAAACAAGATCCCTGGGCTATCATGCGGCGTTGTTTGCGTCATCCTACTTTTAGCCGTTTAAGTACACGCGAGTCGCAAAATCTCGGTGATGAAATTCGGACGGCGGACGGACGGACGGACGGCGGACGGCGGCGCCATCGGAATAGGCCAAATCGTCAGAGACGATTTGGCCTAAAAACACTGTATGTAACTATGTAACATAAACTGGTGCAATTAACAGTGGATCATGTACACTTTACCGGTTTACTATACCTTCCCGTGGGTCAATCACCATCAAATTTTAAACACTTCGTCCCTGGCCCATTTCCAACCCTACCTGGAAATTTCATTCAAATCCGTTCAGAATTGTGAGTAGGGTGCACGACCGTCACAGACACCAGACACATGGCGATGGCCATTAGCCGAACGTAACGCATAAGTTACAACGTGCGTACAGCAAAACTTCAGGAGCCTTTCTATGCAGTATGTGTACTAAGCTGTCAACACCAGCACACCAGGTACATTCTACAGCAACGCATTGATCTCTAGTCGCAATTTTCTATACAAATCTAAGGCATAATGAACATCGTTTGGCAGTGACAAATTATTCTGAGTCATTGCTGCTAAACACAGCTCGTATACTTCTTCGTCCTCACATGGTCGACTGACACGAAAAGTGCAGCGCTGCCGACACAGTTCAACATCAGCAGTGTCCACAGCACAACGTTGATCTTCAGCCGCATACAAATGAGAACAAGAAAACATGACGTTCGGCCGTCCACTGGGAACACGTGGATTTCGTGATCGGCGAATGCAGTGATCATTCCACGTTTCCAGTACATCGTCCACCTCATCCTGCAATAATGTCCAAAGTTGCACGCTGTAATACCGTTGAGTAAAGTTACAAGAAGCTCAGCTACCGCAGAGTTAGCGCCGGTCGACGGTCATTACGCCGTTCAAGGTCATTCAAGGTCACCGATTTCGGTACCAATCGAAAGCCCATATGCGACTTCCTATTAGTGATTAATAGTAACTTACATCGTATCTTGCACCGTTTTGAAGTTATCGCAGGTTATTGTTCAAATTCGGTCACTGCATTTTGGAGCTAGAGCCCCCCCCCAACTTTGGGGGTTAGGGGCAACGTACGCTGTTCAAATTAGGCTCATTGGAAAGCGCGTAGTCGACTTCCTATTAGTGATTATTGAACTTTTTTTCCCTGGCTGCTATCGGTGAAACGGTACGACCGAAAATAGCCCGAAATTCGGCGTTTTTAAACGGGGTGGGTCAGTTTAAACCATAATTTTAGGTAGAAGGGGACGTCCCCCGTCAAATATTTTTGGACGGTGAGATAGCCAAGTGAATGCGTTACAACTTTGCCGCTGACATTTTTCGCTAAAAGAAACTTTGTAGCAGACTTTCTTCCAACAAAGTAAATTTGTTTGTCAAAAAGGGCGATTTTTCGTTTTTCAGCCCCCCTTTGGGGCTTAGGGGCAACGTACGCTCTTCATCTTAGGCTCATTGGAAAGCGCGTAGTGGACTTCCTATTAGTGATTAATACAAAGTTATGCCCTATCTCGCACCGTTTCCAAGTTATTGTAGGTTATTGGTCAAATTTGCACTGTCGACAGAGGGGGTACCCCTCTTTAACAACCTCGTTCGGGGTGAACCCCTACACTCAGGACCACGAAATTTGGCCTCAACAAACTAGAAACATCGCCCTATCGTGTGGTGCAAAAAGCGTTTCGATACATTGAACCGTTTAGGCGTGGATCACGAGTGTGACGGACAGACGGACAAACAGACGGACGGACGGACAGGTGGCCTATGGCAATAGCGCGGTCTAACGACCGGCGCTAAAAATCGAGTCACAGCAACTGGACTGTAGACATATGTACATGAACTACTAACAAATCATTAATTCATTGTATTACGTGCGTAATCTCAGCATACAGTTCCACACATCCAATGCAACTGATGCAATGAACCATGAAAAGTAGCAGTACATGGAAACACTGGCCCCTCTGAAAGCGTTCTATGTGTATAACAAGAAGCTCAGCTACCGCAGAGATAGCGAGCATCCGACGTCATGACGCCCTTCAAGGTCATTGATTTCATACCAATCAAAACCCGTATCATGCCGTATGCGACTTCCTGTTGTTGAATAATACTAACTTAAATCATATATCGTACCGTTTGCAAGATATCACGCAGTATTGATCAGATTATCGCTTTAGACAGGCAGTGCCTCTCTTTAACGAACTCGTTCTCCGTAACCTCTGCCAATATCGCCGTAAGTGATATATCGCTACAAACTAGATTTTTCGGACTACATTTGTGTTGCAGACACTGTAGGTCTATCTTCAACCACTTTAACGTAATCGGCTTCCAAAGCTACCGAATTCGGTGAAATAACGCAAAATAAAGGCTATTACCCTGGTCAAGGTCATTCAATGTCACCGAATTTGGTACCAATCGAAAGCCCATATGCGACTTCCTATTAGTGATTAATAGTAACTTACATCGTATCTTGCACCGTTTTGAAGTTATCGCAGATTATTGTTCAAATTCGTTACAAACAGCGGTCACTTTGCATTTTCGAGCCCCCCTTTGGGGGTTAGGGGCAACGTACGTTGTTCATCTTATAGTCCAGTCAAATTAGGTTTTGACCCGGAAAAAAATAGCACAAAGCTGAAAATTTGCCTCAAGCATCAGTACATGGTCTGAAACAAAATATGGAAAATCCGCAAAAATCCACCTTGGGCAAAAAAAATTATGACAATTTTGAAAAAAAATATATATGGAAAATGCATCAAAAATGATTGAATGGAAACATAGGCATGTGACACATCACATTGAAGCTAATGATGAGACAAATACAATGAGGGTAATTTAGGTCAAAATGAAGTTATCCCACCGAGATATGGTCCACTAAAGATTGAGGAGTGTTAAGTTTATTCATGGTTTTCGATGGCATTAAGTGCGACAGTGTACAAGATGTTGGAATCATTATGCAGAAGAAAATGGACAACAAGTCTTACACGGAAATGTCCTTTAAAACAGCTGACCAAGTATAAAGACTCTGGAGAATCTTCGAAAAAGAACAAAAATGGCAGATGAAACCATACACATAGATCCGATGCTGCTCTTTTCCAGATTGTTGATTCAAGTTGAAAGAAGTGACAATATTCAGTCCTTCTTTGCTTATGAGTTAGCTCCTATACCAACTGCTCTGTTCAAGGATTACATGATGAGGAAAGGAAACAAATCCTCACTGGCCTACGTTCTGAAAGATGGTGTGGCACCAGCAGAGCTTTCTGAGCTAACAGATGCCAAATTTGTTATAGATGGAGGCGCATTATTACATCGTGTCTATTGGAAAGCAGGTTCCTCATACAAGGAAGTTGTAAGTCAGTATGTGCGATACGTGAAAAATATGTATGGAGGTGGTTCTACTGTTGTCTTTGATGGATACACAGCTTCAACAAATGATCATGAGCACAGCCGTAGAGAAGGTGGACGAACAGCTGCATACACAAAGATTGCAGAACATTCATTCGAGATAACCAGCAGGCTTTTCTGAGAAATGACTCAAACAAGACTCAGTTGATATCAATGTTGATGAAAGGTCTGGAAGAAGATGGTCATGATGTGTATCAAAGTGACACCATGATAGTGGAACATGCATCAAGACTCTCTGCTGCCGGACATTACACAGTAGTTGTTTCAGATGACACTGACATTCTTGGATTACTCATTCAGTACTGTGATGGACAGGATCTACTACATGATATCTGTTTTCTCTCACATGCAACAAAGAAGTCGAAGGCTGGTTTGCAAGTGTTCCGAATTCGTGACATCGCGGAAAGCATTGGTCAACAAACAGTGAAAATATTTTATTTCTGCACTCCTGGAGTGATTGTGACACCACCTCGGCTACATTTGGACATGGTAAAGTGGCACTCTTGAAACATCTGAAAAGTAAAGAGGAGATCAGATCAAGCCAGCTCTTCTATTCATTAGAAGCTACCGCAGAAGAAATTTCAACTGCAGGTCAGAAGTTGTTTGTCCCCATGTACGGTGGTGAGGACGAGAAACTCAGTGAGCTAAGATACAATCGATACATGTCTGCAGTCGCATCTTCAAATCTTGGTGTTCGTCCAGAGAAGTTACCGCCAACAGAATGTGCTGCCTAGTATCATGCACAGCGGGTGCATCTACAAGTCTTGCAATGGAAGCATCCTGCTACGGTCATCAATCCTGACAAGAGATCGAAGAATTTCGATAAGAGACCAAATCGTCGCCAAAAAATTCTGCGCCGGAGACAAGATCGTGGCAAAGCAGTCTACAGCGGGTTGTCACGATCTTGACTCAGGTGCAGAATTTTTTGTGGCCACAGTGCGGCGTTTTATCAACTCTTTACAAGAGTCCTCGCTAACATTTGACCTTGACCTTTAACTATGACGTTTACCTTGCGCTATGACCTTGACCTGCAATACCGTGACCTTGAACTTTAACTATGACCTTGACCTTGAACTATGACCTGACTTCGATGTATGACCTTGACCTTCAGTCTCATGACCTTGACCTTCATCCATGACCTACACCGTCAATACAATGACCTTGACCTTTAATTGTGACCTTGACCTTTTACTGTGACCTTGACCTTGAGCTATGACCTTGACTTTGATCTTGATGTATGACCTTGACTTTCAATCTCGTGACCTTGACCTTCATCCATGACCTGAGGAACCGCGCGAGCACACTGTCTGTTGAATCTGCTGCGCAAATGTTCGACGGATTGCACTTGAAAAGGCCTGCAACCGGCGAATGACATTCGAGGTCATTAAAGGTCACTGATACTAGTGCCATTCGATAGGCCACATATGATTTCCTATTAGTCTTCCATTGAAAGTATGCCTCTATCTTGCATCGTTTTCGAGATATTAACACTTATTTGCGAAAAGTTTAAGAC
>Ga0056109_1000246_pt1 | contig 19710 bp, 14 predicted proteins | sample WorMetG1BERMUDA2_FD_80077 | JGI IMG/M metagenome (GOLD analysis project Ga0056109, IMG submission 80077) | Marine gutless worms symbiont microbial communities from Max Planck institute for Marine Microbiology, Germany - Inanidrilus... ...
CGGTTAACTATAGGCTGTGTCCATATATTTGACACCCCCGGGATTTGCAGCTTCCTGTCCAGCAACGTCTTCAACTCTCCTTTTGTTATTGTCCGCTTTTCCCCGAAAATCCATTTAATCGGCTTGAGCAAAAAACCGGGGAGCTTCTCAAGAAATCCGTAGTCCTTCTTCACCCTGCGCCACTTTGATTTATCGTTGAGCAGGATCACCGTCTCAATCATAGCCACCGGAGCCGGGTCTGTCGGGGTTTCAGCCCTGCCCAGTTTCCCGGTTGCCATCCTCACCTCTGGAAAAGATTTTATTATTCTATCCTGAAGCTCCATCACCTGCTTGACCTGCGTCAGGGAAGCGCCGGGCAGGAGCACCGGCATAAAAAGAAAAGAGCCTTCATCCAGAGGCGGCATGAACTCATTGCCAATAGTCGTAAAAAGAACCGCCGCAAGAATAACCAGCACAACAGGAGCCATAAGGAATTTCATTTTATTGCCCAACACCCGGACCAACCCTTTTCGATAGCCGGCCCGAAGCCAGCGGGCTATCGGATTTTCCTCTGCAGGCCGGAGCCGACCTTTCAAGAAGAACAGAGCCAGGACCGGCACAAGGGTGAGCGCAACAAGGACGCTGGCCAGCAGAGTGAAGGTTTTAGTATACGCAAGCGGCTTGAACAGTTTCCCCTCCTGACCGGTGAGCGCGAACACAGGGATAAAGGAGACCACTGTAGTCATAATCGCCGCCAGAATAGCTTTTCCGACCTCTTTAGCGCCGGCTGTAGTCACCACAGTCAGTTTGTCTTCCGGTGCCTCCACCCGGCGACGATAGATATTTTCCAGCATAATGATCCCCATATCCACAATGGTGCCAATGGCGATGATGATTCCGGAGAGGGACATGATATTAGAATCAATCCCAATCAGATACATACCTATAAAAGCAATCAGAATAGATATCGGCAGGGTGAAAGAAACAATAATCGAACTTCGAAAATGGAAGAGAAATACCATGATCACAAGGATGGTGATTATGATCTCCAGTGAGAGCGCTTCGCGAAGGGTGGAAACCGTCCTGTAAATCAGATCAGTCCGATCATAAAAGGGAACAATCTTTACCCCCTCCGGCAGCCCGACTTCCAATCGTTGTATCGCCTGCTTCACCCTTTTAATGACAGCTAAAGGATTTTCCCCATAACGCATAATCACCACACCACCGACAGCCGGGACCCCGTTCTTATCCAGAGCGTTGCGGCGAAAATCCGGGCCCACAGTCACTCCAGCCACATTCTTGATGGTGATAGGCACCCCATCCCGTGTTCCAATAACTATCTTCTCAATATCTGATATGTTTTTGATAAACCCGACACCCCGGACAATAAACTCCATCATATTGTTTTCAATTACCTTGGCCCCCACATCCATATTGGATCTGCGTATCGCCGTAAAAACTTCTGACATGGGGATCCTGTAATAGAGCAAACGGTTAGGATCAATATTGACCTGATACTGCCGGACATAGCCCCCGACAGAGGCCACTTCAGAAACGCCTTTAACAGCGTTCAGTGCAAAACGGACATACCAGTCCTGTATTGTACGCAGCTCATCCAGACTGCGACCCGGCCCCTCAATCGTATACCAGTAAATCTGACCGAGTCCGGTAGCATCTGGTCCCAGCGTTGGAATCACCCCGGGAGGCATCGCTGCTGAGGCGAAATTGAGCCGTTCCAGGACCCGGCTTCGCGCCCAGTAATATTCAACGTCATCATCAAAAATGATATACAGAATCGAGAACCCGAAAGCAGAGCTGGCCCGGATAACTTTCACCCCTGGTATACCCTGCAACCGGCTGGATAGCGGATAGGTGATCTGGTCCTCAACATCCTGCGGACTCCGTCCTGGCCAGTCCGCAAAAACGATCACCATATTCTCACCTATATCAGGAATAGCGTCGATCGGAATATGTAACAGACTGTAGATCCCGAAACACAGTATCAAGACAAATACAAATATCACAAGAACTTTGTTATTGATACAGTACTCAATCAACCGGTCAACCATGTTCTATCCTTATCATCAGATCTTAAAGGGCCAGATTAGACCCGAAAAAAATCTGAAAACGAAGCCTCAATGAGGATGGACTTTCTGCTTGCCCTTACCCTCTTCGGCTGAACCGTAAAGCAGACTGGAGCCCCCAGTCAATTGTGACTGGGAATCGATCAGAAAAGCGCCTCGCGTAACCACTTCTTCTCCAGCCCTGACCCCCTGTTTAACGGGATAGTACTCCCCGGTGAGTCTACCGAGCACAACCCTGCGCAACACATATACTCCCGGCCCTTTTTCGATATAGACCACTTTCCGCACGCCTGTATCCAGCACTGCGGATCGGGGGAGCGACAATGTTTTCCCACCTGTGGGAATCTGTATGGTGGCGTTCACATACATATTGGGCTTCAATCCCCCCCCTGGATTCAGGAATTCCGCTCTGACTTTAACGGTCCTGCTGGTCGGATTGAGAACAGGATCTACAAAAGTCACGCTCCCGTATATCGGTCTGCTATAGGAGGGAAAATCAATTCTCACCCGTAGCCCGCGTTTTACCAGAGCCATTTCGTATTCATATATATCCGCATGCACCCAGACCCGCGAGAGGTCCGCTATATCATAAAAATTTTTCCCCTCTTTGAAATACATACCCTGATGGACGTATTTCTTGATCACAGTACCACTGATCGGGCTGTAGATGGTGGTGTGCGTGGCGACCTTATAGGTCCGTTCCAGACGGATTACCTGCGCCTCAGTCATTCCAAGCAACCGCAGTCTCCGCCGGACAGAATGGATAAATTGCTTCTGCACTTTTCCGCCGCCTGTGCGTTTACTCCCCTTTAAAAGGGTAATGTACTCCTCCTGCGTTGAAATCAACTTCGGTGAATATATTTGCAACAGCGCCTGCCCGCGACGCACATAGCTCCCGGTAAAATCCACAAACAACCGATCGACCCGTCCTCCGATCCAGGCAGCCACATGGGCCAGACCTCTTTCATTGTAGGTTACTTTGCCGACAGTACGGATTGTCCGGGAAAGTGAGCGATAATCGATCCGGGATGTCTGTACCTGAGCAAGAAGAACCGCTCTGGGATCCAGGGTGATTTCTCTTTTAAGGGTTTCTCTCTCGTTCGTCATTACCCCATCTGCAGTCTCAGTATACGCACGCCTGTTCGTTTTTCCAGAAGCCTTAGCGTGATCATGCGTCTTCTTCTTCACCGGTACAAGATCCATAGCGCAAATGGGGCATTTACCGGGTCCTTTACGGACCACCCGGGGATGCATCCCACAGGTCCAGTAGGCGATACTGCTCTGCCGCTTATCTGAGGAAGAGCTGGTCAGAAACGTCACTACAAAAAAACCCCCGGCTGCCAGAATAATTGCCGGGAGTATAATAATAATGAATCTTCGCTTCATTTCCCGGACTCCTTGATGAGCTTTTCTCCGGTCAAAAATTCAAGATAAGCAAAATGGGTCCGGTAAATTCTCAGGTTCTTCTCATTGGCAACCTGATATCGATATTGCAGCAGCTGCGCTGTTACGAGCGAGATAAACTCCAGCTTCCCTACCCGGTAGGAAGACAATGCAGAACGGACAGAGAGCTTCGCCAGAGGCAGCAGTCTGTCCGCATACAGCCGCAGCAGTTTGTTTCGTGCCCGGATATCCGTGAAAATCGCAGCAGCGGTTCTGAGCACATTCTGCCTGACCGCTTCCAGAGAATGCTGCTGCATGAGAACCTTCTTTTCCAATGCAGCAACCCTGTTGCCCTGTCTGGAAAAAATCGGGATAGAGAGTTCAAAATTTATCGAGAAGAGGTTGGCCGTTTTATCCCTGGTCCGCATCCCGTACGTTGTCCCGATCGAAAAATCAGGCCAGAGCATACGGAAGGCTAATTTATTCTTCCATTTTATCTCACTGAGTCTATGCTCCGCTTTTTTCAGCGAAGTAGACTGCACTAAAACACGATTCTGGATCACTGTCAGAGGCAGCTGTTTCAGCTCCTCCTTAAAAGGGGGCAATCTCTCAATAGAAGTCTCAGAGCTGCGCCCGACCAACCTATTCAAAAGAATGACGGCTTTCTTCCTGTCATTTGCAAAATGGATCAATTTCTCCTTAAGCCTTATGGCTTCAAAATCCGCTTTTGCTATATCCTGAAGCAACCCCTTGCCCACTGCGTAGCGGGTACGGGCGATGGCCCGGAATTGGTTCAGCAGGCCGGCCGTTGTCTCTGTCAACTGCATGACACGATCCAGATAGAGTATCCGAAAATAGCCCTCTTTAATCAAAGCAATCAGACGTCTTCTCCTGGCGACCAGATCCCATTCACCAATCCGGCGCAATGCTCTGGCGATATCTTTTTTTAAAGAAAGTTTTCCGGGAAAGAAAAAACGCTGCTTCACTCCAGCAACCAGTTGATTCATCATATCCTGATTCAGAGAAAAAGTATCTGTCGGCGTATTCACAAGACCGAATTTAAGTATTGTTCCTGCGCCACCATCAGCAGCCTGTTCCAGATCTAACAGCGCCCTGGCTTTCCATACAGCTGCCAGCAGATCCGGGTTCTTTTTCAGACCAAGTTGAACAGCTTGCTCCAATCTCATGGAAAAAATCGGTAAGGTCACCGCCAGACCCAGGCAAAACCATACACAGTTCATTATCCGCTTCATAATGCGCCTCAATAGCCTGCCATCTGTCCGGAGCATCGCAGAACCAAACTTCCGTCCTCTGGAGCATCTTCAAGCCCACCAGATTATTTTTTCTTCAGATATTTGCCTGGATGTTTGTCAAAGCTCTTTTTGTCCGCCTGCATGCAAAAATAATAGGTTTTGCCGCCATGGACGGATTTCCACCGTGTATTACTGGAAACATGCATCCCGCAGACCGGATCAATATGTTTGCCCTGCGAACTCTTCATATGTGGACCGCTCATATGAGGGCCGCTATCCGAACCTGACTTCCCGCAGCCGCTTAACACCAGAAACGAGCCGCCAACGAGAAATAGAAGACTAACAGCTGATAACAATGCTTTCTTCATACACCATTCCTTATTTTTTTTTACAAATAATAGCCTGACCCTCTGGCTGGAGGTGCTTGATCCCATTCATTGGACAGCCACCGGCTGACGTTTTAGTGGATCAGGTCACTTTGCCTGATTGAATCCTCATTCGCATAGTATATCACCATCGGGTATGTCCCGTCAAGAACTACATGCGGCCTCTGGTTATTGTAATCAAAAAGAAATGTATTCTGTCATTTTTGTGTATCAACTGGCGTATATCTAGTATATCTATATGATGATCGCCTGCATTCACGAATTAAGTGCAACAATGCAGGTATCCAGAAAGCATTTACCAACAGAAGTTGAATTTCTGAAATGAAGAAACTGGAGATATGACATGGAAAGTGTATCAAAAGAGATGTTTGCAATTGTACAATATCTCTTGCCTGGTTTTATTTCTGCCTGGATATTCTATGGATTGACATCTTTCAAAAAACCGTCTCAATTTGAAAGAATTATACAGGCGCTAATATTCACGATTTTCGTCCAGGCTATCATGTACTTAATGCAAAAGCTTCTGACTTTTTCGGGTAAGTCCGTATTTTTTGGCACCTGGAGTACTGCAACATATCTGGTTCTCTCGATTTTAACAGCCATTGCTCCTGGTTTGTTGTTCTCATATTTTGCGAATAATGACAAATTACATAAGCTTTTTCGTAAGTTTGGAATAACAAAAGAAACATCCTATCCTTCCGAATGGTTTGGTGCATTTCTAAATATAACTTACATAGTAATTCATCTCAATGATGGGAGAAGAATATCGGGTTGGCCCCGAAAATGACCGTCAGAGCCAAACAAGGGGCACTTTTTGTTAGAAGATGCTTCATGGTTGCTTGAGTCATCAGAAAATAAAGAACAAGAAATGACTGATGTGAAGTATATTTTGATCAGGGCAAAAGATGTGAAATTTGTAGAATTTATGCATAAAACCTGGGAGTAAAAAAATGGGCAAAAAAGAATCAAACCCCCCTGCACCGTTTGGACGTGAGACCGGGAAGGACACGATAAGGGAAGGCGTTAATAAACAGGAGAATTTTGCACGCAATGAAGAAACTGTTATTATAACAGGAAAGGCAAGGCCAAAACCACCTCCGGCTCCACCAAAACCACCTAAAAAGTGATTCTGATACTCAGATGTGGAGTCTGACCCATTCGCTGAACAGCCACCAGACCACTGCTCCCGAATTTCAGACAGGAAAGCTTTGATCTGGAAGCCCACAGACAGATAATGTATAGCAAAGAACGCTCCCCCACTTCCCGAGAAACTTCACTAGAACAGCAGCATTTTTGAAAATGCGACGCCATACACTGACCTATTGTTTGACAAGAACCAGGCTACAAGGTAGTCACTATCTGTATTACAACGGTTCCCGGGGGAAGCAATCCTTCTTCAGGCTGCTTTCATCCTCCCTCTTCGATCAACAGCGGCTCGCCCGGAACCTTTCTATAAAAAACAGCAGAGAGCTGCATTTTACAGCAGTTAAAGGTTTAAATATGCCGCAGCAACAGGTATAATCGATCTGGAGGTACGGATGAAAAAACAGATCACCCAGTCCGATATCGCCAAACTGGCCAATGTCACCCGGCAGACCGTCTCTCTGGTCCTGAATAATGACCCCAGAGTCAACAGCGATACACGCACCAAAATTCTAAAAATCATGGATGAGCTGGGCTATCAGCCCAATACAATGGCCCGAAATCTGGCCAGCCGCAGCAGCAAAACCATCGGCTTCCACTTCTTTGATCTTGAGTGGGAGAGCTTCTCCCAGCCGGTATTCAGCGATGGACTGGCAGGAATTTATTTCCGCGCTAATGAACTGGGCTATTCCATCAAACTGTACAGACTGGAAACCGATCAGGACTACGCAGCACCGTTTCGAAGTGGAGATATTGACGGTGCGATCTTTGTCACCTATGACAAAAAACAGATTGAAGAACGACTCATCCCCCTTCTTGATAAAGGATTTCCCATCGTAGTGATTGGAAGCCATGAAGAATTCCCCAGAGTCAGCATAGACCACAGGACAGGCGTCCGGATAGGGACCGAACATCTGATCAGCAAACGCAAGAAAAGAATACTCTATCTGGGCGGCGATCTGGAATACCGGTCCAATGAAATCAAATATGAGAGTTTCCAGAAAACTCTACAAACGGCCGGCAGCCCCCACAATTCTGATCTGGCAAAGCACAACCTCTATCTGACACCCCACGGATACGATGCTGTTAAGGAAGCACTCAAAAAGGAGCCTGACTTTAATGCCGTCTTTGCTGCTGTTAATGATCAGGTCGCCCTCGGCGCTCTGGGGGCACTCAAGGAAGCGGGTATCCGGATACCTGGACAGATTCCTGTTATCGGATACGACGATTCAAAGTACGCCCACTGCTCCATCCCGGCGCTCAGCACCGTCCATGTCCCGTTCTACAACATGGGGCGCACCGCCATGGACCTGATCGCCGAATACATTGATACTGAAGAAACTCCAGAATCAAAGGTCCTGTCCCCGGAAATGATAATCCGTAACACCGGCTGATGCATCCGCGATACCAGGAAAGCGTCTGTCCAGCAGGTATTCCGGACACACCTCCTGTACAGGGTCTCCAGAATCATAGCCCTTTAGCATTGCAGCGATCCAGAAGGGAACAATGAATAACAAAAGCGAACTCCTCGGAATCCAGCCAGTCGCGAAACTGCTCACCCGCCTCTCTTTGCCGGCTATGACTGCAATGCTGGTGCTCTCCTTCTATAACATCGCTGATACCATCTTTGTGGGTCAGACTGTGGGCGCTGCCGCGATCGGCGGACTGGGGATAGTCTTTCCGCTACAGATGCTCTTTATGGCTGTAGGCTTCTTCTTCGGCATCGGCGGCGCCTCCCTCTATTCCCGGGCACTGGGTGCTGGAGAACAGGCGACTGCAGGGACAACTCTCGGCAACACCCTCTTTGGTGCGGCTACGGCTGGAATCGCCCTGATGATACTCGCACTGCTCACCCGGGAACCCGTCCTCCATCTCTTCGGAGCACGAGAAGCCGAGCTCTCCAGATATGCAAAAGAATACTACTCCATCATCATCCTGGGGATACCTCTCATCTCCCTGCTTGTGGCCGGAAACAACAACATCCGGGCCGCCGGACACGCTAAAACCGCGATGTTCACAATGCTGATCTCCCCCCTGCTTAACATCACCCTGGACCCGATTCTAATCATCGGCTTCAAAATGGGAGTAAAGGGAGCGGCCCTGGCAACAGTCATCTCTCAGGGGATCAGCGTCCTCTGCCTCTTCTTCTACTTCCGCAGCCGCCACGCTGAAACCCGACTGTATCTAAAACAGATGCGCCCGCACGGTAGAGTATTGAAAGAGATTGCAGCAGTCGGCATATCCTCCTTTGCCAGACAGGCGGCTCAGAGTGCGATGCTCGCGGTCTTCAATAACCTCTTTCTGAACTACGGCGGGAGTGCTGCTGTATCCATATTCGGCACAACCTTCCGCCCTCTCTCTCTGGCCATCATGCCGCTCTTCGGTCTGGCTCAGGCGCTGCAACCGATAGCCGGGTACAACTACGGCGCCGGAAAATTGCAGCGGGTGCGGCACGCCTTTGGTCTCAGCTGCAAAATTTCCACAGGTATCGCTACAGTGAGCATGCTGCTCTTTGTCATTTTTCCAGAACCGATCATTCGGATATTCATTAAAAGGGAGGATCTGATTAAAAATCCGCAGCTCATCCCGCTCGGAGTGGAGATGATCCGCTATCTGAAGATCCTCTTCCCCCTGGCCGGATACCAGATCATGGCAGCCGCGCTGTTTCAGGCTCTGGGCCGTTCCGGCCCGGCATTCCTCACCTCCATCAGCAGACAGCTGCTCTTCCTGATCCCCATGGGGTTGGTCCTACCGCATTTCCAGGGGCTGCAGGGGGTCCTGGCCGCCTTCCCTGCCGCAGAGGCTCTCGGCTTTATCCTCACCCTCTTTCTAATCGGCAAAGAGCGCCGACTTCTGCGACCACAGAGCGCCTGATACCCTCCAGAATAAAGACCCCCCTCACCTGGTTCCCTTCTCCCTTTCCTCCTGGCGTCTGGTTATGTTTAGGGTAGGAATAAGAACCAGGAGCCTCGCATGAACTGGAGAGCATCGATCCGCAGTGACATCAACCGGGAGTTTGTCTCCAATCCAGAGCCGCAACTCAATGAAACCATAACCGTCCGGCTTCGCCACCTGCCCTCAAAAGGTATACTGGAAGTGCTCCTGGCCTGCAACATCAACGGCTGCGCCAGCCGTATCCTCATGCAGCGGAAAAAGGGAAAAAGCGCCTTCATCTGGTACAGTTGCGAACTGACCATGAGCCAGCAGTCGATCCGCTACTATTTCATCATCCGCATGCACGACGGCAGCGCCCTCTTCTACTCCAGAGACCGAATCACAACCTATCACCCGGACATCAGCCGTGATTTCATCCTGGAAGTCAGCAGGCCCACCCCATCATGGGTGAAAAAAACAGTTTTCTACCATATTTATCCGGACCGTTTCGCTCCTGATACATCCGGGTGTGGGGTCCAACCTGGTGAATACACTTTTGACGGTCACAAACCTGAGGTAATGCCCTGGGAGGCCGCGCCTCTGGAATATGAAGAGGGCCATTGCCTTGACTTCTTCAACGGCACACTCAAGGGAATTGAAGAAAAAATCCCCTACCTGAAAACGCTCGGGATAACGGCTCTCTACCTCAATCCGATATTTACCGGAATGACAACCCATCGCTACGACTGCACGGACTACTTCCGGGTGGATCCGCATCTGGGAGGGGATGAGGCACTTATCTCTCTCTCCGAAGCGCTGCACAGGGAGGGGATGCGGATCATCCTGGATGTCTCCATTAACCACACCGGAGTTGAGCACCCCTGGTTTAAAAAAGCACAGGAAGACCCACAATCCGAAGAAGCAAAATACTACTATAGAAACAAGAACGGCAACTTCGCATTCTGGCTGGATGTCCCCACTCTGCCTCAGCTCAGGTACAGCAATCCGACTATCCGGGAAAAGATGATCAGCGGAGAGGACTCTCTGGTCCGACACTATATGAAACCGCCCTTTAACATCGACGGCTGGCGGTTTGACGTGGCAGCCATGACCGGACGCCGCGATGAGGACCAGCTCGGTCACGAACTGTTCCAGGAGATCCGCAGACAGGTGCTGGATATCAACCCGGATGCTTACATTATCGGCGAGGAGTGGGAGGATGCGAGCGAATACCTGCAGGGCGACCAGTGGCACAGCGCTATGAACTACTTCGGCTCAGCCCGCCCGATCCGCCGTTTCCTCGGAGAGCTGGACCGGTTCATTGAATGGCATACAGAGGCGGTCCCGGCCCCTCCGACAACCGGGACAGAACTCGCGGCCCAGCTGAAACAGCAGCTGGGCGGAACCCGACCGAACCTGCTCCCACTGCAATTCAATCTACTGGATTCCCACGACATACACCGCATCCACCACGATGAAAAGGGGTTTCAGCCGGAATTGCACAAAGGCGTTGTAGCTCTGCTCTTCCTCCTGCCCGGCACCCCCGGCATCTACTATGGGGACGAGGTCGGAATTGCCGGCCACAGCCGATCCGTGGAAGGCTGCCGCTTCCCCATGCCCTGGCAGGAAAAGGACCTCACAGAGCGGGCTATTTTCCGCTTCCACCAACTGCTCATCGGACTGAAAAAATCAGAACCGGCCCTATCAGAAGGCAGTTACGGATTCCCTTATACAGACGAGACCGGCTGCCTCTTTGTCCGTTTTCTTGAGCAGAGAGGATACGCTCTCTTTCTCAACCGATCTTCCAGGTCCCGCACTCTCCTCCTGCCTCTGCAGGAGATCGCCGCGATAGCAGCATCAAACGCAGAAACGGGAGAAGTATACCGGATCAAAAAAGGGCAACTCAAGCTGAAACTACGCCCTTACCAATCGCCACTGATCCGGTTGGATTTAGCTGGATAGGGGGCTGCCGCCCCGGGACCGGTTCTGTCAGGGTCTGCTTGCATTCCCCCGCTCCAATGACTATCTTGACCAGAAAAAGGGAAGCATTGATGAGCCACAATCTCAGTCCGAAAACACTGCCCCAGCTCCTTACAGAATCGTTCGCTTTTGTATCCATAAATCTAAAGCAATTAACCCTGCTCTTTATCCTGCCGGCCATCCTGGTTTTTCTCTCCAGTATCCTGCTGAAAACCGGGTTCTTCTTCCTGAAAGGAAAAGGAAGGCATAAGCCGTTCACCCTGTTCATCCGGCAGAACAAAGATCAATCCCTTCACTTCAAAAAGAGACAGAATCCAGAAACAGTGGCCAGAGCAAAGGGGATCCGCCGGATTGAAGGGTTAAAAGCCCACAGCACGATCCAGCTGGTCGCCCAATACAGCAGAACAGTTCCTCAACAACCAGGCCGCCTGTACCTGATCAACAAAGACAAGCTCTCGCGCATCAAAACCGAAAACAGAGCAGAGATCCTCAAGACAATCCAGGTGCCAGAAGCCCGGAAAAAAACAACACTGCTCGTCATCACGCATCCGGGGTGGGAGCTCCGGATCAACGGAAAAAATCCGGTCCTCGATCGCACAGGCCGCAAGCAGGTCAGAATCCTGAGGACGGACAAAGGGAAGGCGATACAGCTCAATCTCCTCCACCATATCGAAATCCGGACAGGCAACAGGTCTGGAGGCTGGATCGATGGACTCCACTTTACCTATGGCTCCCCGGCAATTGAAACAGCCGGTTGGGTCACCGCGCTCTTCCAGATCGGCTCCATCATCGCGGTCTTCTTTCTCACCGCTGTGCTGGTCTGTATGGTCTTCACAGGGCTCTTCAATGACAACAGAACCACCATCCGGGGGGTTGCGCTCACTTTCCGCGCTTCGGCAGCCCGAATCATCGCCACTCTGATCTTTCTTACCGTGATCCAGCTCCCGGTTCCTGGACTGCTTCAGTGGAAGCCTCTGCTGGCTGGAGGGGAATTTGTGGTATTCTTCCTGATCCCCGCTCTGCTCTTCCTGGTCGCCAGAATCTCTCCGACGGTTTTCATCTCCCAGATGCAAAGCCTCTCCCCATGGCAGGCGCTCCTGGCCAGTTTCCGACTCACCCGGGGGAGCTCACTGCGCTTCTTCCTGGTGGTCAGCGCACTGTTCCTTGCGCTGATCCTCTACCTCAATCTGGCCGGATTTATCACAGCAGAAATACTGGGATTCAGCCGGGCAGAAATAACCAGCGCTATGACCAGCATAATCAACAGCAGGGTCTATATCTGGCCTGAAGCGGTGCTTCTCTTCTTCGGCAGCCTGCTTCTTCTGACTGTGCCGCTGATACCGGTGATTACCCATCTTCTCTACAGCCTGTACATAGACACCAGAATACGCAAAGAAGGGTTGCAAGGCGCACCACTGGAAACGCTCCTCAATAAAAGACGCTGAGCTCAGGACCGGGTGTTCTTCATCCAGATAAGCTCATAGGAGCAGAATCTCTCCGTCTCACTCTCTTTGCGGCAGGAGGGGTGACGGACCATTCCTCCGCGGGCGTTAAGCCCTCTCAGAAGGCCAGAAAGCAAGCCCTCTGTAAAAAGGCAGTCAAAAGGCGTGTTTTCACGAACCCGGACAAACCCCGGAGCAATCTCTTCCATGATCCAGATCCCGGCGCGGTCCCCGCGAATAAGATGGGTGTATACTTTGGGCAGGTAGGCGATTGCCTCCTGGATAGAATTCCACTCATACTGTTTCGTCAGCTCCCTGTGGATAACCGCCCCCAGGTGTTCTCCCGCCTGTTTGCTGAGAAAAGGACGCCTCTTTTCAGCAAGGGCGCTCTCAAAGCGCCCCAGCAGAGAACCGGGGAACCACGCTCTCTCGCCGGTAAGATTCGCAAAATCGGGCTGCCCGAGCTCCTCTGCAAAATAGGACACAACAACTCTGCTTATTTCCACGTCACTTACTCTCCATTATCCATGAGCCTGCAACGGCTTGCGGATCAATTTGCGATAGCCGCCAACCTGTATATTGAGAGACCCGGCAAGCCGCACTATCCGCTCTTCAAACGCTCCGGGAAGAGCCCCCGGAGCAAAAACCTCCCTGAGAAGAGAGAAAACCCTGTTTTCCATTCTCTTTCTATTAAAGTCCAGTGAAGAGCTGTTGGCAAACTCAATCAACCGAATCAACTGGATGAAATTCGCCTCATCCTTCAGCTGAAGAAACATATCCAGATACTGCCCGATCTTCAACGCAAAAAGCGCCTCAATGGTAGACCGGTTTACGTTAAGATGGGTGGCCTTCGCAGCACTGAGGATCTTCGCCACAAAACCGAAATCATCAATTTCTCCGCCTTCTTCGAGAAGCGCAAGTCTCCTCCGGATCTCATTGTTCAGAGTGGCCTCAATCCCTGAGCGCTCCACCTCAGGAATCGGGATATGCATTCTGGCGTAATAGTCGAGCATCTCCAGATACCCATCAAGGGCCACAGTGCGCACTTCATGCAGCTTGAGAAAAGAGGATTTAAACAATTCCCCGATCAGTTTCTCTTTATAATCAAATTTAAGATCATCCATAGTATACGAACGGATGAACCAATCAGCCATCTTCCGTTCCAGTTCGGAAAGCGGGCTCTCGCTGACCGTCAGGTCCAGGAACTCCCGCATCCTCTCATCCTCATACGGCTTGATCCACGAACGGATATCAAGACGGCTCTTACGGATAAGATAAAAGATATACTTCCCGGAAGAGCGGGTCACCTGATTGAAAAACTGTGCAGTTCCGCTATAGATCCTCCCCCCCTCCTTTTTCACACTTTTAATATTAGAAATACTGATTTTGTAACAGTACATCCGATCCGATGCCTGCTCACCGGAAAGAAGCCGTTCCAGTACATACTGGTTGATCACCGCTGCCCCATCCATAACATGCGCAAGAACGCAATCCTCATAGACCTTACGTCCATTCCCGTACGCCGGGATATTGCTCACCGCATGGGAGAGCAGCTCCAGGAAACCCTCCTCCGTATCTTCCTGAATGATTTCTCTACAAAATTCTAAAGCTCGGGCCGCATAGCGCATACACTGCACTGTCTCAATCCCCGAAATCTCAGAGAAAAACCAACCGCAACTGGTATACATGAACATAGCGTACTTCTGCGCCTCCATCAACACACGGACCTTCCCCCTCTCTTCGGCAGACAGGATCCTCACCGCATGCTCACCCAGAAAAGCGTTGAAGCCCTCCTCACTGCCGGCGAGCAGCACAGAAATGTAGGCGTCCCGGGCTGCCCAGAAATCCTTCAGTAATCCTTTGCCGGCGGTCTCCCCTGCGCCGGCCATTCTATCCCTGAGAAAATCCAGAGCGTTGCGGAAAGGAGCGCGCCACTTTTGATGCCAGCCCGGACCACCGCCGCTTGAGCAACCGCAATCCTCCATCCAGCGCCCCACGCCATGTGCGCAGCTCCATGCCGTGCCCAGGCCATTATTGCCCTCTTTCAACCGCACTTCGGCGGTCGGCGGAAATAGCGACAGGAAATGGGAATAATTGGACATGACAAAATGACCACCGGCACTGTTATCACTCACCAGAGACGCCAGACACATATTGGCAAACGGCTCATGGTGGCCGTAGGTTTCGCCGTCAGTAGCTATATTGACCATTTTATAGGTGGCCTCATCCGAATAAGCGGAAAGGATCCTGTTGCGGAAATTCTCCGATGAGTTCAAAAGATGCTCAAAGCCAACAGACCTGGAAATATCCATATTATAAAAAAAGACCGACAATTCCCCTCTGGGAGTACTGATCCGATAGGGCCTTGAAGTATCGATACTGTTCTCCGAAACATCAACCCACTCCTCTGAACCCGCCTCACGGAACGCCTCTACCTGCGTTGGAGAGAGCACGATAAACCGGACTCCGCAGTCCGCCAGGACCGTGGCTGTATCCAGGTTAACCGCTGTTTCCGCAAGCCAGATCCCATCCGCATCCCTGCCGAACCGGCTTTTGAAATCACTCAGCCCCCAGCGAACCTGAGTATACTTATCCCGCTCATTACAGAGCGGCATGATCGCATGGTTATACACCTGCGCCATCGCGTTTCCATAACCTCCGGTACGTTCTATGGAAAGCCGGTCCGCCTCAAGTATTTTTCCATACGCTTCCGGATCGTGTTCCTCCATCCAGCTCAGCAGAGTGGGGCCAAAATTGTACGAGATATAGGCATAATTATTGACTATCTCATGGATACGGCCGCTGCTGTCAAGGGTGCGGGCATCCGTATTCGCCGCATAACACTCTTGATGAACCCGGGTGTTCCAATCGTGAGCCGGATAGGCAGAATCCTGACGGTCAACAACCCCGCTCCAGGGGTCCTCCCTGGGCGGCTGATAGAAATGGCCGTGAATAATCAAATATCTTTCCGCTGATTTTTCCGACATAATGCCCCCTGTTACCGATACAGATGATCAAAGAATAATAATACAGAAGCAAACAGGGAAAAAATCACAGTTTTTTCTGCTTTTATACCCGCTTGCAGTGTATTTTTTCTATACGATACTTTTTTATTCAAAACTACGGGGATGATCCACCTGCACCTGGTCTTCCACGGAAAAAATATTCATAATGATTAAAGAGGCATAGAATGAATAAAACGACTCTCAAGAAAATGTCCCGAAAAGAGCTGATCAACATCGCCAAAGAGATCGGCATCGAAAAACCCTCGAGCCTGACCAGCCCCAAGCTGATCGAAAAAATTCTCACTGTCAAACAGATTGATTCCAATGGGAAGACGCTCCCGCCGCGCAAACTTTCTCAAGAAGATGAAAATCTGGAAATGAAAGGCGGCAGTAAAAAATTTGAAACACAGAGCGACCGGACGGTGTCTGAACCGGAGTACCCCTCTGATGAAACACGGGAACTCCCGCAGGGATACGGTGACACCAAAATTGTCGCTATGATCCGGGACCCCTACTGGGCTTTCGCCTACTGGGAAATCAACCACGACAAACGGCAGGAGCTTTCCATGATGAACCACCACAACAAAAAGCTCTATCTCCGGATCTACGACACAACCGGGATCAGCTTCAACGGCTTCAATGCCCACTCCTCCTTTGATATAGAAGTCAACGATTTCACCAACAACTGGTACATCCAGCTCCCGGAAGCGAATAGGTCCTACTGCGTTGACCTGGGCACGCAATCCGAAAACGGTGACTTTGTGCTCATCGCCCGCTCCAATATCATTGAAGCCCCCAGGGACACAATTTCCGACCTGGAAGACCAGCAGTGGGCTGGTGCCGGTAAAGAGAACTTTGAACAGGTCTACTCCCTTTCCGGGGGCTATAAGATCAAAGAGTGGGCTGGTAGTGAGATGATCAGCAAAATGCTCTCCAGAAATCTCGAAGAGCAGCTTTCATCAGGTGGTCTCTCCTCCGGTGCAGTAGCCAGTTCTTCCATGCGCCCGACAGAGGAAAAAATTGGCGAGAAAGACTTCTGGCTGGTGGTCAACACAGAACTGATCGTCTACGGTGCAACCGAGCCCAATGCAAAAGTCACCCTGCAGGGCCGGGAACTGCAGCTGAGGCCGGATGGGACCTTCAGCGTCCGCTTTGCCCTCCCGGATGGGGAGCAGATCATTCCGGTTCATGCGCTCAACAACGACGGGGATATCGAAAAACAGGTCACTCCGGTCGTGCGCAAAGAGACAAGAATAGAGATCGAATAGTTTTCAAAAATGACAATTCAAATAGATCAAGGAGACCGTGATGGCAAGCAATCCTAAAGGCTATCTCGCGCTGGTCCTGCACGCGCATCTTCCCTTCGTTCGGCACCCGGAATACGACAACTTCCTCGAAGAGGACTGGCTCTACGAAGCGATCACTGAAACATACCTCCCTCTGCTGGACGTTTATGAGGGCCTGGTCAGGGGCGGAATCGACTTTCGGATCACCATGTCGATCACCCCGCCACTGGCAAATATGCTTGCCGACAACCTGCTCCAGGACAGATACCTCCGACACATCGGCAAGCTCATCGAACTTGCGGAAAAGGAGATCGACCGTACCCGCTGGATGCCGGAATACAACCAGACAGCGGTGATGTACAGAGAGAAATTCGAACGGTGCCGACACCTTTTTGAGGATGTGTACCACAAAAACATTCTCACAGGATTCAAGAATTTTCAGGACCTGGGTAAGCTGGAGGTCATCACCTGCGGCGCCAGCCACGGGTTCATCCCGTTGATGGAGAGCTACCCCAACGCCATCCGCGCTCAGGTGCAGGTCGCGGCCCGGGATTATGAGCGACACTTCGGCCGCCCGCCCAGAGGCATCTGGAACGGGGAGTGCGGCTATTACCCGGGAATAGAGAAATACCTCAAAGAGGGAGGGCTGAATTACTTCTTTGTAGACTCTCACGGGATCCTCCACGCAGACCGCAGACCTAAGTACGGAGTATTCTCTCCGCTGATCTGCCCCAACGGGGTGGCCGCCTTTGGAAGAGATATCGAATCCTCCAAATCCGTCTGGTCCGCAGATGAAGGATACCCGGGCGATCCGGTTTACCGGGAATTCTACAGGGACATCGGCTTTGACCTGGACTTCGACTATATCAAACCCTACATCCATGAATCCGGCTTGCGGACCAACACAGGGATCAAATACTACAAAATCACCGGCCGGGGAATGCATAAAGAGCCGTACAACCCTATCGCTGCGCGGGAAACCGCTGCGTCCCACGCCGGCAATTTCATGTTCAACAGAGAAAAACAGGTTGAATATCTCCAGAGCATCATGGACGGCCGCAAACCGATCATTGTCAGCCCCTATGACGCTGAGCTCTTTGGCCACTGGTGGTACGAGGGACCGGAGTTTATCAACTTCCTGCTCCGCAAGGTCTCCTGCGATTCGGAAGAGGTGGCGCTGATCACCCCGGCCGAATACCTCCATATGTATCCGGACTGTCAGATTGCCACGCCCTCTTTCTCCAGCTGGGGCAACAAAGGATACGCTGAAGTCTGGCTCAACGGCTCCAACGACTGGATCTACAGGCATCTGCACAAAGCTGCAGAGCGGATGAGCGAGATAGCCAACAGCTGCATCCGTAAAGCGACCGCGCTGATGGAGCGCGCCTGCAATCAGGCGGCCCGGGAACTGCTCCTGGCGCAGAGCTCAGACTGGGCCTTCATCATGAAGACCAACACCATGGTAGAATACGCGAACAAACGGACCAGGGACCACATCAACCGCTTCACTGACATCTATTACGCGGTCAAAGGCGGTCACATCGACAGGAAGTGGCTTGAAGAGCTGGAAAGCAAGGACAATATTTTCCCGGAGATAGACTTCCGGGTTTACGCAGATTGAATTCTTCAACAATGGCGGGACAGCGTAAACCCACCCCGGCCTCAACCCCCTTCACGCGGCGGGCGACTATCTACCCGCAACACCACATCTCTATAAGTAGTGTAATCAATACGCTATTTCATCTGAAATAAATCCGCCGCGACGCTCTTCCGCCACTGTCGACAAGTCCGCCAGGTTTACAACACTCCCCTGCTGTTTTTCCGTAGCAACCCGGGTTTCACTGAAAAATGCGCGCTGAAGTCTGGCTTTTGACTCTATTTTAGAGTCAATATACCCTGAAAACCGGCTCCGTTTTGGAGTCAGTACACCAAATATAGTAATATAGGAGACAAATGACACCTAAACCAACCCTTAAAGCAAAGTTGACAGAATCCTACGACAGTTTTCTTGAGCGGCTCGTCGCAGCCCGGAAAAAAGCCGGTTACTCTCAGAGAGAGGCCTCCAGACTACTCGGGAAAAACAAAACCTATGTAAACAAATGCGAGATAAAAGAGCGCAGAATCGACATCATAGAATTGATGGAGTTCTCCCGGCTCTACGACGAAAAGCTGGACTACTTTGTTCAGGATTTCGAACCAGAATACGAAGCAAGGAAAGAACGGTATAAAAACTGAACCCTCTGCTTCCACAGCCAGTGCAGATACTACCATCCACTGCGTTCTTGTTATTCCTTCTGGCCAGAAGCACTATAGTCGAGTAGACCGGTTCCTCCCGACAAACAGTTGAAAATATTGCGCTATTCGCCCTTTCTTTGCGGCGGCACAATATCTCAGTCTGCTTGCCAGTTGTCCCCGGCCCCTCACAGAACCGTGCTTGCGCTATTTACGCACACGGCTCCTCACATGGATATTCACAGAGCTGGAAAAGACTGACTGTAATCCGTGGTCAAGGCAATGGATATCGCTTCAGAAGGAGACCCATCTTTTCCCACGACATACATCCGCTTCGCCCTCTACGATTCAGCCACTTCTTGAGTAGTATAACAACAATCCTTCTGAATCTTTCTATACTTCTGAAGTTATCGGTAACTCCATAATATGCGTAGTGCCCGATTAATTTCCTGTTGAGCGTTGCCATCATTGTTCGAATGGGTATGCTTCGAGTCGCCTTCAGCCACTTTTGCTAGTGTTTAGAATCTTTCGCTCTTCCGATCCTCGATCAAACTGTTATTAGTTTTACTCCTTTCCTTCGACCTTGTCCAGTTCTTTTAGTAGATCCATATTTAAATATTTTTTGATTTTGAGCCGGCAATGTATCTAAAGACGGGCTGCGAC
>Ga0056109_1000253_pt1 | contig 19394 bp, 14 predicted proteins | sample WorMetG1BERMUDA2_FD_80077 | JGI IMG/M metagenome (GOLD analysis project Ga0056109, IMG submission 80077) | Marine gutless worms symbiont microbial communities from Max Planck institute for Marine Microbiology, Germany - Inanidrilus... ...
AAATCAGCTTCGTCCATCGCCGGGCCGTCGCAGAAATCGCGGGTCGGCTTGTCCAGATCGAGCGCGGTCACCGCCAAGCTGGCGTGAAAGGCCTCGCAGAGCTGGTTGACGGCGGCGCCGCCGGCCTCGAAGTTGCCGACCATCTGCGCCGTCACCTCGGCCGGGTAGGCCGAGACGCCGCGCGCGGTGACCCCGTGGTTGCCGGCGAAGACCAGTGCCGCCGGCGCCTCCAGGTGCGGCGGGTGGCGGCCCTGCCAGGCGGCCAGCCAGCCGCTCAGCTCCTCCAGCCGGCCGAGCGAGCCCGGCGGCTTGGTCAGTTGCGGCTCGCGCTCGGCGGCGGCGGCGGCGGCGGTTTCGTCCGGGCCGGGCACCGAGGCGATCGCGGCGCGGATGTCGGCGAGGGAATTCAGCGGCAAATCGGACATGGGTGTTTATCCTGTTAACGAATGATGCTTAGGTGTGGCAAATCTTGTGTGTGGTCGTTCTCGGCGCCCACCTGTACCCCCAAGCCGCGACGCAGGCAGCAACAAAAACGTCCATGACCGATACCAGGAACGACATTCCGGAGATCGAGGAAACAGAGAGTTGGCAGGCGCGCCTGATGCGCGGCTGGCTGCGCGACCTGGTGCTCGCCTTCGGCTTCCTCACCCGCCTGCGCCTGCCGGTCAGCCAGGCCAGCGCCGAGCAGTTCGCCCGCTCGGCGCGCACATACCCGCTGGTCGGCGCCTGGGTCGGCCTGATCGGCGCCGCGGTGCTGGCCGGCACCGCCTGGCTGGGTCTGCCGCCGGCGGCCTGCGCGCTGTTCGCCGTCGCGGCCATGGTGCTGCTGACCGGTGGCCTGCACGAGGACGGATTGGCCGATGTCGCCGACGGCTTCGGCGGCGGCAGCTCGGCGAAACAGCGCCTGGAGATCATGCGCGACAGCCGCATCGGCGCCTACGGCGTGCTGGCGCTGATCCTCGCCGTCGGCGTGAAGGCGGCGCTGCTGGTCGGTTTCGGGTCGCTGCGGGAGGCGGTGCTGGCGCTGATCGCGGCGGCGGCGCTGTCGCGCGCGGTGATGCCCTTCCTGATGGCTTGGCTCGGCCCGGCGCGCCATGACGGTCTGGGCCACAGCGCCGGCGCGCCCTGGGTGATCGACGTGCTGGCGTCGCTGGCCCTCGGTACCGGCGTGGCCATGCTGTGCCTGCCCTGGGGGGTTGCGCTGGCGGCATTGCTGGCGGCCGTCGTGGTCGCCCTGGTGATCGGCTTCATGGCCGTCAAGCGAATCGGCGGCAAGACCGGCGACGTGCTCGGCGCGACCCAGCAGGTGGCCGAGGTGGCGGTGCTGGCGGTCGCTGGCGCCGGCCCGTTCGGATTGGTTTAGACGCGTGAGGAGACTCCCGACAACATGAGTACGACAACCCGATGGTGGTGGATCCGCCATGCTCCGGTGATCGGCCACGAGGGTAAACCGTACGGCGCCCGCGACGTACCCTGCGATACTTCGGACACGGAGGCTTTCCTGTCGCTGGCGCGCGACCTGCCCGAGGACGCGGTCTGGGTCACCAGCCACCTGTCGCGGGCCAAGGACACCGCCGCGGCGATCGTCGCGGCCGGGCTGGAGGCGCCGGAACCCGTGATCGAGACCGATTTCGGCGAGCAGGACTTCGGCGACTGGCAGGGCCTGGCCTGGGGCGAGATGGAGAACTTCGACCCCGCCGCCTACAAGGCGTTCTGGCAGGATCCGGCCGGCAGCGCGCCGCCCGGCGGCGAGAGCTTCGCCGACCTGATCACCCGCGCCTCGGCGGTGATCGAGCGCTGGAACGAGGCCCACAGCGGCCGCGACATCGTCGCCGTCACCCACGGCGGCACCATCCGCGCCGCGGTCGCCCATGCGCTTGACCTCAGCCCGAACAAGGCGATGAGCGTGCAGGTCGACAACCTGTCGCTGACCCGGCTGGAGCACATCGAAGGCGGCCTCTTGCGCGGCCACTGGCGGGTCACCGCGGTCAACCAGCCGCCGAAGCCGGTGGCCAAGATGCCGCAGCGGGCCAAGCGCCTCTATAAGCGTTGAGCGCTGGATTCGCGCAAGTTCCCCGTGCTAAGGTCCGCCGCTGTTCGGTGAGGGAAGCCGGTGCAAAACCGGCGCTGCCCCCGCAACTGTAAGGGCGAGAAAGCGGCGATCACGCCACTGGAACCGCGGTTCCGGGAAGGCCGCCGCGATCGACGACCCCGAGCCAGGAGACCGGCCGGACGCATTGGCAATAACCATCCTCGGGCGGAGGATACAGGCGCTTGGATTCCCTCTTTGACGGACCGTTGCCGGCAGCGACCCTGATCCTGGGCGGCGCGCGCTCGGGCAAGAGCGCGCTCGCGGAGCGGCTGATCGAGGCGCGCGGCCCGGGGCTCTACCTGGCCACCGCCGAGGTGCTGGATCGCGAGATGGCCGAGCGGGTGCGCCTGCACAAAGCGCGCCGCGGCGACGGCTGGGAGCTGCTCGAGGAGCCGCTCGACCTTCGCGGCGCGCTGCGCACCCACGCCCGCGCCGATCGCCCGGTCCTGGTCGACTGCCTGACCCTGTGGCTCAGCAACATCCTGACCGACGAGCGCGACCCCGAGGCCGAAGGAACGGCCCTGGCCGAAACTCTGCCGGACCTCGTCGGACCGGTGGTCTTCGTCGCCAACGAGGTCGGCCTCGGCATCGTGCCCGACAACGCGCTGGCGCGCCTCTTCCGCGACGCCGCCGGGCGGCTCAACCAGACCATCGCCGCGGCGGCGCAGCGGGTGCTGTTCACCGCCGCCGGACTCCCCCTGGTCATGAAAGACGAAACCCGATGAAGGACGACACCTGATGAAGATCCCCGCCACCGTGATCACCGGCTTTCTCGGCGCCGGCAAGACGACCCTGATCCGGCACCTGATCGAGAACGCGAACGGCAAGCGGCTGGCGCTGCTGATCAACGAGTTCGGCGACGTCGGGGTCGACCGTGAGCTGCTCGCCGGCTGCGGTGTCGAGGGCTGCGAGGAGGACGACATCGTCGAGCTGGCCAACGGCTGCATCTGCTGCACCGTCGCCGACGAGTTCCTGCCGACCATGGAGATGCTGCTGGATCAGCCCGAACCGCCGGATCACATCGTCATCGAGACCTCCGGCCTGGCGCTGCCGAAGCCGCTGGTAAAGGCCTTCAACTGGCCCGAGATCCGCTCGCGGGTCACGGTCGACGGCGTCGTCGCGGTAATCGACGCGCCGGCGGTGGCCGAGGGCCGCTTCGCCGAGGATCCGGCGGCGGTGCAGGCCGAGCGCGAGGCCGACCCGGCGCTGGATCACGACGCGCCGCTGGAAGAGGTGTTCGAGGACCAGCTCAACTGCGCCGACCTCGTCGTGCTCAACAAGACCGACCTGATCGAGGCCGGCGACCTGGACGGTGTACGCGCCGACCTGGGGGCCGAGCTCAATGCGGCGGTCAAGATCGTGCAATCGACCCGCGGCCAGGTCGATACCCGCGTGTTGCTCGGCCTGCACGCCCAGGTCGAGGACGTGATCGACGGCCGCAAGTCGCACCACGACACAGAGGACGACCACGACCACGAGGACTTCGAGAGCTTTGTCGTCGAGCTCGGCCCGATCGCCGACCCGGCCGAGTTGGAGGAGCGCATCCGCGCCGCCGCCGTGGCGCATGACGTGCTGCGCGTGAAGGGCTTCGTCGAGGTTCCGGGCAAGGCCATGCGCCACGTCATCCAGGCCGTCGGCCCGCGCGTCGAGCGGTACTTCGACCGCCCGTGGAAACCGGACGAGGACCGCACCGGCCGCCTGGTGGTGATCGCCGAGACGGGCATCGACCGGGAGTCGGTGACGGGAACCCTGATCGGATAGCCCATGCACCTTCTCGCCGCGCAACCGGGGGCGGTTTCGGACGGTTCGGAAGCCGTCGACCTGGAACAGAGCCCCGGCGACATCGTCGTCCTCTCCGCCGCCGATACCGACCTGGCGGCGCTGGCGGCGGCGCGGGCGCGGTTTCCCGATGATGGTTTTCCGTCGGTGCGGCTGGCGTGCCTGCTGCACCTGGGCCACAACATGTCGGTCGACCTCTATGTCGACAGCGTGATCGCGCATGCCAGGCTGGTGGTGGTGCGGCTGCTGGGCGGGCGCGGCTACTGGACCTACGGGGTCGAGCAGGTGGCCGCCGTCTGCGCCGAGAAGGGCATTGCCGTGGCCTTCCTGCCCGGCGACGACCAGTCCGACGCCGAACTGGCCGAGCTGACCACGATTGGCGAGGCGGACGCGCACCGCTTGTGGCAATACTGCGTGCACGGCGGGCCCGACAACGCGCGCGATTTCCTGGCCTGCGCCGCCTCGCTGATCGGCACCGAGACCGAGTGGCAGGAACCCAGGCCGCTGCTGCGCGCCGGCATCTACTGGCCCGGCGCCGAGACCCCTGATCTGGACACCCTGCGCCGCGATTGGACCGAGGGCGCGCCGGTCGCCGCGGTGGTGTTCTACCGCGCCCTGATGCTGGCGGCGAACCTGGCCGCGGTCGACGCGCTGATCGCCGGGCTGAAAGCGGCGGGGCTGAACGCGCTGCCGCTGTTCGTCGCCTCGCTGAAGGACCCGGTGTCGGCAGCGACGCTGCAGGAACTGTTCGCCGAGGCGGCGCCCGACGTGATCCTCAACACTACGGGGTTCGCCGCCTCGGCGCCCGGTGCAAAGAGAACGCCGACACCCTTCGATTCGACCGGCGCAGTGGTCCTGCAGGCCGTGTTCGCCGGCGGCAACCGCGACGGCTGGGAGGAGGGCAGCGCTGGATTGACCGCGCGCGACATCGCCATGAACGTGGCCCTGCCCGAGGTCGACGGCCGCGTGCTCGCCCGCGCCGTCTCGTTCAAGGGCCTGAAGCAGCGCGACCAGCGCACCCAGACCGACATCGTCGTCTACGAACCGGTGCCCGACCGCGTGCGCTTCACCTGCGAGCTGGCGGCGGCCTGGGCGCGGCTGCGCCGGACCCCGGCCGACGCGCGCCGGATCGCCGTGGTGCTGGCCAACTACCCCAACCGCGACGGCCGCATGGGCAACGGCGTCGGGCTCGACACCCCGGCCGGAACCGTGAACGTGCTGCGCGCGCTGGAGCAGGCCGGCTACGCGGTCGACGACCTGCCCGCCGACGGCAACGACCTGGTTGCCCGACTCGCCGCCGGGCCGACCAACCAGTCGGCGAGCGGGACCTCGGCGATGACCGGCGAGGCGCGGACGGTGGCCGAGAGCTTGAGCCCGGAAGCCTATCGCGCCTTCTTCGCCACCCTGCCCGAAACCACCCGACGGGAGGTGACCGAGCGGTGGGGCCCGCCCGAGACCGATCCGTTCATGCGCGGCGGTGCCTTCGCGCTGCCGGTCTTCCGTTGCGGCCAGGTCGCCGTCGGGCTGCAGCCGGCGCGCGGCTACAACATCGACCCGGTCAAGACCTACCACGATCCCGACCTGGTGCCGCCGCACGGCTACTTCGCCTTCTACGCCTGGATCCGCCGGGAATTCGACGCGCAGGCGATCGTCCACATGGGCAAGCACGGCAACCTCGAATGGCTCCCGGGCAAGGCCCTGGCGCTGTCCGAGGCGTGCTATCCCGAGGCGACCCTGGGCCCGCTGCCGCACCTCTATCCGTTCATCGTCAACGACCCCGGCGAGGGCACCCAGGCCAAGCGCCGCGCCGGTGCGGTGATCGTCGACCACCTGACTCCGCCGCTCACGCGCGCGGAGAGCTACGGGCCGCTCAGGGACCTGGAACAGCTCGTCGATGAGTACTACGAGGCTTCGGGAGTCGACCCGCGCCGCCTGCGCGTCCTGAAGCGCGAGATCCTCGAGCTCTGCCGCGTCACCGGCCTCGACGAGGACTGCGGCATCGAGCGCCAGGATTCCGAAGAGGACGCGCTGGGCAAGCTCGACAACTATCTCTGCGAGCTGAAGGAGATGCAGATCCGCGACGGCCTGCACATCTTCGGCGAGGCGCCCGAGGGCCGGCTGCTGCACGACCTGCTGGTTGCCCTGGTGCGGGTGCCCAGGGATCGTGGCGAGGGCGGCGACGCCTCGCTGACCCGGGCCCTGGCCGCCGACCTGGGGCTGGATTTCGATCCGCTCGACTGCGACATGGCCTCCGAATGGACCGGCGCGCGGCCCGAGGCGCTGGCCGGTGACGGCATCTGGCGCAGCCAGGGCGACACCGTCGAGCGGCTGGAAACCCACGCCGCGGCGCTGGTCGCCGGCGAGGCCGCGGCGACCCCGGACTGGGCCAACACGCGGGCGGTGCTGGACACGGTTGATACGTCTATTCGCCCGGCGGTCACCGCCTGCAGCGAGGCCGAGATCGCCGGCATCCTGACCGGGCTGGACGGCCGTTTCCTCGAACCGGGACCGTCCGGCGCGCCGACGCGCGGGCGGCCCGACGTGCTGCCCACCGGGCGCAACTTCTATTCCGTCGACACCCGCACCGTACCGACCCCGGCGGCCTGGACGTTGGGCTGGAAGTCGGCCGGGCTGCTGGTCGAGCGCTACGTGCAGGAACACGGCGCCTGGCCACGGACCATGGCACTCTCCGCCTGGGGCACCAGCAACATGCGCACCGGCGGCGACGACATCGCCCAGGGCCTGGCGCTGATGGGCGCGCGGCCGACCTGGGATTCGGCCTCGCGCCGGGTCACCGGGTTCGAGGTGCTGCCGCTGTCCGTCTTGGATCGCCCTCGGGTCGACGTGACGCTGCGGGTCTCGGGCTTCTTCCGCGACGCCTTCCCGGGCCTGATCGACCTGTTCGATTCGGCCGCCCGCGCCGTCGCCGCGCTCGACGAGGACGACGAGCAGAACCCGCTGGCCGCGCGCACCCGGGCCGAGCGCAAGGCGCTGGTCGAGCAAGGGGTCGACGACGACGAGGCCGAACGCCGTGCCGGCTTCCGCGTGTTCGGCTCGAAACCCGGGGCCTACGGCGCCGGGCTGCAGGCGCTGATCGACGAGAAGGGCTGGCGTGACGACGGCGACCTCGCCCGCGCCTATGTCGCCTGGGGCGGCTACGCCTATGGCCAGGGCGCCGAGGGGGCGGCCGAGCACGGCCTGTTCGAAACCCGGCTGAAGGGGGTCGAGGCGGTGCTGCACAACCAGGACAACCGCGAGCACGACCTCTTGGACTCGGACGACTACTACCAGTTCGAAGGCGGCATCACGGCGGCGGTGCGCGAGCTTTCGGGCGCCCAGCCGAAGGTCTTCCACAACGACCACTCGCGCCCGGAGACGCCGAAGATCCGCACGCTCGACGAAGAGATCGGGCGCGTCGTGCGTGCCCGCGTGGTCAACCCGAAGTGGATCGCCGGGGTGATGCGCCACGGCTACAAGGGCGCCTTCGAGATGGCGGCCACGGTCGACTACATGTTCGCCTTCGCCGCCACCGCGCATTGCGTCAAGGACCACCACTTCGACGCCGTGTTCGACGCCTACCTGGACGATGCCGAGGTGCGCGACTTCCTCGCCGCCAACAACCCGGACGCGCTCAGGGAAATGGCCGACCGCCTGCTCGAGGCCCAGGACCGCGGCCTGTGGCGGCCGCGGCGCAACTCGACGCGGGGCGCGCTGGAGAACCTGGCCCAGGCCACGGCTGGTTAAATTTCTGCGAACCTGACCGAACCTGACCGTTTCGTATTGCCTCGCGCGCGAAACGGTGGCTATGCTCGCCGACATATCGCGACCGGGTGAACGAGGGGCCGCCCATGATCGTTTCTCACGCGCAATTCATGACCGAAGAGCAGGTCCGCCGCACGCACGAGGCGTCGCTGGAGATCCTTGCCGAGACAGGGCTGCTGGTGCGCAACGAAAAGGCGCGCGGACGCTTCGCGCAGAACGGCTGCGCCGTCGACTCGGAGACCGGCGTCGTCAAGATCCCCACTGCTGTGGTCGAGGAATTCCGCGTCCAGGTGCCGCCGAGCTTCACCTTGCACGGCCGTGACCCGGCCTTTGACTTCACCGTGCCGCGCGCGCTGCCGGCCTTCACCACCGCCAGCTCGGCGCCGGATGTGCTGGATCCGGTTTCGGGCGAGCTGCGCCGGGCGACCTCGCAGGACATCGCCTGGCTCGGTCATCTGGTCAACGAGCTCGACGGCTTCGACGTCTTCTCGATCTCGGTCCTGGCCGACGACGCGCCGGAGGGACAGTTCAGCCTGTCGCGCTTCTATCCGGCGCTGAAGAACTGCGTCAAGCCGGTGCGCACCTCGGTGATCGACGTGCGCGAGGCCGAGCAGGTGCTGAAGCTCGGCGCCCTGATCGCCGGCTCCGAGGAGGCCTACGCCGAACGCCCCTTCATCACCTTCGGCCACTGTCCCGTGGTGTCGCCGCTGACCATGGACTACGACAGCACCGAGATGCTGATGTACTTCGCCGAACGCGGCATCGCCAACTACGGCACCATCGCGCCGATCGGCGGCCTGTCGACGCCGCTGACTTTGCCCGGCATGCTCGCCCTGATGAACGCCGAGTGGTTGGCCATGGCGGTGCTGGCGCAGATGTCCAGGCCCGGCACCCCGATGCTGTACAACTTCCTGCCCGTTTTCGCCGACATGCGCGACGGTGCTTTTGCCCCGGGCGGCATCGAGACCGGCATCATGGCCGGCGCCATCGCCGCCATGGGCCGCTTCTACGGCGCGCCGACGGGCGGTTACCTGGGCCTGACCAATGCCAAGGAGAACGACGCCCAGGCCGGCATCGAGAAGGCGATGGCGCCGCTGCTGGCCGCCGTCACCGGGATCAACTACGTGGTCATGGGCGGGCTGACCGACGCCCTGATGTGCCTCGATTACGCCCAGCTCGCCATCGACAACGAGATCGCGCTGATGGTCAAGCGCGCCGCCCGCGGCCTCGACTTCGGCGAGGAAGCGCTGTCGCTGGACGAGATCAAGGCCGCCGGACCCGGCGGCATTTTCGTCGACACGCCGGAGACCTTCGCGCGCATGAAGACCACCACCCTGCTGCCCGAGCTCGCCAACCGGCTGCCGCGTGAGGTCTGGGCCAACACCGGTGCCACCGACATGCGCTACCGCGCGCTCGAGCAGGTCCGCGCCATCTTCACCCAGCCGAACCGCCGCGCGCTCACCCCCGAGGTCGACGCCCGCGTGCGCGCCGGCTTCGACGGCCTGGTCGCCGGCGACTCGCGGCCGCCGGACGGCTGGACCCCGCCGGAGGAACGCCGCGGCCGGCGGCAGACCCGCCGTCGGGTACGAGGGCGCGCGCGCGGCTGACATGGCGGAACTGAAAGACACCCGCATCGTCATCATCGGCGGCGGCGCGCTGGGCTGTGCCGCCGCCTACGCGCTGGCCAGGGCGGGCGAGCCGGACGTGCTGCTGCTGGAGAAGAGCGGCCTGACCCACGGCGCCACCCGGCACGCCGCCGGGCTGGTCGGGCAGCTGCGCTCGAAGCAGAACCTGACCCGGCTGATGCGCGACAGTGTCGAGATTTATCGCCGGCTCGATACCGAGACCGGCGTCGCCACCGACTGGAAGCCGGTCGGCAGCCTACGCCTGGCGGCGAGTGCCGACCGCTGGCTCGAAATCAAGCGCGCGCAGGGGCAGGCCCGCGCCTTCGGCCTGGAGATGGAGCTGCTGAGCGCCGCCGAGGCGCGCGACATGTTCCCGCACCTGTCGGCGGACGGCATCGTCGGCGCCGCCTTCATCCCCGGCGACGGCCAGATCGACCCCAGCGGGCTGACCCAGGCCTACGCCCGCGGCGCCCGCGACGGCGGGGTGACGATCCGCGAGGGCGTCCAGGTCACCGGACTGGAGGTCGCGAATCGGCGGGTGACCCGGGTGCTGACCGACCAGGGCGCGGTCAACTGCGAGATGGTTTTGCTGGCCGCCGGGCTGTGGGCGCGGCAGGTCGCGGCGATGGCCGGCATCGACCTGCCGGCGGGCGTGGTCGAGCACCAGTACATGGTCACCGAGAAGAACCTCGGCCTGGCCGCCGACGCGCCGACCCTGCGCGACCCCGACGGCAACTTCTACCTCAAGCCCGAGGTCGGCGGCGCCGCCATCGGCGGCTGGGAGGAAGGCACCCGGGCGCTGCCGGACGGCCTGCCGATGGATTTCGGGCGCGAGCTGTTCGCTTCGAACTTCGATCGCTTCGAGGCGATCGCGCTGCCGGCGGCCGAGCGCATTCCCGGACTGAACGAAACCGGCATCCGCAGCCTGATCAACGGCCCGATCCCGATCTCGCCCGACGGCGAGCCGATCATGGGTCCGGCGCCCGAGCTGGATAACCTCTACCTGGCCTGCGGCTTCACCTCTGGCATCGCCGCCTCGGGCGGCGCCGGGCGGGCGATGGCGCGCTGGATGCTCGAGGGCGATCCGGGCATGGACCTGTGTGCCTTCGACGCGCGCCGCTTCGGCCCGCACCACGCCAACCCGCGCTTCCTGGCCGAGCGCGCCGTCGAGGCCTACGCGCGCTACTATCAGATGCACTGGCCGAGCCACGAGATGGACAGCGCGCGCGGCGCCCGGCGCAGCCCGCTGTATGACCGGCTGGCCGGGCGCGGCGCCGTCTACGGCTCCAAGTTCGGCTGGGAGCGGCCGAACTGGTTCGCGGGCGAGGGCGCGGCGCCGATGGAAAAACCGTCGTTCGTGAAGCCCAGCTGGTTCGAGCCCGTCGGCGCGGAGCACCGCGCCGTGCGCGAGGGCGTGACCCTGATCGACCAGTCCTCGTTCAGCAAGTTCGAGATCACCGGCCCCGGCGCCTTCGCCTTCCTGCAGCACCTCGCCGCCAACGACCTGGACAGGTCCGACGGTAGCGCCATCTACACCCAGCTCTTGAACGAACGCGGCGGCATCGAGGCCGACCTGACCCTCATGCGGCTGGCGGAGGACCGTTTCTACGTCGTCACCGGCAGCGGCTTCGGCGTGCGCGATGGGCACTGGATCCGCTCGCACATGCCCGATGATGGCTCGGTCACCTTCAGCGACGTGACCTCGGCCCGCGCGGTGATCAACCTGTGCGGCCCGAAGTCTCGCCAGGTGCTGGCGCGGGTTGTCGATGGCGACATCGATTTTCCATACATGTCCTGCGCCGAGATCGGCCTCGGCTACGCCCCGGTGCTGGCGGTGCGGCTGACCTACATGGGCGAACTCGGCTGGGAGCTGCACATGCCGGTCGAGTTCGCCGGCCACGTCTACGACAGCCTGCGCGCGGCGGGCGAAAACCTGGGCATCCGCGACGTCGGCTACCGCGCCATCGAGACGCTGCGCCTGGAGAAGCGCTACCTCTACTGGGGCGCCGACATCGGGCCGGACTATACGCCGCTGGAGGCCGAGTTGGGCTTCTGCGTCGCCTGGGACAAGGGCGACTTCATCGGCCGCGCCGCGCTTCTGGCGCAGAAGCAGGCCGGGGTGCCGCGGCGCCTGGTCTGCCTGCTGCTTGACCGCGACGCCCCGGTCCACGGCGGCGAGCCGATCCTGCGCGACGGACGGGTGCTCGGCATCACCACATCGGGCGGCTTCGGCCATACGGTCGGCAAGCCGATCGTATTCGGCTACCTGCCGGTCGAGGAGGCCGGACACGAGGCCTACGAGGTCGAAGTGTTCGGCGAAACCGTCGCCGCGACCCGCTCCGCGCGTGCCCCCCACGATCCGGAACGGCGCCGGATTCTGGCCTGAAGCGGTCGCAATATCGCTTCCCCTTTCGGGCGAATCGCCCCATCTTTGTGAGAACCATTGCCGGGGAGACGTCATGACCGATTCCGATACTGATCGCCACGCCAACAAGATGGCCAAGAAGAAGGCCGCGCGCGACAAGATCATGGCCACCAAGACCGAGGAAAAGGGCCTGTTGATCGTGCACACCGGCAAGGGCAAGGGCAAGTCGACGGCGGCCATGGGCATGGCCATGCGCTGCATCGGCCACGGCATGCGCGTCGGCATCGTGCAGTTCGTCAAGGGCGCCTGGAGCACCGGCGAGAAGGACGTGCTGGAGAAGTTCCCGGATATGGTGACGATGAAGGCCATGGGCGAGGGCTTCACCTGGGAGACCCAGGACAAGGAGCGCGACATCGCCGCCGCGCAACGCGCCTGGGAAGCGGCGCAGGAGATGATGACCGATCCCGGCATTTCGATGGTGATCCTGGACGAGATGAACATCGTGCTGCGCTACGACTACCTGGCGCTGGACGAGGTGCTGCCGGTGCTGGCGGCGCGGCGCCAGGACCTGCACGTGGTGGTCACCGGGCGCAACGCCAAGGATGAGCTGATCGAGGCCGCAGACCTGGTCACCGAGATGACCCTGGTCAAGCATCCGTTCCGCGCCGGAATCAAGGCGCAGAAGGGCGTCGAATTCTAACAGATTGATTTAATAGGGGGATATGCGACATGGGCGCGCGCCGTTTCACCACCGCCGTTCTGCTGTTCGTGTTCACGCTGGCCGGCTGCCTGACCGTCGACCCGCCGCGGATCAAATCGGTCAACCTGGTCAACGACGCGCGCACGACGCTCAGCAGCTTCGCCGCCAGCAGCGAGGAGCCGATGCAGTGGTTCCGCCGCGAGATGAAGACCGCCAAGGGCGTGGTGGTGTTTCCCGAGGTGCTGAAGGCCGCCTTCGTGGTCGGCGGCGAGGGCGGCAACGGGGTTCTGCTGGCGCGCAAGCCGGACGGCACCTGGACCTACCCCGCCTTCTACACCATGGGCGCCGGCAGCGTCGGCTTCCAGATCGGCGGCCAGGCGTCCGAGATCGTCCTGGTGCTGCGCAACGAAAGCGCGGTCGACGCGGTGATCAAACACCAGGGCAAGCTGGGCGCCGACATGGAGGTCACGGTCGGCACCATCGGCGCCGGGGTCGAGGGCGCGACGACGACCAACGTCGGCGCCGACATCATGGTCTTCGCCCGCTCCGCCGGCGTCTACGGCGGGCTGTCGCTGGAAGGCGCGGTGCTCGCCAAGCGCAACGACTGGAACGAGGCCTACTACGCCGACGGCGCCACCGCCGCCGGCATCGTGCAGCAGGGCAAGTATTCCAACCCCAAGGCCGATCCGCTGCGCGCGGAACTCGCCAAATTCTAGGGGCGCATGGACCGCCTGACCACCCCACACGCCGTCGTGCCCGGGCTTGACCCGGGCATCCACGAACGCGGCGATGGCGGTGGTCGTTCGTGGATGGCCGGATCAAGTCCGGCCAGGACGGTCTGTGCGCGGGACGGATCGTGAGCAACGCCACGCCCGCCCGGACCCCGGCGCTGATGTTCCAGGGCACCGGCTCGGACGTCGGCAAGTCGCTGCTGGTCGCCGGGCTGTGTCGGGCCTACGCCAACCGCGGGCTCAAGGTGCGTCCGTTCAAGCCGCAGAACATGTCCAACAACGCCGCCGTGACCGAGGGTGGGGGCGGCGAAATCGGACGCGCCCAGGCGCTGCAGGCGCGCGCCGCGCGTGTACCCCCCTCGGTGCACATGAACCCGGTGCTGTTGAAACCGCAGACCGACGTCGGCGCCCAGGTGGTGGTGCAGGGCGAGGTCCTGACCTCGGCCAAGGCGCGCGACTACTACCGCCTGAAGAAGGACCTGTTGCCGCGCGTGCTGGACAGCTTCAAGACCATCGGCGCCGAGGCCGACCTGGTCCTGATCGAGGGCGCCGGCAGCCCGGCCGAGGTCAACCTGCGCGCCGCCGACATCGCCAACATGGGCTTCGCCGAGGCCGCCGACGTGCCGGTGGTGCTGGTCGGCGACATCGACCGCGGCGGCGTCGTCGCCAGCATCGTCGGCACCCACGACCTGATCAGCGAAGACGAGCGGGCAAGGACAAAAGGATATGTCATCAACAAGTTCCGAGGCGACGCCTCGCTGTTCGACGACGGCCTCAGGATCATCGAAGACAAGACCGGCATGCCCTGCTTCGGCGTGGTGCCGTTCTTCCCAGACGCCCGCGCCCTGCCGCGCGAGGACGCCATGGCGCTGGACAACGCCGAGGACGCGGCGGCGCAGAACGCGCTGATCCGTGTGGCGGTGCCGCGGCTGCCGCGCATCGCCAACTTCGACGACCTCGACCCGCTGATGGCCGAGCCCGGGGTCGAGGTCGTGATCGTGCCCGAGGGCGAGGCGATTCCCGGCGGCACCGACGTGGTCGTGATCCCCGGCTCGAAGGCGACCATCGCCGACATGGAGGCGCTGTTCAAAGCCGGCTGGGACGTCGACATCGCGGCGCACGTGCGGCGCGGCGGCCTGGTCGTCGGCCTGTGCGGCGGCTACCAGATGCTCGGCCGCCGCGTGGTCGACCCGGACGGGGTCGAGGGGCTGCCGGGCGGCGCCAAGGGGCTCGGCCTGCTCGACGTCGAGACCGTGCTGACCGGCGACAAGACGCTCGAGCTGGTGCGCGGCGCCGAAAACGGCAGCGACCTGCCGATCGAGGGCTACGAAATGCACATGGGCCTGACCGAGGGGCCGGCCCGCCGCCGGCCCTGGCTGACCCTGGCGGACGGTCGCGCCGAGGGCGCCGTGTCGGCCGACGGCCGGGTCCGCGGCAGCTACCTGCACGGGCTGTTTTCGGCGGATGAATTCCGCCGCGCTTTCCTCGACGGCATCCGCAGCGGCGCCACCGCCGAGGCCGCCTTCGCCGCCCGCATCGAGGACACGCTCGACGCCCTGGCGGCGCACCTGGAGGCACATCTCGATCTGGACGCGATGCTGGCGCTGGCCCGAGGGCTGCGCGTCGTTTAGGCGCCGTCCAGGATCTCCTTAATCGCCGCGTCGTCGAGGCCGAGCTCGGCCGCCGTGGCCATCAGGTCGCCCCAGTTGCCCTCGTCCATCGGCACGCCGTCGCGCAGGCGCTGCCGGCGGTTCTTGCGTTCGGGATCGCCGGGAACCATGACTTCCTCGACCCCGGGGGCGGGGGGTGACTGCTTGACCCAGCCGGTGAAGTTGTCGATGTCCTGGCGCAGCTCGTCGCCGGTGCCGAAGGCCTCGGGGTCGTAGATGATCGTGAACATGCCGTTCAGGATCAGGTCCTCCTCCGGCTCGACGCTGCCCCAGGTGCGCGCGCCGGTGAGGCCGCCGCCGAGCAGCTCGGTCATCACCGCGAGCGCGTAGCCCTTGTGCAGGCCCATCGGCAACAGCGCGCCTGCCGGCTCGTCGAACATCACCGCCGGGTCGTTGGTTGGGTTGCCGGCATGATCGATCAGCGAATTCGGCGGCACCTCGGCGCCCTTGTGGTAGGCCACGCGCACTTTGCCGAAGGCGATGTTCGAGGTCGCCATGTCGAGGATCGTGCGCGGCGTCGTCTCGGTCTTCGGCAGGGTGATGCAGACCGGGTTGGTGATGAACCGCGCGTCCGAGCCGCCGAACGGCGCGACGATGGCGCGGGCGCGCACGTTGGCGAAGTGGATCGAGGCCAGGCCGGCGTCGGCGCACATCTCGCCCCAGGCGCCGATGCGGCCGATGTGGTAGGAATTGCGCAGGCTGACGAAGGCGGCGCCGAGCTCGCGGGCGCGCGCGATGCCGCGCTCCATCGCCGCGCGGCCCATCACCTGGCCGAAGCCGCGGTTGCCGTCGAACAGCAGGAACAGGCCGCCGTCGCGCACCGTCTCCAGCTCGGCGCCGAGGGTCAGCTTGCCTGCCTTGATGCCGGCGACGTAGCTCGGCAGCATGCAGATGCCGTGGCTGTCGTGCCCGGTCAGGTTGGCGTCGACCAGGTGGTGGGCGACCTGGCGGGCCTCGTCGGCCGATCCGCCGGCGGCGCGGACGATGGCTTCGCCGACGGCGATCAGTTGCGCGGCCTGGATGTGCATGGGGTTTCCTTCGGATATCGGTATTCGGTTTCAGGCGGTCTTGATGGCGCTCAGCAGCTCGCCGAGCGTGCGTGTCAGCCGGGCCAGGTCGGCCGGCTCGGACATGCGGTGCTCGCCGCCCTTGACGAACTGGATCTCGACGTCGTCGGTCTGCAGCATCTGGCTGATGCGCAACGCCGTTTGCCAGGGAACGTCCGGATCGGCCATGCCGTGGATCAGCCGCACCGGGCAGTCGAGCGGGATCGGCCGGCGCAGCAGCAGGTGGTTGCGGCCCTCGTCGAGCAGCGCCTGGGTGATCGGCGTCGGCTCCTCGTCGTACTCGGACGGCATGTGGATGATGCCGTCCTTGGCCAGCGTCCGCTTCTGCTCGTCGCTCAGCTCGTGCGGCATCAGGTCTTCGGTGAAGTCGGGCGCGGCGGCGATGCCGAGCAGCCCGGCGACGCGGTGCGGCCGCGCCAGCGCCGTCAGCAGCATAATCCAGCCGCCCATCGAGGAGCCGACCAGGACCTGCGGCCCCTCGGTCAGCTTGTCGAGCGCGTAGATCGCGTCGTCGGTCCAGCTGCCGATGGTGCCGAACTCGAAGTCGCCGCCGGACTGGCCGTGCCCGGTATAGTCGAATCGCAGGTAGCCGTGGCCCTGCCGGCGGCACATTTCCTCCAGTTCCAGCGCCTTGCCGCCGGTCATGTCGGAGCGGAATCCAGGCAGGAACACGACGCCCGGAGACTTGCCAGGCGTGGAGTGGTAGGCGATAGTCAGTCCGTCGTCGCGACGGATAACCTGGGGGGGTAGATTTTGCAGGACCGGGTCGCTATCGGACATCGACACCACCTAGAGAACAACGAGAACAACTCTTTCATGAATGCTGCGGCCGATCATAGCACCAATGCGTCCGGGCCTGCCATGCCGACGGAGGGGGAATCGGCCACGCCGGGCGCGCTGCAAGGGGTCACCATCCTGCAGGTGCTGCCGGCCCTCGGCGAGGGCGGCGGGGTCGAGCGCGGCACCGTCGAAATCGCCCGCGCCATCGTCGCCGCCGGCGGCCGCGCCATCGTCGCCTCGGCCGGCGGCCTGATGGAGCACGACCTGACACGCGCCGGTGCCGAACACGTGACCCTGCCGGTCGACAGCAAGAATCCGATGGTCATGGTGCGCAACATCGAGCGCCTGGCCGAGTTGATGCGCGGCGAGAAGGTCGACATCGCGCACGCCCGCTCGCGCGCGCCGGCGTGGAGCACCCGCTGGGCGGCGCGGCGCGCCGGCGTGCACTTCATGACCACCTTTCATGGCACCTACGCCGCCGGCAACTTCCTCAAGCGCCGCTACAACGCGGTGATGGGCATGGGCGAGCGGGTAATCGCGATCTCGCAGTTCATCGCCGGCCATGTGCGCCAGATCTACGGCGTCGCGCCGTCGCGCATCCGGGTGATCCACCGCGGCGTCGACACCGACAAGTTCGATCCGGCCAAGGTCAGCGCCGAGCGGGTGATCAGCCTGGCCCACGACTGGCAGCTTCCAGACGGCGCGCCGGTGATCATGCTGCCGGGACGGCTGACCCGCTGGAAGGGCCAGACCGTGTTCATCGAGGCGGTGGCGCGGCTGAACCGGCCGGACATCCGCTGCATCCTGGTCGGCGCCGACCAGGGCCGCGAGGAATACCGCAAGGAGCTCGAAAAGCTGATCCTGACGCACGGCCTGGGCTGGGTGATGCGGATCATGGACCACTGCCGCGACATGCCGGCGGCCTACATGCTGTCCGACGTGGTGGTCTCGGCCTCGACCGATCCCGAGGCCTTCGGCCGCGTCGTCATCGAGGCGCAGGCGATGAGCCGGCCGGTGGTCGCCACCGACCACGGCGGCGCCCGCGAGACGGTGATCGAGAACGAGACCGGCTGGCGCACCGCGCCGGGCGACGTCGAGGCCCTGAGCGCGGCCCTGGCCAAGGCCCTGGCCCTGGGCGAGGGCGAGCGCGAGCGCATGGCCGAGCGGACCACCGCCAACGTGCGCGCGCAGTTCTCGACCCGGGCCATGTGCGACAAGACCATCGCGGTCTACCGCGAGGTCCTGGCCCTGCCCGTCGGCGGCTGAGCGGCAAGACGGAGCCGGCGCGGTGGCTGACATCCTGGTCATCAAGCTGGGCGCGCTGGGCGACTTCGTGCAGGCGCTGGGACCGATGGCGGCGATCCGCGCGCACCACGCCGACGCCCGGATCACGCTGCTGACCACCGCGCCCTATGCCGAGTTCGCCGGCGCCAGCGGCCTGTTCGACGCCGTCTGGATCGACGATCGGCCGCGCGGCGCCGACTTCGGTGCCTGGCTGGCCCTGCGCGACAAGCTGCGCTCGCGCCAGTTCGCGCGGGTCTACGACCTGCAGACGTCGGACCGCAGCTCGTTCTATCGCCGCCTGTTCTGGCCGGCGAACCCCGAGTGGTCGGGGATCGCGCGCGGATGCTCGCACCCGCGCGCCAACCCGGACCGTGATTTCCTGCACACGCTGGAGCGCCAGGCCGAGCAGCTTCGCGACGCCGGCATCGACGCGACCCCGGCACCGGATCTTTCCTGGGCCGAGGCCGAGGTGTCGCGCTTCGGCCTGCCCGAACGCTTCGTGCTTCTGGTCCCCGGCGGCGCGCCGCACCGGCCGGCCAAGCGCTGGCCGGCGGAACTGTTCGGCGTGTTCGCCCGCGGCCTGGCCGAGGACGGAATCGAGCCCGTGCTGCTGGGCACGCAGACCGAGATCGAGCAGCTGATGGGGGTGATGGCCGGCTGTCCGGCGGCGCGCAACCTGATGGGCCAGACCAGCTTCCTCGACCTCGCCGTGCTGGCCCGCGGCGCCGCCGCGGCGGTCGGCAACGACACCGGGCCGATGCACCTGATCGCCGCCGCCGGCTGCCCGTCGGTGGTGCTGTATTCGCACGAATCCGACCCGGCGCTGTGCGCCCAGCGCGGCCCGCGGGTCGAGATCATCCGCCGGCCGATCCTCGACGATCTGCGGCCCGAGGATGTGCGCGCGGTGCTCGATGGGGTAATGCGTTAGACCATTACTCGCGGCTGACCGGATAGCCGGCTTTCTGCAGCGCCGCCACGATGCCGTCCATCTGCTCGGCGTCGCGGGTCTCCAGCGCGAAATCGACCTCGGCCGACTTTGCCGGGGCGTGGCTGAAGGCGCGCAGGTGGGCGACGTCGACGACGTTGCCGCCGCCCTCGCCGATGATCTGGGTGATCTGCGCCAGCTCGCCGGGCGTGTCCGAGACCGTGACCCGCAGCCGCGCCATGCGGCCCTGGCGCACCAGATCGCGCATCAGCACCGTGGCCAGCAGCCGCTGGTCGATGTTGCCGCCCGACAGCACCTGGCCGACGCGGCGGCCGCGGAAGCGGTCCGGATTGTCGAGCAGGGCCGCCAGCGGCGCCGCGCCGGCGCCCTCGGCGACCGTCTTCTCGATCATTAGCAGCAGGCAGATCGCTTCCTCGATGCGCGGTTCGTCGACCAGCAGGATGTCGTCGACCAGGGCGTCGACCACTTTCCGCGTCATCTCGCCCGGCTGCTTGACGGCGATGCCCTCGGCGATGGTGCCGCCGCCGGGCGGCAGTTCACCGCCACCGAGCGCCGCCGCCATGCCGGGATAGCGCGCCGTCTGCACGCCGATC
>Ga0056109_1000257_pt1 | contig 19235 bp, 16 predicted proteins | sample WorMetG1BERMUDA2_FD_80077 | JGI IMG/M metagenome (GOLD analysis project Ga0056109, IMG submission 80077) | Marine gutless worms symbiont microbial communities from Max Planck institute for Marine Microbiology, Germany - Inanidrilus... ...
CCGTTTTCCCAGACTACCGATTCGAACCACTTAGTTGCCGCTTCTTCGGTCGGAAACATCTCCATCATTTCGACGATGGTCATTCCCTCGCGATGCGCTTTTCCCGGTCCCTTTTTCGCCATTGCCGCTCTCCCTTCCTACCCTCTGTATATGGGAAGCGAGGATGGCAGTGTCAAGTAAAGATTATAAGTTCCTTTGTTTGCGCTCAGGCGCCGCTCCGCCCTCCGGGCTGGGCTGGCGGGCCTGCGGCTCAGGGTTCTCGCTTTGCTCGTCCAGGCTAGTCGGATAGATCGCGCTGGTGGTCGGGGCGGTGCCGTCCGGGTCCGGCTCGACCGACCCTGGCCTAGTATTCCCCCATCAGGCGCTGGACCGCTTTCGGCAGCCATTGCGCCAGGGACAGGACGTAGACGATGTAGGGGCGCGGTTTGCGCCAGTCCAGTCGGATCGCCTGGCGCAGATATCTGCGCTCGGTGCGCCACTCGCGCTCGCGCAGGTAGCGGTCGCCCTTCATCGAGTAGCAATGGGCCTGGCGCCTTCTTTTATAGAGGCCGAGGTCCAGGTCGCCGGCCTTGCGCCGGCAGATGGCGTGGTTGAACACCAGGTCCATCGACCGGGTCAGTTCGCGGATATGGATGTCGTCGGTGCGGTCCATGAACCTGTGGATCTTGTTCGCGGCATGCCAGCGGTATTCGAGAATCGGCCCGCCGTCGAGGAACCGGAACTCGCCCAGCGACGCCAACAGGCACCACAGGGCCCAGTCGTCGGAGATCTCGCCGGTGTCCGGAATCCGGCCGATGGTGCGCAAATGACGCGCCGAGATGCAGGCCTGTCCCGGCGTGGTCATGAGCTGCGACGTGAGGCAGGTGGTGAAGACGTCGCCGGACGGGCGCGGCTGGAAGATCGGGCCTGTCTCGGAGCCGAACCGGTTGCCGTCGGGATCGATGTAGACCCGGTCCCCGTAGGCGACCGCCGGCGGGTTCCCGCCTTCCATCACCGCGGCGAACCGTGCCAGCGCGTCGGGCACCAGGCGGTCGTCCTGGTCGAGGAAGGTGACGAACCGGCCGGCGCACCGGTCGAGGCCGTTCTGGCGCGCCGCGCTGACGCCGGCGTTGGCCTGGCGGAACAGGCGGATGCGCTCATCCACGTAGCGTTCGGCGACGGCGGCGGACCCGTCCGTCGAGCCGTCGTCGACGATGACCACCTGCCAGTCCGCCACGGTCTGGCGAAGCACGCTGTCCAGGGTTTCGGCCAGGAAAGGTTCGCCGTTGTACGTCGGAATCACGATCGAGAATCGCGGCGGCCCGGTCATCGCTCGCCTGCCTCGCCGTCGCGCAGTTCGATCAACACCCGGCGCAGATCGGTTTCCCAATCGGGCAGGGGGTCGAACCCTTGACGCCAACGGGAACAATCAAGCGCCAGCCGCCGCGGGCGCGCCGCCGGCTGGGGATACTCGGCGCCGGGGATCGGCTCGACAGTGCCCACCGAGGGCAGCAGACTGAGATCGACGGCGTGGCGAAAGATCGTTCGGGCGAAACCGTACCAGGAGGTCTCCGGCTGCCCGCAAAAATGATAGGTGCCCCAGGGCACGGTCTCTCCGGCCCGAACCCGTCTTGCGATCGACAGGGCCGCGCCGGTGATGGAAGCCGCCGAGGTCGGGTGGCCGGTTCGGTCCGAAATGATGCGCAGCCTGTCGTGGCGCCCGGCCAGGGACAGCATCGTCTTGACGAAGTTCTCGCCATGCACCCCGAACACCCAACTGACCCGGAGAATGACATGCCGAGGCAAGGCCGCGCGGACGGCCGATTCGCCCTGCAATTTGCTCTCGCCGTAGCGATTGACGGGGGCGGCGGCGTCGTCTTCCCGGTAGGGGCGGTCGGCTTCGCCGTCGAAGACGTAGTCGGTGGAAAGACGGACCAGCGGAATTTCGCCGCGGCGGTAGGCGCGCGCCAGATTCTCCGCGCCGTCCCGATTGACGGCGAAGGCGGCGTCCGGCTCGGTTTCGGCGCCGTCGACCGCGGTGTAGGCCGTCGCGTTGATGACCACCGCCGGCGCGAACCGGGAGAAGGCGCGTGCGACGGAATCCGGATCGGTGATGTCGAGCTGTCCGTGGGTCAGGCCGACGGCGTCGAGGTCCTGGCGCCGGCAGGCGCGCAGCAACTCCCAACCGACCTGGCCGCCGGATCCGGTGATCAGAATCGTCATGAAGGAGCGGCAAAGATCGGCAGCTCGTCCGGGGCCGTTTCGCGCAAGGAGACCAGTTGGCGGTCCTTTTCCGATAAATCGGGCTGCTCGACCGGCCAGTCGATCGCCAGGTCCCGATCGTCCCAGGCAATGCCGAATTCGTCCTCCGGATGATAGTAGTCGGTGCAATTGTAGGCGACATAGGCGATGTCGCTCACGACGCAGAATCCATGCACGAAGCCGGGCGGCGCGTAGATCTGGCGCCGGTTCCGATCGCTCAGGCTGACACCCACCCAGGTGCCGAAGGTCGGCGAGCCGCGCCGGATGTCGGCGACGACATCGAACACCTCTCCGTGCACGACCGTCACCAGTTTGCCCTGGGGAAACCTGAGCTGATGGTGCAGGCCGCGCAGCACGCCCTTTTTCGAGCAGGTCAGGTTGTCCTGAACGAAGGATCCGGGAATGCCGGCATCGCGCATGCGCTGGGCGTGGTAGCTCTCCAGGAAAAATCCTCGGTGATCCTCGAACACCTTCGGTTCCAAGACAAGAACATCCGGCAGGTCGGTTTGATGAATTTGCATGTTCGAATCCCGTCGTTGGGCAGCCCTACCGGTATCCTCTAAGACCAACGTCCCGTCAATGGCCGCGTTCCTGCCCCCGTGCCCAGCGAGGACGCGGAAGCGGTGCTCGAGGGTCATGATATCGCTCTCCGGCACACCTTCGATCCAACTATTCTAACGCGCGCACAACCTGGCTCGAAACGTGTTGAAGCGCGTTGAAACGGCGGTTCGTGTGGACATGTCGGTTTTGCGCTCAGGCGCCGCTTCGCCCTCCGGGCTCGGCTGGCGGGCCTGTCGGCCCGGGGTCCTCGCTTTGCTCGTCCAGGATAGTCGGCCTCACCGAGCCTGCGGCCGGTGCGACGCCGGCAGGTGAATGAGCGTGTGACGGATGTTGGCCGGGCTCTGTTACCGGCCCAACGGGCCGGCAAGCGCGACCGCGCGCCGGCGCTTATGCGCCGTAAGCCGAGCCCGGAGGGCGGAGCGGCGCTTGAGCGCTACCAGACTCCTTATTGATCCCCCATCTTCAGCGCCGCGATGAAGGCGCTTTGCGGGATTTCGACCTTGCCGAACTGCCGCATGCGTTTCTTGCCGGCCTTCTGCTTCTCCAAGAGCTTGCGCTTTCTCGTCACGTCGCCGCCGTAGCATTTCGCCGTCACGTCCTTGCGCATGGCGCTGATGGTCTCACGCGCCACCACCTTGCCGCCGATCGCGGCCTGGATCGGGATCTTGAACATCTGCCGCGGGATCAGGTCCTTCAGGCGCTGGCAGACGTCGCGGCCGCGGGCCTCGGCCTGGCTGCGGTGGCAGACGAAGGCGAGCGCGTCGACCGGCTCCTGGTTGACCAGGATCGAAACCTTGTTCAGGTCGCTCTCCAGGTAGCCGTCCATCTCGTAGTCGAAGCTGGCGTAGCCGCGCGAGATCGACTTCAAGCGGTCGTAGAAGTCGAAGACCACCTCATTGAGCGGCAGGCGGTAGATCGCCATCGCCCGGCTGCCGGCGTAGGTCAGCTCGACCTGGGTGCCGCGGCGCTCGGTGCACAGGCTCAAGACGCTGCCGAGGTACTCGTCGGGCACCATGATGGTGGCCTTGATCCAGGGCTCCTCGATGGATTTGATCTGGGTCGGCTCGGGCATGTCGGCGGGGTTGTGCAGCTCCTTGACCGCGCCGTCCAAGAGCTGCATGCGGTAAACCACGCTCGGCGCCGTGGTGATCAGGTCGAGGTCGAACTCGCGCTCGAGCCGCTCCTGCACGATCTCCAGGTGCAAGAGGCCCAAGAAGCCGCAGCGGAATCCAAATCCCAGTGCGGCCGAGTTCTCCGGTTCGAACTCGAAGCTGGAGTCGTTCAGGCGCAGTTTCGCCAGCGATTCTCGTAAATCTTCGAAGTCGGCGGCGTCGGACGGGAACAGCGAGCAGAAGACCACCGGCACGCTCGGCTTGAAGCCGGCCAGGGGTTCGGCGGTCTCGCGCTTCTCCTCGGTGATGGTGTCGCCGACGTTGGTGTCGGCGACCGTCTTGATCGAGGCGGTGATGTAGCCGACCTCGCCGGGGCCGAGTTCCGCGACCTTGGTGATCTTGGGCGTGAACACGCCGACCTGGTCGATCTGGTGCACCACCCCGGTCGACATCATCTTGACCTTCATGCCGCGCTTCAGCTTGCCGTCATAGACCCGGACCAGGATCATCACACCCAGGTAGGCGTCGTACCAGCTGTCGACCAGCAGCGCGCGCAGCGGTTCGTCCGTGTTTCCCTGTGGCGCCGGCAGGCGCTCGACCAGGGCGTCGAGCACATCGTCGACACCCACGCCGGTCTTGGCCGAGATCGGCAGCGCATCCGACGCGTCCAGGCCGACCACGTCCTCGATCTGCTGGGTGATGCGCTCGGGCTCGGCCGCCGGCAGGTCGATCTTGTTCAGAACCGTGATGATCTCGTGGTCGTTGTCGATGGCGAGATAAACGTTGGCCAGCGTCTGCGCCTCCACGCCTTGCGTCGCGTCGACCACCAGCAGCGAGCCCTCGCAGGCGCTCAGGGACCGGCTGACCTCGTAGGCGAAGTCGACATGGCCGGGCGTGTCCATCAGGTTGAGCTGATAGGTCTCGCCGTCCTTGGCCTTGTACTCCAGCCGCACGGTCTGCGCCTTGATGGTGATGCCGCGCTCGCGCTCGATGTCCATCGAATCGAGCACCTGCTCCTTCATCTCCCGGTTCGAAAGGCCGCCGCAGATCTGGATCAGACGATCGGCCAGGGTCGACTTGCCATGGTCGATGTGGGCGATGATGGCGAAGTTGCGGATGTGTTTGAGGTCGCTCATGCGCGGGTGTTTAGCACCGACTTGCGGCCGGATCAAACGGGAACGGCGGCTAGCCGGTCCACTCGTAGATCTCCAGCGCGAAGGCGTCGCACTTGGAGCAGCCGGAGCAGTTGCCCAGTTCGCTGTCCAGCCGCCGCACGTGGCCCTTGCGCATGAAGTGGGCGAGCATGCCGCGGATGGCGTCGGGCTCGGCTTCGAAGCGGTTGACCAGGACGCCGATGCCGGCGCGCTTGTGCCGGCTCAGGTAGGCCTTGAGCTCGGAGAGGATCATGGCTGCCCCTCCATCATCTTCATGACAGCGGCTCCGCCGCGAGGGGCGTCACGGCGACCCGGCGGCGGCCTAGCAGGCGCATCGCCAGGATCGTGACCGCCAGGGCGGCGAGCAGGCCGACGATCCAGGCCGCCGAGGCAACCGGATGGCGGGTGAAGGTGGCACCCTGGTAGGCGATGGTGGCGGCGGTATAGGCGAGCCCCGTGGTCCACAACGCGGTGAAGGCGCCCCAGCCCGGCCCGATCTCCTTGATCACCGCGCCCAGCGCGGCGACGCAGGGGAAGTAGAGCAGGATGAACAGCAGGTAGGCGAAGGCGCCGGCGGCGCCGTCGAACCGCGCGGCCATGGCGCCGAAGGTGCCGACGGTGACCTCCCGGGTTTCGGCCGCGGCCTGCAGGCTGTCGCTCTTGACGATGCCGGCGCCGAGCGGGTCGGCCAGCAGGTCGGCGAGCCCGCCCAGGTTCTCCGGGATGGTGGCGACGGCCTCGCCGAGCCCGGCCCAGAAATCGAAGCCGGCCTCGTCGTCGGCGACGGCGGCGCCGTCCTCGGCCAGGGCGGAGTAGAGCGCGTCGAGCGTGCCGATCACCGCCTCCTTGGCGAACACGCCGGTGAAGATGCCGACCGTCGCCGGCCAGTTGTCGTCGGTGATGCCCATCGGCTCGAACGCCGGCACGATGGTGCGGCCGATGGCGCTGAGCGCGGAGCGGTCGCTGTCCTCGTTGCCGAAGCTGCCGTCGGTGCCGAAGGAGTTGAGGAAACTCAGCACCACCACCACGGCGACGATGATCTTGCCGGCGCCGAACATGAATCCCTTCAGCCGCGCCCAGGTGTGGATCAGCACGCCCTTGAGGTTGGGCAGGTGGTAGGGCGGCAGCTCCATGACGAAGGGCGTGGTCTCGCCCATCAAGAGGGTGTGCTTGAGCACGAAGCCGGTGCCGATGGCCACCGCGATGCCGATGAGGTAGAGCGCAAAGACGATGTTCTGGCCGCCGACGGGGAAGAAGGCGGCGGCGAACAGCGCGTAGACCGCCAGCCGCGCGCCGCAGGACATGAACGGCGCCATCAGCACGGACATGGTGCGGTCGCGCTGCTGCTCGAGCGTCCGCGTGGCCATGATCGCCGGCACGTTGCAGCCGAAGCCGACGATCAGCGGCACGAAGGCCTTGCCGGGCAGGCCGATCGCACGCATGTAGCGGTCCATCAGGAAGGCGGCGCGGGCCATGTAGCCGGAGTCCTCCAGCACCGAGAGGAACAGGTACAGGAAACCAATTATGGGAATGAAGGTGGCGACCACCTGCACGCCACCGCCGGCGCCGTCGGCAAGCAGAACTTTGAGCCACACCGGCGCGCCGAGGTGTTCCAGCAGGGCGCCGAAGCCGTCGACGAAGATCGTCGCCGCGGCGAGGTCGAAGAAGTCGATGAAGGCGCCGCCCAGGTTGATGGTGAACATGAACATCAGGTACATCAGCCCGAGGAACACCGGCAGCCCGAGCCAGGGGTTGAGCACGAAGCGGTCGACCTTGTCCGATGTGGTGCGGCGCACCCGCCCGGCCTTGTCGACGACGCTGTCGGCCAGGTCATGGGCGAAGGCGTAGCGGCCGTCGGCGATCAAGATGTCGGCGTCCTCGCCCAGCTCGGCTTCCAGTTTCGGCACCACCCGCGCCAGCACGTCGTCGGCGGCGCCCCGCGCCAGCGCGTCGTCCTCGAGCAGCTTGGCCGCGAGCCAGCGGCGGTCGACGTGGTCGGTGATGTTTTCGAGCACGCCGGCGACTTCGGCCAGGGCCTTCTCGACGGCGCCGGCATAGCCGATGTTGGCGGCCGGCGCGCGGGGCTCGGCGGCGGCCTCGGTGATCGCGGCTTTCAGGTCGCCGATGCCCTCGCCGCGGCTGGCGACCAGGGCGACGACGGGGTAACCGAGCCGTTCGGCGAGCGCATCGAGGTCGATCGACAGGCCCTGCTGGCGGGCGACATCGAGCATGTTCAGCGCCACCACCATGGGCACGCGCATCTCCAGCAGCTGCGCCGTCAGATAGAGGTTGCGCTCCAGGTTGGTGGCGTCGACGACGTTGACCACCAGGTCGGCCTGGCCCGAGAGGATGTAGTCCTGGGCAATGGTCTCGTCGAGCGAATCCAGCCCCGGCATCACGCCCAGGGTGTAGACGCCGGGCAGGTCGACCACCTCGACCTCGAAACCGCCGTCGCGGTAGCCGCCGGTCTTGCGCTCGACCGTCACCCCGGCCCAGTTGCCGACGCGCTGGCGGGCCCCGGTCAGGCCGTTGAAGACTGTGGTCTTGCCGCAGTTCGGGTTGCCGACGACGCCGATGGCCAGGGAGTTCATCGCGTCGTACTCCTCAAGCCCGCGCCGCCAGGGCGACCATGATCTTCTGTGCCGTGCCGGCGCCCAGCGCCACCCGGGTGCTGTCGCGCGACACCACCACGCCGCCGCCCGATTGCCGCTGCAGCACCTCGATCTCGCAGCCGACCGGCAGGCCCAGGTTGGCGAGCTTGCGGCCGAGGCCCTTGCCGGTCTTGAACGCGGCGATGCGCAGCGTCTCGCCGCGCTGGGCAAGGGCCAGCGGGAAGGCGCGCGGTGCGTCGGCTGTTGTTTTCCCCTTGGTGATGTTATCGACAAAGCTCATTCGATGATTTCCCGGTCCGGCTGAGGCAGATCAGTTGAATGGTTTCTAATATGCAATTGCGAGGCATTCGCAATACTCGGTCTCTTAAATGGCCGGGTGCCGGCGGTCAAGGACCCATTCCCACGCAGGTCGATTTTCTGTCGAATTCGCCGTGCGATCGTGCGGTCTTGCCCCGTACCCGAACTTGCGCCGGGATCATGCAACTAAACCGCACTTGCGTCTTTGACTTACGTCAAAATTGCGAATCATTAGCGCCCGCGGGCGTCGAGGTCGGCGCCCGTGTGGCCCCATGCTAGGCTGGCGCTACCACATCGAGCCGGGGAGACCGACCGCCATGTAATTGAGCGAGACGCAGCGCCAGATCCGGGACACCGCGCGGGCCTTCGCCGAGAAGGAGATCGCGCCCCACGCCGCCGCCTGGGACCGCGCCGGGGCGGCGCCGCGCGCGGTCTACGAGAAGATGGCCGCGGTCGGCCTGATGGGCGTGATGGTCAATCCGGAATACGGCGGTTCCGGCGCCGACTTCGTTTCCTATGCCCTCGCCATCGAGGAACTGTCGGCCGCCGACGGCGGTGTCTGCAACGTCATGGCGGCGACCAACTCGCCGGTGGCGGCGGCGCTCGACGCGCTGGGCAGCGCGCGGCAGAAACGCGACTACCTGACCAAGCTGACGTCGGGCCAATGGATCGGCTCGATCCACCTGACCGAGCCGCACACGGGATCGGACGCCGCCGCGATCACGACGCGGGCGAACCAGGTCGATGGCGGCTGGCGACTGAACGGACACAAGGCTTTCATCACCGCCGGCGCGCTGTCGGACCTGGCCATGATCGTCGCCGTCACCGATCCGGACGCCGGCAAGCGCGGCATCAGCATCTTCGTCACCCCGACCGACAATCCCGGTTACAAGGTCATCGCCGAGGAGCAGAAGCTCGGCCACCGGAGCAACGACACCAGCCAGATCGTGTTCGAGGACATGTTCGTGCCCGCGCATGACTTGCTGGGCGAGGAGGGGCGCGGGCTTGGTATCGCGCTCAGCAATCTCTCGGCCGGGCGCATCGGCGTCGCCGCCCAGGCGGTCGGCGGCGCCCGGGCGGCGCTGAAGGCGGCCCGCGCCTACGCCCGGGAGCGCGAAACCTTCGGCAAGCCGATCATCGGGCACCAGGCGATCGCCTTCAAGCTCGCCGACATGGCGACGCAGGTCGAGGCGGCGCGGCAACTCACTCTCTATGCCGCCAGCCTCAAGGATGCCGGGGTCGACTGCGCCCGCGAGGCCTCGATGGCCAAGCTGTTCGCCAGCGAAATGGCCGAACGGGTCGCGTCCGAGGCGATCCAGATCCACGGCGGCGCCGGTTTCCTCGCCGACTTCCCGGTCGAGAAGATCTACCGCGACGTGCGCGTCTACCAGATCTACGAAGGTACGTCCGAAGTCCAGAAGATCATGATCTCGCGGCTGCTGGACGGGATGGATCTTTAGAACGCCAGCGGGTCGAGACCGATGACCGGTTCGTGCAGCCACAGAAAGGCGACATAGAGGGCGAGGCCGCCGAGGATGCGCGACCAGCCGATCTCGGCCGGCGAGATCCGCGTGCGGCCAACCAGGGCGGCCACGAAGGGGACCGTCGAGGTTTGCGCCGCGAGCTCGGACCAGCGCGCCTCGCCGAGGCGCTGGCGCCGCTTGTGATCGAGGCTGTAGGGTCCGCTCAGGCCGAGCAGGGTCAGCAGCCCGAACAGCAGCAGCCCGGCGGCGTCGCCGTTGGTCGGCAGATGCGACGCCGACCACAGGATCAACCCCCAGATCGCCGGATGACGGCTGACCGCGACGATGCCCGGCGTCGACGGCGAGAACCCCTTGCTGCCCCAGCCCAGCGACATCGGGTTCGGCGAAGTGATGCCGGCGACCAGCAGGATGCAGGCGAGGGGCATGATCAGGATCGGAAACCAGCGGGTCCAGGGCGCGTAGGGCCAGAGCTCGACATAGGGCGTGGCGAAAAAGGCGTAGCCGAGCCAGACCGTGACCGCGAGGCTGAGCCCGGAGTACGCGATCAGATAGACCTTCTCGCCCAGCATCGCCACCAGCCGGTTGCGCAGCGGCCGGTAGGCCGGGATCAGGTGGGTGGCGAGGAAGACCGTGATGGCGGCCAGCAACTGGGTCACGGGGTGTATCCGAATTCCTCGACGAAGGGCGCCAGCAGCGGCAGAGAGTCGGCCATGGCGTCGGCGTAGTTGCGCCAGCGCCCGACCGACCGGCTGTAGATCTCGGAGCCGATGTCGCGGTAGCTCGGCGTCGCCACCATGGTCCGCGCCCGCTCCTCGCGCGAGATCACGGCGTCGTCCCAGGGTTCGCCGATGAACTCGAGCAGCCGGCGCATGGTGCCTTCGAAATCACTCACCGCGTCCTCGTAGCGGTAGTCGAGCCGGGGCACCGCCAGGGCCTGCTTGTAGTGCCCCGCCAGGTTCATGACCATGGCGTAGAACTTCGCCGAACCGTCGAGGGTTAGGAATTGCGCCATCGCCTCGTTGAGCGCGAAATCCTGCAGGAAACAGCTGACGCAAACGTCGCGCGGATCGCGCAGCGCGACGATCACCCGCGCCGCCGGGAACAACCGCTGTATCGCGCCGAGCTGCACGATGTTCATCGGCGCCTTGTCCAGGTAGCGGCCTTGGCGCACGCCGTCGCCGAAGGCGGCAACGGTGATCCGCCAATACTCGGCGCGCAGGGAGGCTAGATCGCTGGCGTCGAGGCCGCCGAGGCCGTCTGGGTAGCCGGCGATCCCGGCGATCACCCGCTCCAGCGCCGGGTACTCGTCGCTGGCGGTGATGTTCGGATGCGCCGCCAGGGCGCGTTCGACCAGGGTGGTGCCGGATCTGGGGAAACCGACCAGGAACACCGGGTCCGGCGGCAGCCCGTCCGCTTCGGGGGCGGACCAGGCCGCCGTCGTTTCCGCGGTGACAACATCGGCCATACCCTCGATCAGGGCCAGGTATTTCGCCGACTCGAGCCGACCCGCCGCCGGCGTGCGTCCGTGCAGCTCGCCGGAGCGGTTCTGCGCCGCCACCGCCGCCGTGAAGTCGCCCTGCCGGTCGCAGACCATGGCCAGGCGGTTTTGCGCGATCACCTGGGTTTCCAGGACCACGTCGCGGCGTTCCAGCAGGGCCTCGAGCCTGGCCCGCGCGGCGGAACTCGACCTGGGACAGCGCCACCTCGGCCACCGGGTGGCCGGCGACGCGGCCCGCCGCCTCGGCCGCCTCGTCGATCCGATTGGCGCCCTCCAGCCGCATGGCGTAGGCGGCCTGCAGCTCGGTATCGGCGGGGGCCAGCGCCGCGGCCCTCTCGTAGCAGGCCAGCGATTCATCGGGCCATACCGTCGGCGGCGGCAACTCGGCCAGGGCGCGCAGGGCGCCGACGTGCTGCGGCTGCGACGTCGTGACCTCGCGCAGACGCGCCGCGGCGGCGTCGATGTCGCCGCAGGCGGCCTCGCACTCGGCCAGCTCGATCAGGGTCTCGATGCCGCCGGGCAGGCCGGCGAGGGCGTCGTTCAAGTGCGCCCGCGCCTCTTCCGGCCGCTCCAGATGCATCAGCGTGACGCCCAGGTTGAACGAGGCCTGCGGATAGGGGGTCTGCGCCCGCAGCGCCCGTTCGAAGGCCTGGCGCGCCGGGTCCAGCTTGCCGCTGGCCTTCAACGCCAGCCCGAGACTGGACAGAAAGTCGGGGTGTTTGGGCAGGATCGCCAGCGCCTTGCGGATGGTCTTGACCGCGCGGCCGTAGTCGCCGGTCTCGAAAGCGACCAGGCCGAGCAGGTGCAGCGCGTCGGGATGGCGCGGTGCCCGCTTCAGCACGTTGCGGTAGATCGCGCGTGCCTCGGCATGGCGGCCGGCCTGCTGCAGCGTCACGCCATGGCGCAGGGCCTGTTCCAGATCACCGCCTTGCATGCGCGCCACCTCCCGCGATCAGATGTCCGGTACCTCTTAGCCGTTCTGCTGGCAGGCCGCGACGATGGTGTTGCGCAGCAGGCAGGCGATGGTCATCGGCCCGACCCCGCCGGGGACCGGGGTGATGGCGCCGGCGACCTGGACCGCCTCGTCGTAGTCGACGTCGCCGACCAGACGCGTTTTTCCTTCGCCCTTCTCCGGCGCGTCGATGCGGTTGATGCCGACGTCGATCACGGTGGCGCCGGGCTTGACCCAGTCGCCCTTGACCATCTGCGGCCGGCCGACGGCGGCGACCAGGATGTCGGCGCGGGCGCATTCGGCGGCCAGGTCCTGGGTGCGCGAATGCGCGATGGTCACGGTACAGTGCTCGGCCAGCAGCAGCGCCGCCATCGGCTTGCCGACGATGTTCGAGCGTCCCAGCACCAGCGCCCGCTGGCCCTTCAGCTCGCCCAGGTGATCCTTCAGCATCATCAGGCAGCCGAGCGGCGTGCACGGCACCAGCGCGTCATCGGCGCCGATCGCGAGTTTGCCGGTGTTGATCACGTGGAAACCGTCGACGTCCTTGGCCGGGTCGACGGCGTTGATCACCACTTCCTCGTCGATGTGATCGGGCAGCGGCAGCTGCACCAGGATGCCGTTGACGGCCTCGTTCGCGTTCAGCCCGCCGATCAGGGTCAGCAGTTGCTCCTGCGTGGTGTCCGGCGGCAGCTTGTGCTCGAAGGACTCCATGCCGACCTCGACGGTCTGCTTGGCCTTGTTGCGGACATAGACCTGGCTGGCCGGATCCTCGCCGACCAGGACCACCGCCAGGCCTGGCTTCTTGTCATGCATTTCGCTGAACCGGGCCACCTCCTCGGCGACCCGCGCGCGCAGCCCGGCCGCGAAGGCCTTGCCGTCGATGATCTTTGCTTCCGACATCATCACCCCCGTGTGAAACTCGTTCGTTGCATTCCGCTGATCCTGTACGCCCTCGACGGCCGGTTTATTGGCCGGAAGACGCCGCCCAGCGTCGCAATTGCGTCATCAAGCGGCCCGCGTCGCCGGCGATCAGCAGTGTCTTGCGCCGATCGGTGGCGCCGGCGAGCACGCTGATGTCCGACTTCGCCAGGCCCCAGGCCTTGGCCAGCAGCTTGATCACCGCCGCGTTGGCCTTGCCGCCCTCGGCCGGCGCCGTGACCGCGATCTTCAGCGCCGCCGTATCTGCTTCTCCCCAGATCCCGCCGATGCCGTCGCGCGCCGCCTTCGGCGTCACCTTGACGCGCAGGCGCAGGCCGTCGGCGGCCGCGCGCGCGTAGGGGACGGGCTCAGGCAAACTTCATCGCCATCCGCACCAGGAAGTCGGACAGGAAGATCAGGATCAGGATCAGGATCACCGGCGAGATGTCGAACCCGCCAACCGGCGGGATCAGGTTGCGGATCGGGCGCAAGGCCGGCGCGGTCAGGCGGTCGGCGAACTCGGCGATCATACCGACCAGCCGGTTGTGCGGGTTGACCACGTTGAAGGCGAACAGCCAGCTCAAGATCACGTTGGCGACCAGGACCCAGATGTAGAGGTCGATGGCGATGATCAAGACCCTGGCCAGGGGACCGATGATGACATCCATGGCGGCGGTTTCATCCTGCTGAAAAATCGCCGCTAACGTAATCCCGCGAACTCCGGCGCGCAAGGGCAGATGCCGCCTGCCGGAGCGGATTCGGACATCGCGAACAGCACACTTGACAGAAGCCGCCGTCCTCAACATTATCCGCCCCACTTCGCGCCGGACTTGCGTCGGCGTGGGATCCTATGGGGCCGTAGCTCAGTTGGGAGAGCGCCACGTTCGCAATGTGGAGGTCAGGGGTTCGATTCCCCTCGGCTCCACCAATTCCTCCCCGGAATTGGTGACCTTGATCTCGTGTCATCTGAAATCGTTTTGCGGGACTCCTCGAAGGGGTCTTTTTTTGCCTGAACGACGGTTGCGGACACGGGTCCGGTTTTCGCTACAAACGTGCCACAAAATTGCCACAAACCTTCGCCAGCGTTCCGGCCATATCGACGGGGCGGGTAACCATGCAATTGGGAGGGCAGCATGCTCCGCTCGATACTACCCCCCGGCGACCAAATGGCGCCGCGCGATTCCGAAACCGCACCGATCGCTCCGCCGCCGCCGCTCGAACCGGCGGGTCCGGAGCCGGAAGAATTCGCACATTCCGGTCGCGGCGACGGTTCGATGGAACCGACATTGCCGGAATCGTCCCTGGCCAACAGATCCGGCCCCGGCGGCGATGGACGGGAGGGCAAGCACCGCGACCGGGACGTCGAGGCGCGTCCGGTCGACGGCATCGGCAGCAATACCGAGAATCCCGACTGGGGCGCGGCCGGACAAACCCTGCTGCGCCTGGCGCCGGCGAACTACGAAGACGGCATCTGGGACATGGAGGACGACCTGGCCAGTCCGTGCGTGATCAGCAACGCCGTGGCCGCCCAGGACGGGGAGACGGTAAATTCCTTCGGTGTCAGCGACCTGTTCTGGGTTTGGGGCCAGTTCATCGACCACGACATCGACCTGACGGAATCCGGTACGACCTACGCACCCATCGACATTCCCGAAGATGATGCCTATTTCGACCCGGACATCAACATGTCCTTCTTCCGGGCCGATCCGGTCGAGGCGACGGGAAGCGATACGCCGGCCGAATACGTCAACCAGATCACCGCCTTCATCGACGCGTCGATGGTCTACGGATCCGACGAGGACACAGCGGCCGCGCTGCGCACGGAGGCTGGCAAGCTGGTGTTGAGCGAGGACGGCCTGATCGATTTTACAGATGGGGGCGATGTGCTGGCCGGCGATATCCGGGCGGCGGAGAACTCGGGTCTGTACTCGATGCAAAGCCTGTTCGCGCGCGAGCACAACCGATGGGTCGACCAGCTGGCGGCGCGTCACCCGAAATGGTCGGACGACGAGCTTTTCGATGCCGCGCGGCTGTGCGTCGAGGCCGAGATCCAGGCCATTACCTACAACGAATACCTGCCGATCCTGGTCGGCGACGGCGCGATCTCCGAGTACACGGGCTATGACAGCAGCGTCAATCCCGGCGTCTCGGTCGAGTTCTCGACCGCCGCCTACCGGTTCGGCCACAGCCTGGTGTCGGCCACGCTCGGCCGGATCGAAGAAAACGGCGAGTCCATCGCCGCCGGCGATCTGGCCCTGCGCGACGCCTTCTTCGCGCCTGACGTGGTGGCGGCGAACGGCGGTATCGAGCCGCTGATGCGCGGACTCGCCGAGGGCACCGCCGAAGAACTGGATACGCAGATCGTCGACGACCTGCGCAACTTCCTGTTCAGCGAGGACGGCGGCGTCGGCTTCGACCTCGCCTCGTTGAACATTCAGCGCGGTCGCGACCTGGGCGTCGCCAGCTACAACGACCTGCGCGAGGCGGTGGGTCTGGCGCGCGCCGACTCCTTCGCCGACGTCACCTCCGACAGCGATCTGGCCGACGCCCTGGCCAGAGTCTACGACTCGGTGGACGACATCGATGCCTGGGTCGGCGGCCTGGCCGAAGATCCCGCCGGAGGCGGCATGCTGGGCGAGCTGTTTTCGACCATCGTCGTCGACCAGTTCGAACGCCTGCGCGACGGCGATCCCTACTGGAGCCAGAACCTGGATCTGCCGCAACACGAGTTGGACATGCTGTGGTCGACGACCCTCGGCGACGTGATCGAACGGAACAGCGACGTCGGCGCCATCCAGGACAACGTGCTGGTCGCCTATGACCGCATCGGCGGCGACGACCTGAGCAACGATCTGAGCGGCGGCGACGGTCACGACCTGTTGCTGGGGTTCGCCGGCGACGACCGCCTTGTCGGCGGCGCCGGTGACGACCAGCTGGAGGGAGGTGATGGCGCGGACACCTTCGTCTTCGGGCCCGGAACAGGAACGGATCTGGTCAAGGATTTCGATCATCGCGACGACTTCCTTGATTTCACCCTGGCCGGTTTTTCCGATCTGCGCGACTTCAAGGACAGCGCCTACCAAGAAGGCCGCGATGTCGTCGTCGACGTCGGCAACGGGGACGCCGTGGTCCTGGAGAGCGTCCATCTGAGAGAACTCGACGCAGACAACGTGCTTGTCTGACCCGGTTCATCGTCGATCCACATCTGAAAAACGAACCGGGTTTCGAACCACGATGCGCGGGCCGCCGAGGCCCGCGCAGATTCGCGCTCCTGCCTCGACCTCGCGACCGCGACGGTCAGGCGGAGCTTTGGCATCATTCTGGGCTTCAGCCTGTGCATCAACCTGCTGATGCTGGCGGTCCCCATCTACATGCTGCAACTGTTCGACAGGGTCGTCGCCACCGGCAGCATCGATACGCTGGTCGTCTTGACGGCAATGGTCGTTTTCCCCGTGTCGGTGCTGGCGGCGCTCGACGGCGTGCGCGGCGCCATCCTCAACCGACTAGGAAGCTGGGTCGGCGACAGTCTCGGCGCGCCGATCCTGTCGGCGTCGATCGCGGTGGCGAATGCGCAGGGAGGCACGGGCGCGCCGGCGCCCCGCGATCTGGCGACCGTACGGTCGTTCCTCACGGGGACCGGCGTGTTCCCCCTGTTGGACAGTCCCTGGGTGCCGGCGTTCATCGCCATCATCTACCTCATGCATCCGTGGCTCGGCAGCGTCTCGCTTGCCGGGGCGCTGCTGCTGTTCGGTTTCGCCCTGCTCAACGAGCGCCTGACCTCGAAGGGCGTGTCGCGGGCCTCGGCCGCCGCCGGGTCGGCCCTGAGCGCGGCCGACCGGCTGGTCGAAAACGCCGACGTCATCCAGGCGATGGGCATGCGCCGGCCCATCGTCTCGCGCTGGCAGGAATCGAGCCGGCAGGCCAACGCGCTGATGGGGTCGGCGGGACATCGCGCCCAGGTCATCGCCGCCTGTGCCAAGTTCACCCACCTGTTCCTCCAGATCTCGGTATTGGGCCTGGGCGCCTTCTTGGCTCTGAAGCAGGAGATCACACCGGGGACGACGATCGCCGCCTCGATCATCATGGGGCGCGCCCTGGGCCCGGTCGAGCAATCGATCCAGGGATGGAAAGGCTTCCTGCAGGCGCGCGGCGCGTATGCGCGCCTGTCGGCGCTGCTGTCGACGGCGCCGTTCGACCAGGATTACACGCGTTTGCCGAAACCGGCCGGCGACCTCGCCCTGCACGGCGTGACGTTCGTGCAGCCGGGCAGCGAGCAGCCGGTTGTCCGCCAGGTCTCGCTGGAGTGCGGCGCCGGACTGGTGATGGCCATCATCGGCCCTTCCGGCGCCGGGAAAACCAGCCTGAGCCGGCTGATCGTCGGTTCACTTGAGCCGACGGTGGGCAGTATTCGGTTTGGCGGCCGGGAGGTTTCGGCCTGGCCGGCCGACGACCGGGGCAGGTACGTGGGCTATCTGCCACAAGCCATCGAACTGTTCGACGGAACGGTGCGGGAGAACATCGCCCGCTTTCAGGAGGCCGCCGACGAAATCGTCGTGCGCGCGGCGCGGCTGGCCGGCGCGCACGAGATGATCCTGGGGCTTCCCGATGCCTACGAAACCAGGATCGGCAGGGACGGCATCAGGCTCTCCGGCGGCCAGGGCCAGCTCGTCGGATTGGCCCGCGCGGTGTTCGGCGATCCAAGCCTGGTGGTCCTCGACGAGCCGAATTCGAACCTGGATGGGCAGGGGGTCAAGAGCCTGATCACGGCCATTCGCATGCTCAAGAGGAACGGGGTCACGGTGGTCCTGATCACCCATCGCGCCTCGTTGCTGCGCGAAGCCGACCGGATAATCGCGATGGCGAATGGCAGGATCGCCGACGACGCCGCAGCGGCAGGGCTGGTTCCGGCACAAGCCGCAAACAGCAAACCGTTTCGCTTCGGCCAAACCCAGGCCGGAAAAGGCAGGCTGTCAAAACCGCGGTCCCAGGCACCGAAAGGGGGGGCGAATGACCGCGACTTTACCCAGGCTTGAAATCCGCAACCTCGCCGTTTTCGGCGCCGCCCTGGTGATCGTTTTTTTCGGTCTGTTCGGGGCCTGGATGGCCTTGGCGCCGCTATCGAAGGGCGCGGTGGCGCTGGGCACCGTCGGCACCGACAGCCAGAGCAAACGGGTCGAACACCTGGAGGGTGGCATCGTCGACACGCTTCATGTTCGCGAGGGCAATCTGGTCGAGCCGGGACAAATCCTGCTCAAGCTGGAAGCGACGCAGGCCGAAGCCGACGTCAAGGCCATTGCCGCCAAGGTGGTCGCCCTGCTTTGCCGCGAAATGAGGCTCCTCGCCGAACGCGACCAGCTGGCCTGGTTGTCGCGGTCGGAGATTGATCAGAGCCTGGGGCTGTCCAGGGATCTGGTGCACAAGGTCTTTCAGGACGAAAGACGGATCTTCGAGGCCAGACGATCGGCGATGGCCGGCCAGAAACTGATCCTGATGCAGAGAATCAAGCAGCTGACCCAGGACATCGAAGGCCTCGAGGCCGAAATCGACTCCCGAACCCGACAACGGGGGCTCATTCGCGAGGAATTGAAAGCCGCGGAAACGTTGATCACCAAGGGGTTGAAGCGCCGCCCCGAGTTCCTCGAGCTGCGCCGCCGGGAAATGGACCTCGATGGAAAAATCGCCCGCTCCAAGTCGATAACCATGCGGACTCGCTTGAGCATCACCGAAACCGAATTGCGCATGCGCAATCTGACCGACACCCGGCACGACGAGATCGTGCGCGAGCTGAGCGAAGTACGATCGCGGCTGGAGGAGGTCTGCGAGCGGCTGCGTCGCGCCCGCGATATCCTCGCGCGCACCACCGTTCGGGCGCCGTTCAGGGGTCACGTCGTCGACCTCGGCGTGATCGCGGCGGGCGAAGTCGTCTCGCCGGGAGAAGAATTGATGCAGATCGTCCCCGTCGGCGAAACCGCCGTGATCGATGCCCGTGTCAAGCCGACCGATATCGATATCGTGCATCCTGGCATGACGGCGCAGATCCTATTCACCGGGTTCGACCAGGCATCGATACCGCTGTTTGACGGCAAGGTCCGGAGCGTTTCCGCCGACGCCGTCAGCGACGAGCGGACCGGCGAGACGTATTGTGCGGTACGGGTCGATATCTTGCAGGGCGGCGGCTCGGTGGCCGGACTCGAACTCCGCCCCGGCATGCCGGCCGAACTGCTGATCGTCGATGGCAGCCGGACCACCTTGGAGTACCTGCTGCAGCCCATTTCAGATACGCTGTCTAGCGCGGATTCGATTTAATCCTGGTCGTATCCTGCGGCAGCGAAGAAGTTCTCGCATTCGGTGGGCGTGACTTTCTCGATCCCTTCGGCGATGGCGCTCCACAGTTCCTCAATGGTTC
>Ga0056109_1000258_pt1 | contig 19205 bp, 32 predicted proteins | sample WorMetG1BERMUDA2_FD_80077 | JGI IMG/M metagenome (GOLD analysis project Ga0056109, IMG submission 80077) | Marine gutless worms symbiont microbial communities from Max Planck institute for Marine Microbiology, Germany - Inanidrilus... ...
CAACGTGTCGATGGAGGTCGAGCTGATCCAGCCGATCGCCATGGACGAGGGTCTGCGCTTCGCCATCCGCGAGGGCGGCCGCACCGTCGGTGCCGGCGTCGTCGCCGCGATCATCGAGTAAGGGAACCAAATGTCCGGCGCCGGAAACGGCGCCGGATTTTGATTGGGCATAGCCATGGAACATCAAAACATCCGCATCGGCCTTCGGGCGTTCGATCATCGCGTGCTCGATCAGTCGGCCCGCGAGATCGTCAACACCGCGAAGCGGACGGGCGCGCAGGTGCGTGGTCCGATCCCGCTGCCGACGAAAATCGAAAAGTACACGGTGCTGCGCTCGCCGCACATCGACAAGAAGTCGCGCGAGCAGTTCGAGATCCGCACCCACAAGCGGGTTCTGGACATCATCGACCCGACGCCGCAGACCGTCGATGCGCTGATGAAGCTCGACCTGGCCGCCGGCGTGAACGTCGAGATCAAGCTTTAAGGCCCGGCAGAGGCCCGAAAGAGGACAGAAATCATGCGAACCGGTTTGATCGCACAGAAACTCGGCATGTCCCGCGTCTTCAAGGACGACGGCACCCACGTGCCGGTGACCGTGCTGAAGGTGGACGCCTGCCAGGTGGTGGCCCAGCGCACCGCCGAGCGCGACGGCTACACCGCCCTGCAGCTCGGCTGCGGCAGCATCAAGGTCAAGAACATGAGCCGGGCCACGCGCGGGCACTTCGCCAAGGCGAAGGTCGAGCCCAAGCGCCGGCTGGTCGAATTCCGCGTTTCCGACGACGCCCTGGTCGACGTCGGCGCCGAACTGGCGCCCAGCCACTTCGTCGCCGGACAGTTCGTCGACGTCGCCGGCACCTCGGTCGGTAAGGGTTTCGCCGGCGGTATGAAGCGTCACGGCTTCGGCGGCCTGCGCGCCTCGCACGGCGTGTCGATCAACCACCGCAGCCTCGGTTCCACCGGCCAGTGCCAGGACCCCGGCAAGGTGTTCAAGGGCAAGAAGATGGCCGGCCAGCTCGGCAACAAGCGGGCCACGGTGCAGAACCTGGAAGTTGTTTCCGCCGATGACGCGGAAGGCCTGCTGCTGATCCGCGGCGCCGTGCCGGGCCCGAAGGACGGATTCGTGCTGGTCGCCGACGCGGTCAAGCGGGCGATGCCCGACGATCTGCCGTTTCCGGCGGCCCTGATCGAAGCGGCCGCGGAAGAAGCTCCGGCTGAAGAGGCCCCGGCCGAGGAGGCCGCCGCCGAAGAGGCTCCGGCCGCTGAGGACACCGCCGAGGAAGCGCCGGCCGAGGCCGCCGCCGACGACGCGGAAGAAAAGAAGGAATAGGCGGCTATGAAGTGTGACGTCATCAGCCTCGACAACAAGAAGGTCGGCGATATCGATCTCGACGATGCCGTGTTCGGCGTCGAGGTCCGGGCCGACCTGCTGGCCCGCGCGGTCAACTGGCAGCTGGCCAAGCGCCGCGCCGGGACCCACAAGTCGAAGGGCCGCAGCGAGATCACCGGCAGCACCAAGAAGCCGTTCCGGCAGAAAGGCACCGGCCGCGCCCGTCAGGGCAGCACCAAGGTGTCGCAGATGCGCGGCGGCGGCACGGCCTTCGGCCCGGTGGTGCGCAGCCACGAGCACAAGCTGCCGAAGAAGGTGCGCAAGCTGGCCCTGAAGTCGGCCCTGTCGGCCAAGCAGGCGGGCGGCAACCTGGTGGTCGTCGACGCCGCGGCGATGAAGGAAGCCCGCACCTCGGCGCTGGCCAAGCAGTTCGCCGGTCTCGGCCTGAACAACGCGCTGTTCATCGACGGCGCCGAGGTCGACGCCAACTTCGCCCGCGCCGCCTCGAACCTGATCGGTTTCGACGTGCTGCCCAGCCAGGGCGCCAACGTCTACGACATCCTGCGCCGGGAAAAGCTGGTGCTGACCAAGGACGCGGTCGAGAAACTCGTGGAGCGGTTGAAATGAGCAAGTACGGCACCATGAAGGTGTCGCCGAGCATGGAGCGCAAATACGAGCTGCTGCGCTCGCCGGTGATCACCGAGAAATCGACCCTGTTGTCCGAGCATAACCAGGTTTCGTTCCGGGTGCCGCTCGATGCCAACAAACTCGAGATCAAAGCGGCGGTCGAAGATCTGTTCAAGGTCAAGGTCACGGCGGTCAACACGCTGCGGACCAAGGGCAAGGTCAAGATGTTCCGCGGCCGCAAGGGCAAGCGCAATGACACCAAGAAAGCCGTCGTGACGCTGGCCGAAGGTCATTCCATCGACGTCACGACCGGCGTCTAAGGCGGGAAAGAGCTGAATCATGGCACTTAAACAGTTCAAACCGACGACGCCCGGACGGCGGGGCCTGGTCCTAGTCGACCGCTCCGCTCTGTGGAAGGGCAAGCCGGAGAAGTCCCTCACCGAGGGCCTGCGCAAGAAGGGCGGCCGCAACAACACCGGTCGCATCACCGCGCGTCGGCGTGGCGGCGGTCACAAGCGGCGCTACCGCGTGATCGACTTCAAGCGCAACAAGTTCGACGTCGCGGCGACGGTCGAGCGCCTGGAGTACGACCCCAACCGCTCCGCCTTCATCGCCCTGATCAAGTACGAGGACGGCGAGCTGGCCTACATCCTGGCGCCGCAGCGTCTGCGCGCCGGCGACAGCGTGATTTCCGGCTCCACGGTCGACGTCAAGCCGGGCAACGCCCTGCCGCTGCAGAACATCCCCGTCGGCACGATCATCCACAACGTCGAGATGAAGCCGGGCAAGGGCGGTCAGATCGCTCGCTCCGCCGGTACCTACGTGCAGCTGATCGGTAAGGACCAGGGTTACGCGCAGCTGCGCCTCAGCTCCGGCGAACTGCGCATGGTGCGGGCCGAATGCATGGCCACCATCGGCGCGGTCAGCAACCCGGATAAGCAGAACATCAAGCTCGGCAAGGCCGGCCGCAAGCGCTGGATCGGCAAGCGCCCGTCGGTGCGCGGCGTCGCCATGAACCCGATCGATCACCCGCACGGCGGCGGCGAAGGCCGCACCTCGGGCGGCCGTCATCCTGTGACCCCCTGGGGCAAGCCGACCAAGGGCAAGCGGACTCGCAGCAACAAGAAGACCGACGGGCTGATCATGCGGCGCCGTCACGCCAAGAAGAAGTAGAGGAGGGCGCAGGTGGCACGCTCCGTTTGGAAAGGACCTTTCGTCGACGGATATCTGCTGAAGAAAGCGGAAACCGTCCGCGCCTCGGGGCGCAACGAGGTCATCAAGACTTGGTCGCGGCGGACCACGATCCTGCCGCAGTTCGTTGGACTGACGTTCGGCGTCTACAACGGCCACAAATTCGTGCCGGTTCTGGTGACCGAGGACATGATCGGTCACAAGTTCGGCGAGTTCTCGCCGACCCGCACGTACCAGGGCCACGGCGCCGACAAGAAGGCGAAAAGAGGCTGATCATGGGCAAGAAATCCGCCGAACGGCGTCTCGCCGACAACGAAGCGATGGCCAGCATCAAGCAACTGCGGACCAGCCCGCAGAAGCTGAACCTGGTGGCCGCCTCGATCCGCGGCAAGCGCGTCGAAACCGCGCTCGCGGAGCTGTCCTTCTCCAAGCGCCGCGTCGCCGGCGACGTCAAGAAGGTGCTCGAGGCGGCGATCGCCAACGCCGAGAACAACCACCAGCTCGACGTCGACCGCTTGTTCGTCGCCGAGGCGACGGTCGGCAAGGCCCTGGTGATGAAGCGCTGGCGTCCGCGCGCGCGGGGTCGCGTCGGCAAGATCTTGAAGCCGTTCAGCAACCTCCGCGTGGTGGTGCGTGAGCTCGAGGAGACTGCATAATGGGTCAGAAGATTAACCCGATCGGCCTGCGCGTCGGCATCAACCGGACCTGGGATTCCCGCTGGTACGCCGACAAGACCGGCTATGGTCCGATGCTGCACGAGGACCTGAAGATCCGCAAGCTGATCCAGAAGCGTCTGGCCCAGGCCGGCGTCTCGCGCGTGGTCATCGAGCGTCCGGCGAAGAAGGCCCGCATTACCATTCACACCGCCCGCCCGGGCGTGGTGATCGGCAAGAAGGGCGCCGACATCGAGAAAACGCGGCAGGAGATCAGCCGCATGACCGGTTCCGACGTGCACCTGAACATCGTCGAGATCCGCAAACCGGAGATCGAGGCGCAGCTGGTCGCCGAAAACGTCGCGCAGCAGCTGGAGCGCCGGGTGTCGATCCGCCGCGCGATGAAGCGCGCCGTGCAGTCGGCCATGCGTCTGGGCGCCGAAGGTATCCGCATCAACTGCGCCGGCCGCCTCGGCGGCGCCGAAATCGCCCGCACCGTGTGGTACCGCGAAGGCCGCGTGCCGCTGCACACCCTACGCGCGGACATCGATTACGGCGTGTCGACGGCGAACACCACGTACGGCAGCTGCGGCGTCAAGGTCTGGATCTTCAAGGGCGAGATCCTCGCCCACGATCCGATGGCGGTCGAGAAACGGGCGCTCGAGCAGCAGCCCCAGCGTTAACGTCCTAGGTAGCGAGAAAGCGACGGACCATGCTGAGTCCCAAACGAACAAAGTACCGCAAGGCCCACAAGGGCCGCATCCACGGCAAGGCCAAGGGCGGTACGGCACTGAACTTCGGATCGTACGGCCTCAAGGCGACGACCCCGAACCGCGTCACTTCGCGCCAGATCGAGGCCGCGCGGCGGGCGATGACTCGTCACATGAAGCGCGCCGGCCGCGTCTGGATCCGGATCTTCCCGGACGTGCCGGTGTCGCAGAAGCCGGCCGAGGTGCGCCAGGGCAAGGGTAAGGGCACGCCCGAATACTGGGCCGCCCGCGTCAAGCCGGGCCGCATCATGTTCGAGATCGACGGCGTGCCGCGCGATATCGCCAAGCGGGCGTTCGAACTGGCCGCGGCCAAGCTGCCGCTGCAGACTCGGTTCGTGTCGCGCCTGGGTGAGGAGGATTAGGTCATGAGTACCCAAGATCTTCGCGCCAAGAGCGACGACGAACTGAAGGACATGCTGCTGGACCTGCGCAAGGAAGCTTTCAATCTGCGCTTCCAGGCCGCCAGCGGGCAGTTGGAGAACACCGCGCGGACGCGGCAGGTGCGCCGCTCGATCGCGCGGGTCAAGACCATCATCGGCGAGCGCACGCGCGTCGCGTCGTAGCCACGGAAGCTAGAGGAAGCAGCCATGCCAAGGCGAGTTTTGCAGGGTGTCGTGGTCAGCGACAAGATGGACAAGACCGTGACGGTCAAGGTCGAGACCAAGGTCATGCACCCGCTGTACAAGAAATTCATCCGCCGCTCCAAGAAGTACGCGGCGCACGACGAGGCGAATGCCTGCAAGGTGGGCGAGATCGTTCGCATCCGCGAATGCCGTCCCATCTCGAAGCGCAAGACCTGGGAAGTGATTGGCGACCAGGCCTGACGCCGAGGCGCAGGTAACGAGAATAAGGATACTGAGTAATGATCCAGGCAGAGACGAACTTGGATGTTGCCGACAACTCGGGCGCCCGCCGTGTGCAATGCATCAAGGTGCTGGGCGGCTCGAAGCGGAAATATGCCTCGGTCGGCGACGTCATCGTCGTGTCGGTCAAGGAGGCGATCCCGCGCGGCCGCGTCAAGAAGGGCGAGGTGATGCAGGCGGTCGTGGTGCGCACGGCCAAGGAAATCCTGCGCAAGGACGGCTCGGCGATCCGCTTCGACCGCAACGCGGCGGTGCTGATCAACAAGCAGGGCGAGCCGATCGGCACCCGTATCTTCGGACCGGTGACCCGTGAACTGCGCGCCAAGCGCTACATGAAGATCATCTCGCTGGCGCCGGAGGTGCTGTGATGGCGACGAAGCTGAAAATCAAGAAGGGTGACCAGGTGGTCGTCACCACCGGTCGCAACAAGGGCAAGCGCGGCGAGGTGCTGCGCGTGATGCCGCAGGAGAACCGCGCCATCGTGCAGGGGATCAACATGGTCAAGCGCCACACCCGGCCGTCGCAGACGCATCCGGGTGGCATCGTGGAGAAGGAAGGCCCGATCCACGTCTCCAACCTGGCGCATATCGATCCCAAGGCCGGCGGCGATACCCCGACCCGGGTCGGCTACAAGTTTCTCGAAGACGGTCGCAAGGTCCGCTACGCCAAGCGTTCCGGCGAAGTGATCGACTAGTTAGAAGGTTCAAGGTCATGGCGCGTTTGCGTGAACACTACAACACCGTGGTCAAGCAGGCCCTGTTGGACGAGTTCGAGTACAAGAACCCGATGCAGGTTCCCAAGCTTGAGAAGATCGTCATCAACATGGGCGTGGGCGAGGCGGCGCTCGACAAGAAGAAGATCGAGGGCGCGGTCAACGACATGACTCGCATCGCCGGCCAGAAGCCGGTGATCACCAAGGCCAAGAAATCGATCGCCGCGTACAAGCTGCGCGACGGCATGATCGTCGGCTGCAAGGTCACCCTGCGCCGCGACCGCATGTACGAGTTTCTCGACCGCCTGGTGAACATCGCGCTGCCGCGCGTGCGCGACTTCCGCGGCGTTTCCGGCAGGAGCTTTGACGGCAACGGCAACTATGCCCTGGGCCTCAAGGAACAGATCGTTTTCCCCGAAATCGACTACGACCAGGTCGATAAAATCCGCGGGATGGATATCGTGATTTGCACGAATGCCAGGACCGACGCCGAAGCGAAGGCGTTGCTGAAGGCATTCGATATGCCGTTTTCCAACTGACGCGGCCAACGGAGTAGGTACGGAATGGCTAAGAAAAGCGCCATCGAGAGGAACAAAAAGCGGGTCAACCTGGCGAAGCGTTATGCCGCCAAGCGGGCCGCCCTCAAGGCTATGGCCAAGGATCCCTCGCTTTCGCCCGAAGAGCGTTTCAACGCGCGCCTGAAGCTGGCACAGCTGCCGCGCAACTCGTCGCCGGTGCGCCAGCGCCTGCGCTGCGAGCTGTCGGGACGGCCGCGCGGCAACTACCGCAAGTTCAAGTTGTCGCGCATCGCGCTTCGCGAACTCGCCACCCGGGGCCAGATCCCGGGCATGGTTAAGTCCAGTTGGTAAGGAGGAACGGCAAATGTCCATGACCGATCCCCTCGGCGATATGCTGACCCGCATCCGCAACGGACAGCGGGCCCGCAAGAACACGGTTGTCGCGCCGGATTCGAAGTTGCGCCTGAACGTGCTCGACGTGCTCAAGCGCGAAGGCTACATCCGCGACTATTCGAGCTACGAGGTCCGCACCGGTATCCGCGAGATCAAGATCGAGCTCAAGTACCAGGAAGGCGATCCCGTGATCCGCGAAATCAGCCGCGTCTCGACCCCGGGCCGCCGGGTGTATTCGAAGATCAAGGATCTGCCGCGCGTCTACAACGGCCTGGGCATCTCCATCCTGTCGACTCCGCGGGGTGTGATGTCCGATGCCGAAGCCCGCGCCGCCAATGTCGGCGGCGAGGTGCTGTGTGAGGTTTTCTAGGTCCGCCAGGCGGACGCAGGGTTAGGGCGGAAAGATGTCCCGTATCGGAAAAAATCCAGTCGAAGTGCCGAACGGCGTCACGGTCGAGGTGGTCGGCCAGCAGGTGACCGCCAAGGGCAAGAACGGCGAGCTGCAGGCGACGCTGGTCGATGAGGTCGAGGTGTCGCAGGAAGACAACCTGATCTGGATCAAGCCGCGCAGCGACAGCAAGCGCGCGCGCCAGATGTGGGGAACCTCGCGCTCGGTGGTCAACAATCTGGTCGCCGGCGTCTCCGAGGGCTTCTCGCGCAAGCTCGAGATCAACGGTGTCGGCTACCGCGCCCAGGTGCAGGGCAAGGACCTGGTGCTGCAGCTCGGCTTCAGCCACGAGGTGCGCCACGCCATTCCGGACGGCATCACGGTCAACTGCCCGGACGCGACTCATATCGAGATTTCGGGCGCCAACAAGCAGGTTGTCGGCCAGGTCGCGGCGGAAGTCCGCGGCTACCGTCCGCCCGAACCCTACAAGGGAAAAGGCATCAAATACGCGGAGGAGATGATCCTGCGCAAGGAAGGAAAGAAGAAGTAGGCCATGGCGAACGCGAAGGAACTGTTTGGGCGCCGCGCCCGGCGCACGCGTATCAAAATCCGCCAGCGGGTAAAAGATCGCCCCCGGCTCTCGGTTTTTCGCTCGGGCAGGCATATATATGCCCAGGTGATCGACGACCGCGAAGGAAAAACCTGTGCAGCGGCGTCGACCGTGGAGAAGGATGTGCGCGCGAAACTGTCGTCCGGCGCCAGCAAGGAAGCGGCGACGGAGGTCGGCAAACTCATCGCCGAGCGCGCCCTGGCCGCCGGCGTTAGCACCGTGGTCTTCGACCGTGGCGCCTACCGTTTTCATGGACGTATCAAAGCCTTGGCCGAAGCGGCCCGTGAAGGCGGCCTGAGTTTCTAGGGAGCACGATTGATGGCACGGACACCGAAAGAATCCAACCGCGGTCGTGGCCCGCGCGATCGCGACGAAGATCCCGATCTCGTCGACAAGCTGGTCCACATCAACCGCGTCGCCAAGGTGGTCAAGGGCGGCCGCCGGTTCTCGTTCGCGGCTCTGGTCGTCGTCGGCGACGGCCGCGGCCGGGTCGGCTACGGCACCGGCAAGGCGCGCGAAGTTCCGGAAGCGATCCGCAAGGCCACCGACCAGGCCAAGCGCCAGCTGGTGCGCATTCCGCTGCGCGAGGGCCGGACGCTGCATCACGACGTGCAGGGCCGCTTCGGCGCCGGCCGCGTGGTTCTGCGCGCGGCGCCTCCGGGAACCGGCATCATCGCCGGTGGCCCGATGCGCGCGGTGTTCGAGACCATGGGCGTGCAGGACGTGGTCGCCAAGTCGATCGGCACCCAGAACCCGCACAACATGATCAAGGCGACCTTCAACGCGCTCGGCCGATGCGCTTCGCCGCGCAGCGTCGCCGTCCGCCGCGGCAAGAAGGTCGGTGACATCGTCGCGCGGCGTGGTGGCGAGGCCGCCGCGGTGGCCGCCGCGGCCGCGAAGGAGTAGGACCGATGGCGACGAAGAAGAAGGCAACGGTGCGGGTGACGCAGATCAGCAGCCCGATCCGCCGCCCCAAGGATCAGCGCCAGACCCTGGTCGGCCTGGGCCTGAACAAGATGCACCGCACCCGCGAGCTCGAGGATACGCCGGCCGTGCGCGGCATGATCCGCAAGGTCAGCCACTTGGTGAAGGTCGAAGAGGTCGGTTAACCGTCACTGGCCCGCGGAGTGCGCGGGCCGGCCGGTCGCGATGAAGGAAACAGCGGCAATGAAACTCAACGAAATTCGTGACAACGACGGCGCGCACAGGTCGCGCACGCGGGTCGGCCGGGGCATCGGCTCGGGCAAGGGCAAGACCGGTGGTCGCGGCTACAAGGGCCAGAAGTCGCGCAGCGGCGTGTCGCTGCTGGGCTTCGAGGGTGGCCAGATGCCGCTGTACCGGCGCCTGCCGAAGCGCGGCTTCAACAACCACTTCCGCAAGCAGTACGCCGAACTCAACATCGGTCGCCTGCAGCAGGCGATCGACGACAAGAAGGTCGACGCCAAAAAGCCGCTGACCCAGGAAATCCTGGTCGAGGCCGGCGTCGTGCGCAAGAGCCAGGACGGTCTGCGCCTGTTCGCCAAGGGCGAGTTGAAGGCCAAGGTGACGATCCAGGTCGCCGGCGCCTCGAAGGCGGCGGTCGAAGCGGTCGAGAAGGCCGGCGGCAAGGTCGAGATCAGCGCCCCGGCGCCGGAAGCTGCCGAAGCTCCGGAAGCGGCCAAAGCCGAAAAACCGAAAGCCGAGGCCAAGAAAGCCAAGGAAGAGACGACGGAAGAATAGGGTCCCGCGATCATGGCATCTGCCGCCGAGCAATTCGCCTCCAACATCAATTTCGGTGCCTTCAACAAGGCGACCGAATTGAAGAAGCGCATCTGGTTCACGCTGGGTGCGCTCCTTGTCTATCGGCTGGGCACCTACATTCCGCTGCCCGGTATCGATCCGGCGGTGTTGCAGGACGTTTTCAGCCAGCAGGCGGGCGGCATCCTGGGCATGTTCGACATGTTCGCCGGCGGCGCGCTCAGCCGCATGACCATCTTCGCGCTGAACATCATGCCCTACATCTCGGCGTCGATCATCATGCAGCTGCTGACCGCGGTGTCGCCGCAGCTCGAGGCGCTGAAGAAAGAGGGCGAGACCGGGCGCAAGAAGATCAACCAGTACACCCGCTACGGCACCGTGCTGATCTGCGCCCTGCAGGCCTACGGCATTTCAGCCGGCCTCGAGGGCATGCAGTCGAGCGCCGGCCCGGCGGTCAGCGAGCCCGGCCTGTTCTTCCGATTCACCACCGTCGTGACCCTGGTCGGCGGCACCATGTTCCTGATGTGGCTGGGCGAACAGATCACTGCCCGCGGCGTCGGCAACGGCATCTCGCTGATCATCTTCGCCGGCATCGTCGCCAACGTGCCCTCGGCCCTGGCCGGTACCTTCGAACTGGGCCGCACCGGCGCGCTGCCGACCCTGTTCATCATCTTCCTGCTGATCATGGCGATCGGCGTGATCTTCTTCATCGTGTTCATCGAGCGGGCCCAGCGCCGGATCATCGTGCAGTATCCGAAGCGCCAGCAGGGCAACAAGATGACCTCGGGCGAAAGCTCGCATCTGCCGCTGAAGCTGAACACTGCCGGCGTCATCCCGCCGATCTTCGCCAGCTCGATCCTGCTGCTGCCGATCACGGTGATGGGTTTCTCGTCCGGGCAGGGGCCGGAATGGCTGACCACCGTGACGACGCTGCTCGGCCGCGGCCAGCCGCTTTACCTGATTATCTATATTTCGATGATTGTCTTCTTCGCCTTCTTCTATACGGCCGTGGTGTTCAACCCGACCGAGACGGCGGACAACCTGAAAAAATATGGCGGTTTCGTGCCGGGTATCCGCCCCGGCAAGAACACCGCCGAGTACCTGGACAAGGTGCTCACCCGTCTTACGGTGATCGGCGCCGCCTATCTGGCCGCCGTTTGCCTGTTACCCGAGATCCTGATCTCCAGGTTCTCGGTTCCGTTCTACTTCGGTGGAACGAGCCTGCTGATCGTCGTGACCGTGACCATGGACACCGTTGCCCAGGTCCAGTCGCACCTTTTGGCGCATCAATATGAAGGTCTCATCAAGAAAACAAAACTCAAGGGACGTCGCGGATGAAAATTATACTGATAGGTCCGCCCGGGGCCGGAAAGGGCACCCAGGCGAAACGAGTTGAGGAGAAATACCAAGTCATTCAATTGTCGACCGGAGACATGCTGCGGGCCGAGGTTTCGGCCGGCTCCGACCTTGGCAAGGAAGCCAAGGCGATCATGGAGCAGGGGCAACTGGTTCCGGACGAGATGATTGTCGGCATGATCGCCGGCCGCATCGAGCAGGATGACTGCGCCAAGGGATTCATTCTGGATGGATTCCCGCGCACCGTTCCCCAGGCCCAGTCGCTGGACAAGATGTTCGCCGACAAGGGGCTGGAGCTGGACGGGGTGATCGAGATCGTGGTCGATGACGAAGCCATGGTCGAACGCATCACCGGTCGCTACACTTGCGCCAAGTGCGGTGCCGGCTATCACGATTCCTTCCAAAAACCGAAACAGGAAGGAGTCTGCGACAATTGCGGCGGCAGCGAGTTCACGCGCCGCGCGGATGACAACGAAACAACGGTGCGCGAGAGGCTGAAGGCCTATCACGACCAGACCGCTCCGATCACCGGTTATTACGGCGAACGGGGCATTTTGAAAACCGTGGACGGCATGGCGTCCATCGACGAAGTGACGAAACAGTTGACCGATGTTTTGGGCTGAAAATCGGGGCAGAGTGCGTGTTGACTTGCGGGCCTAAAGCCCTATAATCGCGCCTCTTCCGATTCCCGGCGGAAAACATCGTTGCAACCAAACTGTAAGGAGAAGCAGCTTTGGCGCGTATTGCTGGTGTGAACATTCCGACCGGGAAACGGGTCGAGATTGCACTGACGTATATTCATGGCATCGGCCGGACCAAGGCCAAGGAAATCTGCGCCACGGCGGGGATTCCCTCGGAACGTCGCGTCAACGAATTGACCGACGACGAGGTCGGCACGATTCGCGAGACCATCGACCGGGACTACCAGGTCGAGGGTGACCTGCGCCGCGAAGTCGCGATGAATATCAAACGGTTGATGGACCTGGGTTGCTACCGCGGTCTGCGTCATCGGCGGGGCCTGCCGGTGCGGGGACAGCGCACGCACACAAACGCCCGGACCCGCAAGGGCCCGGCCAAACCCATCGCCGGCAAGAAGAAGTAATCCTGAAGGCATAGGATGCCGCCCTCTCGGGCGGTCGAGTGGGGATCGAAAGAAATGGCGAAGGCTACCACGCAACGTCCGCGGAGGCGCGAGCGCAAGAACATCGCGTCCGGTGTCGCGCACGTCAGTGCCACGTTCAACAACACCAAGATCACGATCACGGACGCCCAGGGCAACGCGATCGCTTGGTCGTCGGCCGGCAGTCAGGGCTTCAAGGGTTCGCGCAAGTCGACTCCCTATGCCGCCCAGGTCGCTGCCGAGGACGCCGGCAAGAAGGCCATGGACCATGGCATGAAGACCCTCGAGGTCGAGGTCAAGGGCCCGGGCTCGGGACGCGAATCCGCGCTGCGGGCGCTGCAGGCCGTCGGGTTCACCATCACCGCAATCCGCGATGTCACACCGATCCCGCACAACGGGTGCCGGCCGCGCAAGCGGCGGCGTGTGTAACGGGTTAGCGGGCAAAATTTTTGCACCGATCGGTCCGGCTCAGCAGCGAGCCGGATCGCTTTGTTCCAAGGGCCCGCACAACGGGCTGTTCGACAAAGTCTTGGTCATGAGGGCGCATTCGTGATTCAGAAGAACTGGCAGGAATTGATTAAACCGACGAAGCTCGAGGTGGTCCCGGGGACCGATCCGGCGCGCACCGCCAAGATCGTCGCCGAGCCGCTGGAACGCGGGTTCGGTCTGACGCTCGGCAACGCGTTGCGCCGGGTCTTGCTGTCCTCCCTGCAGGGGGCGGCGGTGACCTCCTTGCAGATCGACGGCGTGTTGCACGAGTTTTCGACCATCGCCGGCGTCCGCGAGGACGTGACCGACATCGTGCTCAACCTGAAAACCATGGGGCTGCGCAGCCACTCCGAGGATTCAAAGCGCATCTACCTGCGCGCCGAGGGGCCCTGCGAGGTCACCGCCGGCATGATCGAAACCGGCGCCGACATCGAGGTGATGGACCCGGACCTGGTGCTGTGCCACCTGGACGACGGTGCCACGCTGAACATGGAAATGATGGTCGAGAGCGGCAAGGGCTACATCCCGGCGTCGCAGAACCGGGCCGAGGATTCGCCGATCGGCCTGATCCCGGTCGATGCCGTGTTCTCGCCGGTGCGCAAGGTCGCCTACAAGGTCGAGAACACCCGCGTCGGGCAGGTCACCGACCATGACAAGCTGACCCTCGAGATCACCACCAACGGCTCGGTGACGCCCGAGGATTCGGCGGCCCTGGCGGCGCGCATCCTGCAGGACCAGTTGCAGTTGTTCATTAACTTCGAGGAGCCGGACATCTCGGCGATCGAGGAAAAGCGCGACGAGCTGCCGTTCAACAAGAACCTGCTGCGCAAGGTCGACGAACTGGAACTGTCGGTGCGCTCGGCCAACTGCCTGAAGAACGACAACATCATCTACATCGGCGATCTGGTGCAGAAGACCGAGGCGGACATGCTGCGGACGCCGAACTTCGGCCGCAAGTCGCTGAACGAGATCAAGGAAGTCTTGGCCCAGATGGGCCTGCACCTGGGCATGGAGATTCCCAACTGGCCGCCCGAGAACATCGAGGAACTGGCCAAGGAGCTCGAAGACGCTTTTTGAGTGGCGGCCTCGGGTGAGTAGCCCCGGGCCGACCTGATCTGAAGACCGAAAAACAAGAAGATTCGTCCGGCGCACCGGATGACGGCAAGTAACAAGGAGAATGTGCCATGCGCCATCGCATGAGCGGACGCAAACTGAACCGCACCAGCAGCCACCGCAAGGCCATGCTGGCCAACATGACCGTGTCGCTGCTGCGCCACGAACAGATCAAGACCACCCTGCCGAAGGCCAAGGAATTGCGCCGGGTCGCCGACAAGATGATCACGCTGGGCAAGCGCGGCAACCTGCATGCGCGGCGCCAGGCGGCGTCGTTCCTGCGCGACGACGTCATCGTTCGCAAGTTGTTCGACGGCCTGGCCGAGCGCTACAAGGACCGTCCCGGCGGCTATACCCGTGTGATGAAGGCCGGTTTCCGTTACGGCGATGCCGCGCCGATGGCGATCATCGAGCTGGTCGACCGCGACCCCGAGGTCAAGGGCGCCGAGGATAAGGAACGCCACGAGGCGATGCTGGAAGCGGCCGACGCCGAGGAATAAGGGCCTCGAACCCGAAACGGAAAACGGGCGGCCGTCTGGTCCGCCCGTTTTTTTGTGCCCGCGTTTCGTCGCCCACGTTTTCTTGTCCGGGGGTGGATCGATTCTTCGGCTCCACGGGACTATATTGCAGGCATGGAACAACCGAATCAGGGGCTGGCTCTCATGTGGCGAACGACGGTCGATTGGGCGGCGCGGGGCGTCCTCGCATTGGTCATGGCGGTCGGGCTGATCGTCCTGGCACCGTCGGCGGACGCCAAGCGCGAGGTGCCGTGTTCGCGCGAACAGATCAGCCTGTCGTTCGCACCGCTGGTCGCCCGGGCGGCGCCGGCGGTGGTCAACATCTACACCCGCAAGCTCACACGCACGCGCCAGGTCTCGCCGCTGTTCAGCGATCCGTTCTTCCGCCGCTTCTTCGGCGAGGGGTTCGGCATGAAGCTCGATAAGCCGCGCGAGAAGGTGCAGAACTCGCTGGGCTCCGGCGTGATCGTCGACGAGAGCGGCCTGATTGTCACCAACGGCCATGTCATCGAGGGCGCCGACGAGATCAACGTGGTGCTGTCGGACCGGCGCGAATTCGTCGCCGAGGTCGTTGCCAACGACGACAAAACCGATTTGGCGTTGCTGCAGGTCGCGACCGAGGGCCGCAAGCTGCCATTTCTCAAATTCAAGGACTCGGACGATCTGCTGGTCGGCGACCTGGTGCTGGCGATCGGCAACCCGTTCGGGGTCGGACAGACGGTGACCAGCGGCATCGTCTCGGCGTTGGCGCGCACGCGGGTCGGCATTTCCGATCTGAATTTCTTCATCCAGACCGACGCCGCGATCAATCCCGGCAATTCGGGTGGCGCGCTGCTGACCATGGACGGGCAGGTGGTCGGCATCAACACCGCGATCTTCTCCAAAAGCGGCGGCTCGCACGGCATTGGCTTCGCCATTCCGTCGAACATGGTGCGCGCGGTGATCAACGCCTACAAGGCCGGCAACGGCAAGCTGGTGCGGCCGTGGCTGGGCGCCTCGGGCCAGCCGGTGACCCGCGACATCGCCGCCTCGCTGGGGCTCGACCGGCCGGTCGGCATCCTGGTCAACACGGTCTATCCCGGCGGGTCCGCCGACCGCGGCGGGCTGCAGGTCGGGGACGTGGTGCTGGCGGTCAACGGCCGCGACGTCGATGACACCGGCGCGCTGAAGTTCCGGGTCGCGATGCTGCCGATTGGCGACAGCGTCGAATTGACGGTGTGGCGCGACCACCAGCGGCGTAAGATTTCACTCGAATTGCGCGCCGCGCCCGAGGATCCGCCGCGCGATGTCAGCGAATTGGCCGGGCGCAACCCGCTGGCCGGCGCCGTGGTCGCCAACATGTCGCCGGCGCTGGCCGAGGAGGAGAACCTGGCGCAGTTCGAGCCCGGAATCATCGTGCTCAAGGTGCGCCGCGGCAGCCCGGCCAACCGTATCGGCGTCAAGCCCGGTGACTACATCCACGCCGTCAACCAGCGCGAGGTCGGCAGCGTGCTCGACCTGCGCCACCTGCTCGACTACGGCGCCCAAGAGTGGCGCATCGCCGTACGCCGCAAGGGCAAGGTGCTCGAGGTCGTCGTCCGATAGGAGGGAGGGGATTGCCAGCCACCGGCCGCACACCATGGGATCCCGCGATCAAGGACGAGAACCTGCGGCTGACGCTGGTGCAGCAGGAAGCCGGTTATATCAGTCAGGAGCGCCGTTCGATCCGTAAACGATCGTGGAACCTCTTGGGCTTTTGGATCTTCTTGTGCGGGTGTGTGGTGGCGTACCCGATTCATTTCGCCGTTTACGTGGATGATTACCGCAACGACAGCGAACCGCCGCTATCGACCTTGTTTGCGGTTGTCATGGCAATTGGGTTGCTAGGCCTCATACCGACCTTGATATCGGCGATTTTGCTTCTCGTCCGTTTTCTGAAGGTCCGCAGCTACCGGAGAGATTTCGAATCCTTCCTCGCCCGCTACAACCGTACGCCGCCATGAGCACGCTGTTCGAAAGCCAGGCACCGCGGCCATTGGCCGACCGATTGCGGCCGGCGAGCATGGACGAGGTGGTCGGGCAGGATCACCTGATCAACGCTGACGGACCGGTCGGCCGCATGATTGGCAGCGGCAAGCTGTCCTCGGTCGTGCTGTGGGGGCCGCCCGGTACCGGCAAGACGACCATGGCGCGGCTGCTGGCCGAACATACCGACCTCGCCTTCGAGCCGCTGTCAGCGGTGTTCTCGGGGGTTGCCGACCTGCGCAAGGTGTTCGAGCGCGCCCGCGAGCGCCGCGGCGCCGGGCGGGGAACCCTGCTGTTCATCGACGAGATCCACCGCTTCAACCGGGCCCAGCAAGACGGCTTCCTGCCCTATGTCGAGGACGGCACGGTGATCCTGGTCGGCGCCACCACCGAAAACCCGTCCTTCGAGCTCAACGCGGCGCTGCTGTCGCGCTGCCGGGTGCTGGTGCTCAACCGGCTCGACGACGCGGCGCTGGCGGAACTGCTGGGCCGCGCCGAAGCCGAACTGGGGCGGGAACTGCCGCTGGACGACGACGCCCGCGCCGCCCTGCGCGCGATGGCCGACGGTGACGGCCGCTACCTGTTGAACATGGCCGAGACCCTGGCCGAACTGCCGAACGAGCCGGTCCTGGACGCCGCCGCCCTGGCCGAGGCGGTGCAGCGGCGCATGCCGGTCTACGACAAAAGCCAGGAGAGCCATTACAACCTGATCAGCGCCCTGCACAAGTCCCTGCGCGGATCGGACACCGACGCCGCGCTGTACTGGATGGCGCGCATGCTGGCCGGCGGCGAGGATCCGACCTACATCGCCCGCCGCCTGGTCCGCTTCGCCAGCGAGGATATCGGCTTGGCCGATCCGCAGGCGTTGCCGCAGGCGCTCGCCGCCTGGGACGCCTATGACCGCCTGGGCTCGCCCGAGGGCGAACTGGCGCTGGTCCAGTGCGCCATCTACCTGGGCACGGCGCCGAAATCGAACGCCGCCTACAAGGCCGAGAAGGCGGCCAAGCGCAGCGCCCGCGAGACTGGCTCGCTGATGCCACCCAAGCATATCCTCAACGCGCCGACGCGGATGATGACGGACTTGGGATACGGCGATGGCTACGCCTACGACCACGACGCCGAGGACGGTTTTTCGGGACAGAACTACTTTCCTGACGGACTGGACCGGGCTCGTTTCTACACCCCGCGAGACCGCGGTTTCGAGCGCGAAATCGGCAAGCGGCTGGCCTACTGGGACAAGCTGCGCCGGCAAAAAGGCGAATGAGTTGGCACCGAACGGTGATTGCGGCATAATCGCGCCCGATCACCGCAAGGTCACGAATCGCCCGCCATGTCCGCCAAAATCCTGATTTCCGTAGCCGCCGGAGGCGCCGTGGGCGCGGTGGCGCGCTATTTGGCGATGTCGGCGGTCGGTCATGTCACCGGGGCCGGATTTCCTTATGCCACCTTGCTGGTCAACATCATAGGCAGGTTCGTGTTGGGCGCCCTGATCGAGACCATGGCCCTGGCCTGGTCACCGGTCGAAGCGGTGCGCGCCTTCCTGGTCGTCGGCGTGCTCAGCGCCTTCACCACGTTCTCCACCTTTTCGATGGATGTCCTGTTCCTGATCGAGCGTGGGCAGATCCTGCAGACGGCGGTCTACATCCTGGCTTCGGTGATCCTGGCCATTCTCGCCTTCGCCACCGGACTGGCGGTGATGCGCTTCGTCCTGGCATGAGCGACGCGCGCGTCAGGCGCGTGACGGCGGAAGAGGACGGCCTGCGGCTGGACCGCTGGTTCAAGCGGCATTTCCCCGACGTGGCCTTCGGCCGTTTGCAGAAACTGCTGCGCACCGGGCAGGTGCGGGTGGACGGCAAACGCGCGAAGACCGGGCAGCGCCTGGCCGAGGGACAGGACGTCCGGATACCGCCCGGCAGCGACCGGCCGGCGGAATCCGGCCCCTCCGATACGGTGCGGGCGGTGTCCGCGCGCGATGCCGAGGATCTGGCCGGCCGGGTCTTGCACCGAGACGACGATGTCATCGTCCTCGACAAACCGGCCGGGCTGGCGGTGCAGGGCGGTTCGAAGACCCACCGGCACCTGGACGGCATGCTCGACGCCCTTAGGTTCGGCGCCGGCGAGCGTCCGCGGCTGGTCCATCGCCTCGACAAGGACACCTCGGGCGTGCTGCTGCTGGCCCGCCACGCCAGGGCGGCCTCGGACCTGACCCGTGCGTTTCGCGAAGGCTCGGTGCACAAGCTGTATTGGGCTGCCGTTGTTGGCACGATGTCGCCGCGCCAGGGGATCATCGACCTGACGCTGGCCAAGCAGCCGGGGCGGCGCGGCGAGCAGATGGCCGTCGATGCCGGCGGGGGCCGGCGGGCGGTAACCGGCTATCGCACCGTCGATACCGTCGGGCGGCGTGCGTCCTGGCTGGCGCTCGAGCCCCATACCGGCCGCACCCACCAACTGCGCGTGCACTGCGCCGCCGCCGGCGCGGCGATCCTGGGGGACGGCAAGTATGGCGGCGAGGCGGCGTTCCTGGCCGATGCCGACCTGCCGCGCAAGCTGCACCTGCACGCGCGCGCCCTGGCGCTGGTGCTGCCGGGGGGAGGCGAGTTGCAGGTGCGGGCGCCGCTGCCGCCGCACATGCGCGAGACCTGGCGCACCCTCGGCTTTTCCGCCGATGCCGACGCCGATCAGTTTCTCGATAAAGACTAGCGCGGATTCGATTTAATCCTGGTCGTATCCTGCGGCAGCGAAGAAGTTCTCGCATTCGGTGGGCGTGACTTTCTCGATCCCTTCGGCGATGGCGCTCCACAGTTCCTCAATGGTTC
>Ga0056109_1000262_pt1 | contig 19112 bp, 18 predicted proteins | sample WorMetG1BERMUDA2_FD_80077 | JGI IMG/M metagenome (GOLD analysis project Ga0056109, IMG submission 80077) | Marine gutless worms symbiont microbial communities from Max Planck institute for Marine Microbiology, Germany - Inanidrilus... ...
CACCAGTCCCTTGGGCCGGCCGGTCGATCCCGAGGAGAACTGGTACAGGGCGGGATCGCCGGCGGCGCGGGCGACCCCGTCCTGCGGCGCATCCAGATCGAGATCCGGCCAGGCATCCCGGCCAGCCGGTCGCGGCCGCCGATCAGCGCGCCCATCGCGGTCAGGCCGATCCAGACCACGGCCGCGGCGACCAGCACCGCGACCTGCTGATCGCCGTCGAAGAAGTAGTCGAGGTAGCGGTTCACTTCGTCGCGTCCTCGCGGTGGAAGGACCACTGCACCACGGTGTCGCCGGCCAGGTCGACCAGGCCGGAAACGGTGATCTGTTCGGCGCGCCGGATCTGCGACGGGTCGCCGGCGTAGACGCTTTCCTCCAGCGCGATGTGGCCGCCCTCGGCGGTGAACCGCCAGCCCGGTCCCGACGGCGGCCGCAGCAGCACCGCCGAGCCGTCGCGCACCAGCGACGCGGTGACCCGCGGCGCCAGGTGGAAGCGCAGGGTGAAGGCGTGGCCGCGGCTGGCGCCGCGCGGCGCCTGCAGGCGATCCTCGCCGCGGAAGTCGCCGCCCTCGCCGCCCAGGTAGAGCGTACGCCGGTGAACCAGGCCGAACGGCGCGAGATAGCCGTCGTGCGACATCTGCAGCCAGCTCTCGCCATGCTCGTCGCACCGCTTGCCCGCGACCGCCGACGGCCGCCGGCCGAGCCGGCCGTCGCCCAGGATCTCGACCGAATTGGTGTCGTCGATGGTCAGGGTGGAGTGCGCCGCGGTGGCGCGCAGCGCCCGTGCCAGGCCCGGATTGGCCGCGCCGGGGTTGCCGCAGTTGACGATCATGCGGTCGCGCCCGACGCTCAGTTCGAACGCCAGGGCGCCGGCGTGGGCGCCCGCGTCGGCGCCCGGCGGCGGCGGATCGCCGCAGTCGGCCAGCAGCAGGGTCTTGCCGCAACTCAGCCGCTGGAACCCGGAATGCGGCGCGCTGTCGAGCGCCTTGGCGCGCACGTTGGCCTGCGCCAGGGTGGCGTCGATGACGCCGCTGGCGACCTCGTGGCCGCCGTTGCTGAGCGCCAGCCGCCCGTCGCCCAGGCGCAGCGCGCGCAACAGCGGCACCATCCGGTCGATCGCGTTCTGCAGCCAAGGCGGCACCTCGTGGCGGGCCGACTGCAGCAGCGCGCGCAGGCCGATCAACCGGCGCAGCAGTTCCAGCAGCAGGCTCGGGCTGCGCTCCAGCGGGCCGCCGTCGGGCCGGATCTGCGCCTCGATCTCGCGCTTCAGCAGGCGCAGTCCGTCGGCCAGGCCGGCTTCGGCGCCGGGCAGGCAGACGCCGGCGAAGATCAGGCCCTCGAGGGCGCGGAAGGCGCGGTGGTTGCGCGGCAGGTCCTTGACCGAGCGGCGCAGGTGCCGCGCCTGGCGCGCCACCGATCGGCGCAGTTTCTCGGCCACCGCGGTTTCTTCCTCGCCGACGGTGAGGAAGGCGCTGGCGGTCAGCCAATTAGTCAGCCGCTCGCCCAGGATGTCGATGCGCCAGGCCAGCGCGTCCCAGGTCTCGTAGCGCTCGATCCAGCCGGCGATCAGCGACAGCGCCCGCGCCCGCGCGTTCGGCGTGCCGATGGCGCGCAGGTCGGCGAGCCAGCAGAACCCGTGCGCCAGCGCCGCGCACTCCGCATCGGCGAGTTTCGGCCAGGACGACTCGAGCGGGATTTCGCGGCCGTAGACGACGTATTGGCCCTGCAGGATGCGCGCGCCGATCGCGGTCGAACCGGTCCAGGGCGATTCGGTCGGCCGCAGGTCGGTCGGCACCGGGCCGCGCAGGGTCAGGCCATACAGCGGATTTCTGAACAGAATCCGGCGCAGGGCCGGCACCATGGGGGCCTGGGCGGAACTCATGTCGGAAGCGATCCCTCCGTCCGAATCGACGGTCCGAATTTGGTATCAGGTTTGCCCCGGCCGGGCAACATCGCGCCGCCGCCGCGGCGCTCGAAAGAGGCGCCCGGCGTTCAGAAGATGGTGTAGATGAACGGTGCCACCGCCGATCCCTGGCTCAGCACCACCAGGCCGCCCAGAATCAGCGCCATGATCATCACCGGCACCAGCCAGTATTTCTTGCGCGCGCGGAGAAAGGCCCAGAATTCGAGCAGAAACGACATCGCTCTCGCTCCTCAGAACTGGTTGCGCATGGAGTCGGGCGGCGGCCCCGGCGGCTCGCGGTCGATCCAGTAGCTGTCCGCCGCCGGGTCGAAGCGCAGGCGCAGCGGATCCTTGCCGGTCAGGCGCATGAGCAGGCCGATCGGGGTGACGGTGACGAAGAACAGCAGGCCCATGACCAGCGGGCTGACGACCCGGTGCAGCAGCATGCCGAAGCGGAACCAGGCCTGGTTCAGCGGCCGTAGCAGCCTCGGCGCCAGCAGCGCGACCAGCGCGAAGCCGGCGGCGACGGCGCTGGCCCACGAGCGCGGCACGCCGCCGGATCACAGCGGCCACAGGGCGATCACCGCGAACACCACGGCGAAGACGAAGCCGAAGGCGCGCTCGGAACCGGCCCGGATCTCATCGCGGCGGGTGACGGATTCGTGGTGCTGTTGGCGGCGGCTCATGACGGTCTTGGTAAAAGACTGCGGGGCGGCAAGTCAAATCCTATCGCGGTACCGCCGAATCGGCGACCGCGAGACGCGGCGTTGTCGAGTGCCGTGATCTCGCTTAGGCTGACGGGATCGTCGCCCGGTCGCCGGGCGTCCGGTTGGGAGGATTCCGCTCCATGACCTCGTTCACCGTCGCGCATGCCGAAGGCGCCCACTGGTCCGACATCACCGAGGCCTGCCTGCGCGATCTGGCCGGCGCTGGCGGCAACCTCGGGTTCGTCTACGCCACCGACCGGTTGGCCGAGCACCTGGGCGGGATCCTCGAGGCCCTGCGCGACGGCACCGGCATCGACGACTGGGTCGGCACCGTCGGCCTGGGCATCTGCGCTGGCGACCGCGAATACCACGACCGGCCGGCGCTGGTGGTGATGCTCGCCGACCTGCCGCCCGGGTCCTTCCACTTGGTCAGCGGCTCCCTGGCCAGCGGCACCCCTGTGCCCGAGCTGGACGGCTGGATCGCCGAGCGCGGCGCGCCGTTCGGCATCGTGCACGGCAATCCGCGCGATCCGGGCCTGCCCGACGCGCTGAACGATCTGGCCGAGCGCAGCTCCGGTTTCCTGGTCGGCGGGCTGACCGCGTCGCGCCGCGGCTCGCCGCAGGTCGCCGCCGGAACCGAGGCCAAGTCTGACAGCGGCCTGGCGCCGGGGCCGGTCTCGGGCGTGCTGTTCGGCCCGGCGGTCGAGGTCGCCACCGGGCTGAGCCAGGGCTGCGCCCCGATCGGCGACTACCACAGCATCACCGAAGCCTCGGAAAACGTCATCATGAAGCTCGACGACCGGCCGGCGCTGGACGTGTTCAAGCAGGACGCCGGCGACCTGATCGCGCGCGACCTGGGCCGCGCGGCGGGCTACATCCACGCCGCCTTCCCGGTGCCCGGCGCCGATACCGGCGACTACATGGTGCGCAACCTGATGGGCATCGATCCCAAGCAGGGCTGGCTGGCCGTCGGCGAGGCGGTCGAGCTGGGCCAGCGGCTGCGCTTCGTGCGCCGCGACCCTGCGAGCGCGCGCGCCGACCTGGCCGACATGCTGACGCACCTGAAATCACGTCTGCCGGGCGCGCCGAAGGGCGGGGTCTATGTCTCCTGCGTCGCCCGCGGCCCGGGCATGTTCGGCGAGGAGGGCGCCGAAATGGCGATCCTGCGCGAGGCGCTCGGCGAGGTCCCGCTGGCCGGCTTCTACGCGGGTGGAGAAATCTCCAACGCGCGCCTATAGTGGGTATACGGGTGTCCTGACCCTGTTCCTGTGACCCTGCCCTTCCGACCCTCCGACCCGATAGGATGATCACATGCACTACGCTTCGCTCGGCCGCACCGATATCCAGGTCAGCCGGATCTGCCTTGGTACCATGACATATGGCCACCAGAACACGGAGGCCGAGGGGCACGCCCAGCTCGACGCCGCCGTCGACGCCGGGGTCAATTTTCTCGACGCCGCCGAGATGTACCCCTTCCCGTCCAGCGCCGACAGCTTCGGCGCCACCGAATCGATCGCCGGCAGCTGGCTGCGGGCGCGCGGCAACCGGGACAAGATAATTGTCGCGACCAAGGTGACCGGGCCGGGGCCGCGTTTTGAACACATTCGCGGCGGTGATCTGCGCCACGGCCGCAGCCAGATCCGCGCCGCCATCGAGGGCAGCCTCGCGCGCCTCGGCACCGACTACATCGACCTCTACCAGATCCATTGGCCGGACCGGAACAGCAACTACTTCGGCCAGCTCGGCTACACGCACGACGCCGACGAGGAGATGACGCCGTTGGCCGAAACGCTCGACGCGCTCGACGAACTAGCGCGCGAGGGCAAGGTGCGCGCCGTCGGCGTCTCGAACGAGAGCCCCTGGGGGCTGATGCGCTTCCTCGAGATGTCCGAGACGCTCGGCAAGACCCGGGTCGCCTCGATCCAGAACCCCTACAGCCTGCTCAACCGCACCTTCGAGATCGGCCTTGGCGAGGTGGCGATGCGCGAGCAGTGCGGCCTGCTGGCCTATTCGCCGCTGGGCTTCGGCGCGCTGAGCGGCAAGTACCTGGACGGCCCGCCGCCGCCGGGTTCGCGCATCGCGCTGTATCCGCAGTTCCAGCGCTACTTCAAGCCGGCCGGGGTGGCGGCGACGCGGGCCTACGTCGAGCTGGCACGCGGGCACGGCCTCGATCCGGCGCAGATGGCGCTGGCCTACGCGCGCGGCCGCGAGTTCATGACCAGCGTGATCATCGGCGCGACGACCCAGGAGCAGCTGGCGGTCAACCTGGCCTCGGCCGATCTCGACTTGGCAGACGAGGTCGTCGCGGGTATCGAAGAGATCCACGCCGGGCACGCCAATCCGGCGCCCTGAGCGGACCGTTAGTCAGGGGGAAAGTGATGCGTCTGTTCGTTGCCCTGCCACTGCCCGATTCGGTGCGCCACGATCTGGCCGCCGTGCAGTCGGGCCTGCCCGGGGCGCGCTGGGTCGATGTCGACAACCTGCACGTCACCCTGCGCTTCATCGGCGAGGTCGAGCCGCACGAGGCCGAGGAGATCGACACCGCCCTGGCGGCGGTGCGCTGGCCGTTGTTCGAGGTTTCGCTGAACGGGGTTGGGTGTTTCGAATCCGGCCGCCGGCCGCGCGTTCTGTGGGCCGGCATCGACAGGAACCCGGCCCTCGCCGGGCTGCGCGACAAGGTCGAATCGGCGGTGGTCCGCGCCGGGCAGCCGCCCGAGGGCCGTAAATTCAAGGCCCACGTGACCCTGGCCCGGTTCAAGGGCGGCCGCCACGACCGGGTCGGACCGTTCGTCGCCGAGCACAACGGCTTTTCCGCCGACACCTTCCGCGCCGAACGCTTCACCCTGTTCCGCAGCCACCTCGGCCACGGCGGCGCCTGCTACGAACCGCTGGTCGACTATGCTTTGGGAGATGCCCATGAAGGCCTATGAGATCGTTTCCGACGGCGGCATCGACGCGCTCGCGCTGTCTGACCGCGCGACGCCCGAACCCGGTGCCGGCGAGGTGCTGGTGCGCCTGCGCGCCTCGTCGCTGAACTACCGCGACCTCGCCACCATCGCCGATCCGGTACCGCGCGGCATCGCCTATCCCTGCGTGCCCAACTCGGACGGCGCCGGCGAGGTGGTCGCGGTCGGGCCCGGGGTGACCCGCTTCAATGTCGGCGATCGCGTCGCCGGTTGCTTCTTCCGCGACTGGGTCGACGGCGGCATCACCGCGGCGATCATGGCCTCGGCGCTGGGCGGTGCGCTCGACGGCGTGCTCGCCGAGGAGGTCGTGTTCGCCGAGCACGGCCTGGTCGCGGTGCCCGAACACCTGTCCTTCGAGGAGGCGGCGACCCTGCCCTGCGCCGCCCTCACCGCCTGGCACGCGATGGTCGAGAAGGGCGGCATCAAGGCCGGCGACACGGTGCTGCTGCTGGGCACCGGCGGGGTGTCGGTGTTCGCGCTGCAGTTCGCGGTGATGATGCGCGCGCGCGCGGTGATCACGTCCAGCAGCGACGAAAAGCTGGCCCGGGCGCGCGACATGGGCGCCTGGCAAACGGTCAACTACAAGGACAATCCGGACTGGGACCAGGCGGTGATCGATTTGACCGATGACCTCGGCGTCGATCAGGTGGTCGAGGTCGGCGGTCCCGGGACCTTCGAGAAGTCGATCAACGCCGCCCGCGTGGGCGGCCGGGTGTCGCTGATCGGCATCCTCTCGGGCGGCGCGCCGAACCCGCTGGCGATCATGCGCAAGTCGCTGACCGTGCAGGGCATCTACGTCGGCAGCCGGACCATGTTCGAGGCCATGAACCGGGCCGTCGCGGCGCACCGGCTGCGCCGGGTGATCGACCGTGCGTTCGACTTCGCCGACGCCCGCGCCGCCTATCACCACCAACGCTCGGGGGCGCATTTCGGCAAGGTGGTGGTGACGGTTCCCTAGAGCAGGTCCGGAAGGTTCCGCATGTCGTCGAACACCACCGGGACGCCGGCCGCGCTGAGCCCGTCGGCGTAGCCCGGGCCGCAGTGACCGCCGCCGGCGAAGCCGAGCACGCGCATGCCGGCGGCGATGGCGGCGGTGACGCCGGCGATGCTGTCCTCGATGACGACACAGCCGGAGGGGTCGACACCCATCCCCGCCGCCGCGTGCAGGAACAGGTCCGGCGCCGGCTTGCCGCGGGCGACCTGGCTGGCGCTGAAGAGGTTGGGCTCGAAGCGCCCCAGCAGGCCGGTGACGGTCAGCGAATGGCGGATCTTTTCCGGCGAGCCCGACGAGGCGACGCAGACCGGGAGGTTGATTTCGTCGACCGCCGCGGCAACGCCGGGGATCGGCTGCAGCTCGCGCGCGAAGGCGGCGCGGTCACGGTCGCTCACGCGTGTCTCGAAGTCGCTCGGCAAGTCCCGGCCCCAATCCGCCTCTACCTTGGCGATCAGGCTCGGGATGCTGATCCCGGTGAAGCGGTCGCGGCACTGATCGACGGTGATCGGGTAACCGAGGTCGCTGAGCAGCTCGGCGAGCACGCGGCAGGCGATCGCCTCGCTGTCGACCAGCACGCCGTCGCAGTCGAAGATGACCAGCTCTGGAGCGGCCATCTCAGCAGCCGAACCGCGACAGGGTGCGCTCGACCGAGCCGAGGTAGGAGCCGCCGAACAGGCGCACGTGGACCAGCAGCGGATACAGGTTGTAGAGATCCCGTCGCTGCTCGAAGAAGCCCGGCGCCAGCGGCCGCAGCTCGTGGTAGCGGCGGAAGAACGGATCGCCGAAAGTGCCGAACAGGGTGCTGAAGGCGAGCTCGATCTCGGCGTCGCCGTAATACACCGCCGGGTCGACGAAGCCGGCGATGCGGCCCTGCGCGCAGAGCACATTGCCGGTCCACATGTCGCCGTGCATTAGGCTCGGCGCCGCCGGCTCGTCGATCCAGCGATCGAGCCGCGCCGCCAGGGTTTCGACCCGGTCGTACACCCGGCCCGGCAGCCGCCCGGCGTCGCGGGCCAGACCGGCCATGTAGAGGATGCGCTGGTCGCGGAAGAAGTCGCGCCAGCTCGCGGTCCAGGGATTCGGCTGGTGCAGGCCGCCGATCAGGGTGGCGCGCTCGAGCCCGTGGTTCTCCGCCGTCACCCCGTGCAGGTCGGCGAGCAGCTCGGCGGCGTGTTCCTGCGCCGCAGTATTGAGACCACCCGAGGTGTCGATCAGGCTCATGACCAGCAGGTCCGGCGCCGCGTGCAGCACGTCGGGCACCGGCAGGCGGCTGTGCGCGGCCAGGTAGGCGAGCATGTAGCCCTCGATGTCGAGCCCGGCGTCGGCGTCGCCGACCTTGGCCACCACCGATCCGCCGCCGGCGAGATCGACCCGGTAGACGTCGCCGATGCAGCCACCGCCCATGGCGCTCAAGCGCACCGGCGTGTCGCCGGCGGCGGCGGCGATGGCCTGCTTGACGCGTTCGTTCATGGCTGCAGGTGGTTGGCGCGGATGTGCTCGAGCAGGCCCTCGGAGGCGTCCTCGATCATGTCGAACACCAGGTCGAAGCCGAGCGGCCCGCCGTAGTACGGGTCGGGCACGTCCTGCTCGCCGACCGCGGGCGCGAAGTCGAGCAGCAGGTGCAGCCGGCCGTCCCGGCCTGGCGGGCAGATGTGCTCCAGGTCGCGCCGGTTGTGCCGGTCCATGGCGATGACGTAGTCGAACCGGTTGAAGTCGTCGGGCGTGGCCTTGCGCGCGCGCTGTCTGCCCAGGTCGATGCCGCGCTCGCGCGCCACCGCCTGCGAGCGCTGGTCCGGCGATTCGCCGACGTGGTAGGCGTGGGTGCCGGCGGAATCGATGGTGATGCTGCCGGCCAGGCCGGCGCGGGTGACGACGTGGCGGAACACGCCCTCGGCGGTGGGGGAGCGGCAGATGTTGCCCATGCACACGAAGACGACGGCGACCAAGAGCGAATTCTCCCTGTTAGAACGTGTCTTTTTTCTGCCGCCCGTTTTAACATGTCCGGCCTCGGATGGCGCAGGAAATCAACCCGGGCGAACGGGGGGAGTCATGAGCGACAGCAAGGCGGGCGGCATCGTCGTCCTGACCGGTGCCGGCATCTCCAAGGAATCCGGCCTCGACACCTTCTGCGACGAGGGCGGCATCTGGTCGCAGGTGCGCATCGAGGACGTCGCCACGCAGGAAGCCTTCCACCGCGATCCGGTGCGCGTGCACGCCTTCTACAACGACCGCCGCCGCGGCATGGTGGCGGGCAATGTCGAACCGAACGCGGCGCACCGGGCGCTGGCCCGGCTGGAGGACGAATGGCCCGGCGAGGTCACTGTCGTGACCCAGAACATCGACGACCTGCACGAGAAGGGCGGCAGCCGCAACCTGATCCACATGCATGGCGAGATGCTCAAGGTCCGCTGCGACGGTTGCGGCATGATCGCGGTGTGGCGCGACGACCTCGGCCTCGACAGCCGCTGCCCCGAATGCACCAACGCCGGCGATCTGCGCCCGCACGTGGTCTGGTTCGGCGAGATGCCGCTGCGCATGGACGAGATCTACGCGGCGCTGGAGCGCTGCACCCTGTTTGTCTCGATCGGTACCTCGGGCAACGTCTACCCGGCGGCCGGGTTCGTCACCGAGGTACGCCGCGCCGGCGGCGCCCACACCGTCGAGTTGAACCTGGAACCGTCCGAGGGCGCCAGCCTGTTCGCCGAGGCCCGCTATGGCCCGGCCAGCGAACTGGTGCTGGCTTTCGTCGACGAGCTTCTGGGCCGCCTGGATTAATCCGGGATTAAACAATTCCGCCTAGGTTCGAGCGATCCGCACCGGATCGCCATACCGCGCCGGTTCGCCGCGGATGTCGCGGAATCTTGGGGCCGTCATGCCGCCGACTTCGATCGAATTCATCCACGACCGGCTCGCCTTCGACAATCCCTGGTGGGCGTTGCAGCCGGGCCGGCCGGTGAGCTTTCGGCAACCGCCGAAGCGGACCCTGTTCGCCGATTTCGCCGCCGGATTCCAGGCCGCCAAGAACGGCGCCATGGTGCTCGCCGGGCCGCGGCGGGGCGGCAAGACGGTGATGCTGCGCCAACTGATCGCGCTGCTGATCGAGAAGGGGCGCAAGCCGGACGGGCTGCCGCCGCACCACCTGCTCTACGTCTCGCTGACCACGCCCAGCTACACCATGGCCTCGCTGGCCGAGCTGATCGATGCCTTCCGTGCGCGTCATGGCCACGCCGTCGACGCCCGCCTCGGCGTGTTCCTCGACGAGGCCCAGTACGCGCCCGATTGGCTCGAACAGCTGCGCGCCCTGGCCGCCGCCTATCCGAACAGCCGCTTCGTCGCCGCCGTCTCCGCCGGCGCCCCGCGCGATCCCGATCCCGAGTTGCTGGTGTACCAGCTGCCGCCGCTGAGTTTCATGGAGTACCTGCGCCTGCGCGGCAGCGAGCGGGTGCTGTTCGGCGATGCCGCGGCGCGGCCCGGCAGCGCCATCGTGCTGCACGAGCACCAGCTGCCGGTGCTGAACGAGGAGTTCGTCAGCTACATCAACTACGGCGGTTTTCCCGAGGGCATCCTGCCCAAGACCCAGGCCGTGCCGGCGCCGACCTTCGTGCGCGACGGCCTGGCCGACCGCGTGCTGCACAAGGACCTGGCGGTGCTGGGCGGCATCAGCGACACCCACGAGCTGAACCGCCTGTTTACCCTGCTGGCGCGCGGCGGCGGCGAGGAAACCGGCATCGAGACCCTGGCCCGGGCCACCGGCATCGCCAAGAACACCGTGCGCAAGTACCTCGACTACCTTGAATCGGCGCATCTGATCCACCGGGTGCGCCGGGTCGACCGCGACGCCAAACCGTTCCAGCGCGCCGTCGCCTTCAAGGCCTACCTGACCAGCCCGTGTCTGCACGCCGCCCTGTTCGGCCCGACAGCGCCCGGCGATCCGGCCTTCGCCGGCCTGGTCGAGACCGCGGTGGCGGCGCAGTGGCTGGGTTCGGCCTCGGCCGCCGACCTGGCCTACGCCAGCTGGCGCCGCGGCGCCATCGACCTGCTCGCTTTCGATCAGCGCAGCGGCCGGCCCGACCTGCTGTTCGAGATCGATTGGGCCGACGCCCACGCCGATTCGGCGCGCGGACCGGTGACCGTCGGCAAGTTCGCCCGGGCCAATTGCCCGGCCGCGCCGGTGCAGATCCTGACCCGCTCGGTGGCCCGGCCGGTGAGCCTGCGCGGGCTCAGCGTGCGGCTGATTCCGGCCAGTCTCTACTGTTACCTGCTGGGCCGCGAGATCCTCCCGCACCGCGTCACAACACCCTGATATCACTGATATATTCAACTCGTCTTATTTTCTTGACCAGGGCCAATGCGGGATCCGCAGGGGCATTTTACACTTGCATTATGATTATCTAATATATAATCATGACAGCATCGGGCAGCGTCCCGAAGCCGCCCCGGAATCCCCCCTGGACCGCCGGCACGGCACCCACAACAAACGACACATCCCTTGGAGAAGATCGATGAGTTTTCCGGCGAAAAAACCGGTGGCCTCGGCGCTTTTTGCCGCGGCTTTCACCGTCGCCACCATGTCCACCGCGAGTGCCCTGGACATTCCCCGTCCGCTGGTCGACGTCGACTGGCTTGAACAGAACATCGACGCCGTCGTGATCATCGACGTGCGCAAGGACCCGACAACTTTCACCAAGACTGGCCACATCCCCGGCGCCCGCGTGGTGCAGTCGAAGAAACTGCGCATGAGCCGCGAGCTTTTGGGTGCCAAATACGACAAGATGCGACCCACCGCGGCCCACTTCGAGGCCAACATGCGCGCCCTCGGCGTCAACAAGGACAGCGCCGTGGTGCTGACCAACCGTGGCGAGAAGGCGTCGCAGGTGGTGCATTCGACCCTGCTCTACTGGCAGCTCAAGTATCATGGCTTCACCAACGTCGCCATCCTCGACGGCGGCAACGCCGCCTGGGAAGAGGCCCTGATGGACATGAGCGAAGAGCCGATGGGCGCGGTCGCGCCCGGCAACTTCACCGCCGCCGAGCCGAACGAGAACCTGCTCGCGACCCTGACCGACGTCGAGGAGACGGTCGAATACGGCGGCCCGCAGGTGGTCGAGACCCGCGCGCTCAACTACTTCCTCGGGCTGAAGAAGAAGAGCTATGTCGACGCCGCCGGGCACATCCCGGGTGCGACGGTCATGCCCTACGCCTTCCTCACCGTCGACGAGGGCCCGGCCTACTTCCGCCCGCCGGTCGAACAGGTCGAGCTGGCCCGCTACATGGGCCTGAAGCCGAGCGAGGCGATGATCCTCTACTGCAACTCGGGCAACCTGGCGACCGCCAACTGGTTCGTCATGCACGAACTGGTCGGCAACCAGGCGGTGCGCCTGTACGACGGCTCGATGCACCAGTGGACCCGTGACGGCAACAACGTGGTGACCCGTCACATCAACTGACCCGACCCGAACCGGTCCCGCCCCCTCCCAACAACACAACCAGGCGGGATTGGCGCGGCGCCCCTCCGAAGGTACTTCCGGGAGGGGCGCCGCTTTATGGTTTAGAAAAACCTTCGCGCCCGGCGCGAAGGTTTTTTTTGTTTGCGCTCAAGCGCCGCTCCGCCCTCCGGGCTCGGCTTACCTCGCATAAGCTCGGGCGGCCCTTGGCCTTGCCGGGTCCAATGGACCCGGTAACAGAGCCCGTCCAACGCCCGTCAGTTGCTCATCTGCCGGCCAGCACCGCACCGGCCGCAAGCGCGCTGTCGCGGACTGGCCCGGATGAGCGCAGCGAGAACCCCGGGCCGAAAGGCCCGTAAGCCGAGCCCGGAGGGCGGAGCGGCGTCCGAGCGCAAATAGACTCGCGCAGCGAGGACCCCGGGCCACTGTTGGGACGATGGGGGCCCGTAAGCCGAGCCCGGAGGGCGGAGCGGCGCTTGAGCGCAAACACCAAAGACAACCTGACCCTTCGCCCATTCCGGCAGAATCCGAACGGTTCTCATTCACGGTCAAAACCGTGCTACCATCCCAGCGCGGATGGGAGAGCTCATGTCCGACGACATTCGCCGCTGGCTCGAGGAACTCAATCTGGGTCAATTCGCCGAGTCGTTCGCCGCGAACGGCATCGAGCTCTCACTGCTGCCCGACCTGAACAACGACGACCTCAAGGACATGGGTGTTGCGCGGGTCGCCGACCGCAAAAAGGTCCTGAATGCGATCGCCGCGCTCAAGGCGCCTGTTCCACCGGCGCACGCCGAGCGCCGTCAACTCAGTGTCATGTTCTGCGATCTGGTCGGCTCGACCGAACTGTCCGCGCGTCTCGATCCCGAAGACATGCGCGAGGTGCTGCGCCGCTATCAGGATACCGTCGCCGGAGTGATCATCCGACATGACGGTTACGTCGCCAACTACCTGGGTGACGGCGTCCTCGCTTACTTCGGTTGGCCGACGGCGCACGAGGATCAGGCGCAGCGGGCGGTGCGAGCGGCCCTGGGCGCGGTGGCGGCGGTTGGTGAGATCCGCACGCCTGCAGACCAGCCGCTGGCCGCCCGCGCCGGCATCGCCACCGGTCAGGTGGTGGTCGGTGATTTGGAGACCGAGACCGGTCGCCAATCCGGCGCGATCAGCGGCGAGACACCGAACCGCGCCGCCGGCATCCAGGGCGAGGCGGCGCCCGGCGAGGTATTCATCGGCGCAGCCACACGTCGGCTGCTGGGCACGGCGTTCCAGGTCACGGAGAGGGGCGAGCGGAAGCTTAAGGGCCTGGTCGAGCCGGAGGCCCTGTGGGCGGTCGCCGGCGAGACCTTTGTCGAAAGCAGGTTCGCGGCGCAGCACCGCGGCAGTCTGACGCCATTCATCGGCCGCGAGCGCGAGGTCGATCTGCTGGCCGAGCGCTGGCGCCGGGCGCACGACGGCCAGGGCCAGGTGGTGTCCCTGTCGGGCGAAGCGGGCATCGGCAAGTCGCGATTGGTCCAGGTGACGCGCGAACACGCTGCGGTGCAAGATCCGACGGTGCTGCAATACCAATGCGCACCGTCCTTCGCCAACAGCGCCTTCTATCCGTTCGTACAGCAGCTCGGTCATGCCGCCGGCTTCGCCAAGGACGACGCGCCGGATCAGAAGTTGGACAAGCTCGAAACGGTCACCGGCGGGTCGGCACGTCCGGCGGCGCAGACCCATTCCCTGTTGGCGGCGATGATGCAGATCCCGATCGGGGAGCGCTATCCGCCGCTCAAGCTGACCCCGGATCAGATGTTGCATGAGACCGGCAGTGTGCTTGTCGAGCAACTGCACGCTTTGGCCGAGCAGAGGCCGGTGCTGATGATTTTCGAGGACCTTCATTGGGCGGACGGAAATTCGCTGGCGCTGCTGGAGCGCACCATCGCCGCCCTGTCGACGTGGCCGGTGCTGGCGGTGTTCACCTATCGGCCGGAGTTCGAGCCATCTTGGCAGCCGAGCGATCACCACGCCGTGGTTGCGCTGGAACGGCTCGACCGCGACCGCTGCCGCGACATGGTGCTGCGGGTTTCGGGCGACGCGCGCCTGCCCGACGCGGTGCTCGATCAGATCCTCGACAAGACCGACGGCGTACCGCTGTTCGTCGAGGAACTGGTCAAGACGGTGCTGGAAAGCGACGTCGCCGCGGACGCCGAGGCCGGCGCCGGCGGGGAATGGGCCTCGCTGGCCATCCCCTCGACCCTGCAGGACAGCCTGATCGCCCGCCTAGACCGCCTGTCACCGGTGCGCGAGATCGCCCAGATCGGCTCGGTCATCGGCCGCGAGTTCGGCTACGACCTGCTCGCCGATATCTCGCCCCTGGGCGAGAACGAATTGCGCAACGGTCTGGCCCAACTGGTCAGCGCCGAACTGCTGTTCCGCCGCGGCCGACCGCCAAACGAGGAGTTCCTGTTCAAGCACGCATTGGTCCGTGACGCCGCCTACGACGGTATTCTCAAATCGCGCCGGCGCCAGATTCACAAGGCGGTCGCCGAGGCGATCGAGGCGCGCTCGCCGGAGGCACGGGCAACCCAGCCCGAACTTTTGGCCCAGCACTACGAGGAGGCGGGGCTGGCCCTGAACGCAATTCCGCTGTGGATCGCCGCCTCGCAATCGGCCTCGACTCGCGCCGCCTATGCTGACGGTGTACAGCACGCGGAACGCGGCTTGCGGCTGTTCGCCAACCTGCCAGAGGCGGAGCGGAGCCCGAAGGTCGAGATCGATTTGCTATCGGCCCGGGCGATTTCGATCATCCCCGTGCGCGGCTACGGCGACCCGCAGGTTTCGGAGGCCTGCGATCGCATCGCCGAGCTAAGCGCCGAGGTCGAGGACAGCCCGGAGCTGCTGCCGAGCCTGTTCTGGGTTTCGGTAACGCTGTGGAACGCCGGCGACATCCAGGGCACCAGCCAATATCTCGACCGCATGCTGCGCATCGCAGACAGGTCGAACGACCTGCGTTTCAAGATCAGCGTCAATGGCTACGCTGGCCCGGTGTTGGTGCATGTTCCCGACTTCGAGAAAAGCCGGGCCTGCACCACCTTCGTCGTCGAGAACTATGACCCGGAGATGCACGAAGAACTGAACCAGCTGTTCGGCCAGAATCTGGGAGTCAACGGGCACAGCTGGCACAGTCTGCGCTTGGCCTTCGAAGGCCTTCCCGAGCAGGGCATGCAGATAACGCGCGACGCAGTCGACCTGGCCCGGCGCTATGATCATCCGTTCAACTTTCCGCTGGTCTTGCTGGTCGCCTGCTGGACGGCGCATGTCTGTTGCGACCGCTCGGCCGCCCGCGCCTGGGCGGAGGAAAGTGTCGAATATTGCACCGACCGGCAGGTCCTGTACTGGCTTGGCATAAGCAAGACTCAACACGCCCTGGCCAATCTCTTGCACGGTGATCCGACCTGTAACGTCCAAGAGTTCGAGGAAGTTCTCGCCATGTACGCCGCCATGGGTGTTCGCATTCAGTTCGAGCTGTCGGGGACCGCGCTGGCCCTCGCCAACGAGGAAATCGGCAACGCCGCCCGCTGCGACGAACTGCTCGCAGAAGCCTCGGTATTCGGCGAGACCTATCCCGACTTCTACGCCCAGGTCTTCGCCCACCTGCTGCGCGGCCAGATCTTCGAGCGTCGGAAGCAGGTGCAAAAAGCAGCTCAAAGTTATCGCGCGATGCATGACCTCAGCGCACAGGCGGGCGCGCGCCTGACGCAGCTGCGCGGCGCCGTCAACCTGGCTCGGCTGATGCGCGATGATGGCCAGCTCCGGGAGGCAAGGGACCTGCTGTCACCGCTGTACGAATCTTTCACCGAGGGTCACGGCTTGCCCGACCTGATCGAAGCCAAGGCGCGGCTAAAGGACTTGGCCTGAACCGCCGCCACCCCATATTTAAACTCTCCCCCCGCAACACCGGACTCCCACCCATGCCCGACCCCGTCGTCCTCGAAGTCTTCTCCGACTACGTCTGCCCCTGGTGTTACCTCGGTGACGCCCGGGTCAAGCGGCTGAAAGCCGAATATGACATAGCGGTCAAGCTGGTGCACTTCCCGCTGCACCCGGAGACCCCAGCCGAGGGGCGCACGCTGGAGGCGCTGTTCCGCAGCGGGCCCGAGGATATCGCCGCCAAGAACGCGCGCATGCGCGGCCTGATGCAGGCTGAGGGACTGCCGTTCAACGACCGCACGCATACCTACAACAGCCGCCTCGCCCAGGAGGTCGGCAGCTGGGCCGACACCCGGGACGGCGGCGAGGCCATTCACGACAAGTTCTTCGAGGCCTATTTCGTGCACGGGCGCAACGTCGGCGACGTCGAGGTGATCGTCGATGTTGCAACGGCTGCCGGGCTGGACGAAACCGAGACCCGCGCCGTCATCGCCGAACGCCGCTTCAAGGATGCGGTGGATGCCGACTGGAACAAGTCGCACGCCTATGGCGTCACCGGCGTGCCGACCTTCGTCGCCGGCGGCCAGGGCCTGGTCGGGGCGCAGCCCTACGAGGTGCTGACGCAGCTGATGGACGCCGTCGGCGCCGTCAGGCGTTGACGCCGGCAAAATCTTCTTGCCTCCGTTCCTAATCCCCCGCACCTTGCCGCCCACCTGATCCAATCAATCCGGGGGGTGTCATGATCTGGCAGAGCGTGCTCGGCATCATCGTGCTGACCGCGGTAGCCTGGGCCTTCGGGCGGGATATGCGCCTGGGCGCGGCGAAAACGGTCGCCGCCGGGCTGGCGCTGCAGGTCGCGCTGGCGCTGCTGCTGCTCAAGGGGCCCGGCGTGCGCGAGGTGTTCGTGGCGCTGAACTCGGCCGTGCTGGCGCTGCAGGCGGCGACCGAGGCGGGCACCAGCTTCGTCTTCGGCTACCTCGGCGGCGGCGACCTGCCGTTCAAGGAGAGCTATCCCGGCGCCGCCTTCGTGCTCGCCTTCAAGGCGCTGCCGCTGATCCTGGTGATGAGCGCGCTGAGCGCCCTGCTGTTCCACTGGCGAATCCTGCCGGCGATCGTGCGCGGCTTCTCCTGGGCGCTGCAGAAGACCCTCGGGGTCGGCGGCGCGGTCGGGGTCGGCGCCGCCGCCAACGTGTTCGTCGGCATGGTCGAGGCGCCGCTGCTGATCCGGCCCTACCTGCGCCGCCTGAGCCGGGCCGAGCTGTTCATGGTCATGACCTGCGGCATGGCCACGGTGGCCGGCACGGTGATGGTGCTCTACGCCGCCTTCATCGCCGCGGTGGTGCCGGACTCGATCGGCCACATCCTGACCGCCTCGATCATCAGCGCGCCGGCGGCGATCATGGTGGCGCGCCTGATGGTGCCCGAGAGCGGGGAGCGCACCGAGGCCGGCGAGATCGTGTTCTCGGAAGCCGACAGCAGCATGGAGGCGGTGACCCGCGGCACGCTCGACGGTGTCACCCTGCTGATCAACGTGATCGCCATGCTGGTGGTGCTGGTGGCGCTGGTCAGCCTGGCCAACCAGGTCCTCGGCCTGCTGCCCGAGGCCGCCGGGGCGCCGCTGACGTTGCAGAGACTCCTCGGCTGGGCGATGGCGCCGGTGGCCTGGCTGCTCGGCCTGCCGTGGAGCGAGGCGGTGACCGGCGGCGGCCTGCTCGGGGTCAAGGTGGTGCTGAACGAGTTCCTCGCCTACCTCGACCTGGCCAAAGCGCCGGCCGAAGCGCTGTCGCCGCGCTCGCGGCTGATCCTGACCTATGCGCTGTGCGGCTTCGCCAACTTCGGCAGCCTCGGCATCATGATCGGCGGCCTCGGCGCGATGGCGCCCGAACGGCGCGGCGAGATCGTCGGCCTCGGCCTGCGCTCGATCGTCTCGGGCATGCTGGCGACCTGCCTGACCGGCGCCGTGGTCGGGGCGCTGACGCCCTGACCAAACGCCGCGCCGGTCCGGCATAACTTTTCATAATCTGGACCTTGCGCTATCCTTGCGGCCTGCGGGGCGCCCTGGAAGAGCGGACCGGAGAGCGCTCATGGACCCGATCACCGACGCCCGCGAGATCACACGCATCGCCTACGGCTTCAAGGCGAGCAAGGCCCTGCTCGTGGCCATCGATCTCGACATCTTCAGCCGCCTGTCCGCAACGGGCGCGTCGCTCGCCGAACTGGCCGATGCCACGGCGGTGCCCGAAAGCAACCTCGGAACCCTGCTGACGGCGCTGGTCAGCATGGGGCTGCTGAGCCGCGACGGCGACCGCTTCGCCAACGCGCCGGCCTGCGAAGACTATCTGGTGCGCGGCAAGCGGACCTACTTCGGCGACTACTTCAACCTGCAGACCGACCAGTTCATCTTCCCCGGCTATGCCGACCTGGGCGCGGTGATCCGGCGCCAGGGCCGCTCGGACGTCTGGCACGACTACGAATCACTGATGCAGGACGACGCCACCGCCGCCCGCTTCAGCGAAGGCCAGCACGCCGGCTCGCTCGGCCCGGCGGTCGCCCTATCGAAGCAACTCGATCTCGGCGGCCGCGGCGCCCTGCTCGATGTCGCCGGCGGCAGCGGCGCCTTCACCATCATGCTGTGCCGGCGGCACCCGGGGCTGAGCGCGACGATCCTCGATTTCCCGACCGCGCTGCCGGTGGCCGAGCGCTTCCTCGGCGAAGCCGGGCTCGCCGATCGGGTCGACCTGCACGCCGGCAACGCCATCGACGACGCTTGGCCGGCCGGACACGACATGGTGCTGATGTCCTACCTGTTCAACGCCGTCGCCGGGCGCGACCTGGCGGTGCTCGCCGGCAACGCCTTCGCGGCGCTGTGGTTCCTGACCTGCATGTTCAACGTGCCCGAGGCGATCGTGCTGACCCCGGCGGTGGTCGAAGGCATCGCCGGCGACGCCGGCTTTACCGGCATCGAAACACGCGACCTGATCCCCGGCCTGACCAAGATGACGGTGGCGCTGAAACCCTGACCACGCCGCGTCCGGGTGATTGGCGCCTTGTGCAAGCACCTTGGCGCGATCCGCTAGCGCGGATTCGATTTAATCCTGGTCGTATCCTGCGGCAGCGAAGAAGTTCTCGCATTCGGTGGGCGTGACTTTCTCGATCCCTTCGGCGATGGCGCTCCACAGTTCCTCAATG
>Ga0056109_1000266_pt1 | contig 18960 bp, 17 predicted proteins | sample WorMetG1BERMUDA2_FD_80077 | JGI IMG/M metagenome (GOLD analysis project Ga0056109, IMG submission 80077) | Marine gutless worms symbiont microbial communities from Max Planck institute for Marine Microbiology, Germany - Inanidrilus... ...
GGAAACAGCGTCGCTTGGTCCCGTGCCACCCCTTCTACAAAACGCTTCATCCGATCCCCCGCAAAGACTGCACGGGAATCCTAAACGTATTCGCGTTTTCACACAGCCAGGGTCAGTGGCGGACGTTCAAGGCTCCCATCGGCGGGAATTCGGTCTTCCAGGCCTATACCCACTGGCATACCTGGCCGGGATACGGGGACGGCGGACCGCAACAGGCTTCGATCAAGGGAACGGTCGCCGGCGGAGTTCTGAAGGCCAACTTCTGGACCATCGGCGTGCCGCGACGGTTCTGCACGGCGAAACTCCAGCTTGCGCGCGCCGCCCCCGATCCGCCGCCCCCAGCCGCGGGCCCGCCACCGCCGCAGATCGTCGCCGTGCCGCCAACGGCGCCAGCCCCCATTCCGACACGGCCGGCGCCCATTCCAACGCCACCGGCCCCAGCGCCGGCAATCGCGAACGCGCCCGCGGCGGAACCACAGGATCCGCTTGTCGGCCAGCTCGATACGTTGCGCGATCTGCGCGAGAAGGGCCTGATCGACGACGACGAGTACGAGTCTCGCCGCGCCTCGCTGCTTGACCGGTTTGTCGGATCGGCGCCGGCGCCCCGTGAACGCCCGGCAGCACCTTCAGCCTTGCCGGCGGAAGAACCGCGCATCGCCCTCATCATCGGCAACAGCACTTACGCGAACATGCCGCTGGCCAACCCGGAGAATGACGCCCGCCTGATGGCGGCAACCCTGCGTTCAGTCGGGTTCGAAGTGACCGAGCTGATCAACGCCGATCAGAAGCAGATGAAGCGCGCCGTCCGCGACTTCGGCGAGAGGTTGGAGCGCACGGCCGGGCGCGCGATAGCACTGTTCTACTATGCCGGACACGGTGTCCAGGTCGGCGGTCGCAACTACCTGATCCCGGTCGGCGCGCGGATCTCCCGCGAAAGCGACGTCGACATCGAATCCGTCGCCGCCGACTCGGTGCTCGGCACGCTGAGCTTTGCGCGAACGCGGACCAATCTGGTGATCCTGGATGCCTGCCGCAACAACCCGTACGCCCGCGGGTTCCGCAGCCTGTCCACCGGTCTCGCCCGCATGGACGCGCCGCAAGGGACCTTGATCGCCTACGCTACCGCTCCGGGGCAGGTCGCTGCCGAGGGGACCGGAGCCAACAGCCCGTACACCGCGGCGCTGGCGCAGGCCATCGTCCAGCACCCGGAACCGGTCGAACAGGTATTGAAGCGGGTGCGACTCAGCGTAATGGCGGCGACGAGCGAAACGCAGGTGCCGTGGGAAGCCTCGTCGCTGACCACCGACTTCTACTTCCGCCGCTGACCGAGGGAGATGCGGCGGGGGGAACGTCGGCTATCCGTCGGACTCCTCGTCGATAGAACCGTCCAGAAGGTGTCGGGCGACCAGTGCCGTGTCGCGGTCGCCGCGTGAACTGATCTTGAGGCTGGATGAGCCGCCGTAGCATTCCGGCTTGCCGCCGGACAGGCGAACGAATCCGGCGGACACCACCTTTGCCGGCGCGAACCTGTCGGCGACGTAGGCGTGGAAGAAGTCTCGCGAGAACACCACCGGCGCCTCGCCGCCCGGCACCTCGACGACGATGTATTTCAGCGCCAACGGACGCGCCTCGGACGGGCCTGCAGGGTCAGTTCTTCGACTTGTCGACCAGCTTGCCCTCGGCAATCCACGGCATCATCGCGCGCAGCTTCTCGCCGACCTCCTCGATGGGATGCTCGGCGGCGCGCCGACGCATGGCCTTGAAGCTTGGCTGGCCGGCGTTGTTCTCCAGCATCCACTCCTTGGCGAAGCGGCCCGATTGGATGTCGTCCAGCACCTCCTTCATGCGCGCCTTCACCGATGCGTCGATCAGCCGCGGGCCGCTGGTGTAGTCACCGTACTCCGCGGTGTTGGAGATGGAATAGCGCATGTTGGCGATGCCACCCTCGTAGATCAGGTCGACAATCAGCTTGACCTCGTGCAGGCACTCGAAATAGGCCATTTCCGGCGCGTAACCGGCCTCGATCAGCGTCTCGTAGCCGGCAAGGATCAGCGAAGTTAGCCCGCCGCAGAGCACGCTCTGCTCGCCGAACAAGTCGGTTTCGCACTCCTCGCGGAACGTGGTCTCGATGATCCCCGACCGCCCGGCGCCGAGGGCCGAAGCGTATGACAGGGCGACCTCCAGCGCGTTGCCCGAGGCGTCCTGGCCGACGGCGACCAGCGACGGTACACCGGCTCCGCGCTGGTATTCGGACCGCACCGTGTGTCCCGGTCCCTTGGGGGCGACCATGAACACGTCGAGATCCTCGCGCGGCTCGATCAGCCGGAAGTGGATGTTGAGGCCGTGGGCGAAGGCCAACGCCACGCCTTCCTTCAAGTTCGGCCCCAGGTGGTCGCGGTAGAGCGCGCCCTGCAGCTCGTCCGGGGTCAGCACCATGACCACATCGGCCCAGGCCGCGGCGGCAGACGGATCGAGGACTTTGAGCCCTTCGTTCTCGGCCTTGGCGACGCTCGCCGAGCCGGGACGTAGGGCTACGGCGACGTCGGTAACGCCGGAGTCCCGCAGGTTCAAGGCATGGGCATGGCCCTGGCTACCGTAGCCGACGACGGCTACCTTCTTCGACTTGATCAGGTTAACGTCGGCGTCCCGGTCGTAATAGACGCGCATAATCGGTCCCTCCCATCCCTTGGCGACAACGGCCTCCTTGGCCGGTGCCCGGTTCTATTCGATCCCTTCCGGTCCGCGAGCGATGGCGACGACACCCGTGCGCGCCACGTCGATCAGTCCCAGCGGTTCCATCAGCCCGACGAAAGCGTCGAGCTTGGTGGTCTTGCCGACGATCTCGAAGACGAACGACTCGTTGGTCGAGTCGACGACGCGGGCACGGAAGATGTCGGCGATGCGAAGCGCCTCGACCCGGGGGTCACCGGTACCGCCCACCTTGATCAGCGCCATCTCGCGTTCCACATGCGGCCCCTCGACGGTCAGATCGGAGACCTTGTGCACGGGCACCAGGCGGCCGAGCTGGGCCTTGATCTGCTCGATGATCATCGGCGTGCCCGAGGTAACGATGGTGATGCGGCTACGGTTGCCGTGGGGGTCGGTCTCGGCGACCGTCAGGCTCTCGATGTTGTAGCCGCGGCCGGAAAACAGCCCGACGACCCGGGCCAGCACCCCGGGCTCGTTGTCGACGAGCACCGAGATCGTGTGTTGTTCCTGTGTTTGGTCAATAACCACTGTATTCGCCCCCGTGTCCGGGGCGGCCTGCGCGAACGCGCGGCCGAGCATGAAATCGATGGAAGGGCGGCGGTCGGGCGGAATGCCGGCAACCGGCGTCCCGCCCGGACACGCGATCAGACGAGGACCATGCCCTCCTCGGAGATGGGCTTCTCGGCCTTATCGTCGGGGCCGAAAAGGATCTCGTTGTGGGCCGCTCCCGAGGGAATCATCGGGAAGCAGTTTTCCGCCTTGTCGACGCGGACGTCGGCGATGACCGTCTTGTCGACGGAGATCATCTCGCGGATCAGGTCGTCCACCTCGTCGGGCTTCTCGGCGCGCAGGCCTACGGCGCCGAAGGCCTCGGCCAGCTTTACGAAGTCCGGCAACCCGTCCATGTAGGTCTGCGAATACCGGCTCTCGTGCAGCAGTTCCTGCCACTGGCGCACCATGCCGAGGTATTCGTTGTTGAGGATGAACACCTTCACCGGCAGCTTGTACTGGGCGATGGTCGACATCTCCTGGATGTTCATCATGATCGACCCCTCGCCGGCGACGTCGATGACCAGCGCGTCCGGGTTGGCGACTTGCGCACCCATCGCCGCCGGCAGACCGTAGCCCATGGTGCCGAGCCCGCCCGAGGTGAGCCACTTGTTGGGCTTCTCGAAGCCATAGAGCTGCGCCGCCCACATCTGGTGCTGACCGACCTCGGTGGTGATGATCACGTCGTCCATGTCCTTGGTCAGCTCGAACAGCCGCGCGATGGCGTATTGGGGCTTGATGAGCGTGTCACCTTGCCTGAATGCCAGGCTGTCGCGGTCACGCCACTTGTTGATCTGGCGCCACCACAGTTGCAGAGCCTCGGCATCGGGCTTGACGTTGCGGGCCTTCCAGGCCGCGACGATGTCCTCGAGGACCGACGCGCAGTCGCCAACGATGCCGACATCGACGGCGACGTTCTTGTTGATGGACGAACGGTCGATGTCGATATGGATCTTTTTCGAGCCCGGCGAGAAGTCCGTGAGCCGCCCGGTCACCCGGTCGTCGAACCGCGAACCGACTGCGATCATCAGGTCGCAATCATGCATTGCCAGGTTCGACTCGTAAGTGCCGTGCATGCCGACCATGCCGAGATAGTTCGGATGTGACGCTCTCGCGGCGCCGAGCCCCATCAGCGTCAAGGTGAATGGAAAGCCGCTGAGGTCCACCAGTTCGCTCAGCAGCTCGGACGCCTTGGGGCCGGCGTTGATGACGCCGCCGCCGCAGTAGAGCAGCGGTTTCTTGGCTTGCGCCATCATCTCGACGGCCCGTTCGATCAGCTTGGCATCGCCCTTGACCTGCGGACGGTAGGTCCGGTGGGTCACCTCGTCGGGCGGCGTGTAGGCGCCTTCGCCCAATGCGACGTCCTTGGGCAGGTCGATCAGCACCGGACCCGGTCGGCCGCTGCAGGCGACATGGAACGCCTCGTGGACCACCCGTGCGAGGTCGTCGGTGCTCTTGACCAGGTAGTTGTGCTTGGTGCACGGCCGGGTGATGCCGGTGGTGTCACATTCCTGGAAGGCATCGTTGCCGATCAGGTGGGTGGGCACCTGTCCGCAGATGCAGACCAGGGGAATGCTGTCCATCAGCGCGTCGGTCAGGCCGGTCACCGCGTTGGTGGCGCCCGGACCAGAGGTCACGAACACCACACCGACCCGGCCCGTGGAGCGGGCATAGCCCTCGGCCGCGTGCACGGCGCCACCTTCCTGGCGGACCAGGATGTGGCGGATCTGGTTCTGCATGTGCAGTTCGTCGTATACGGGCAGGATGGCGCCGCCGGGGTAACCGAATACACCGGTGACGCCCTGATCCACGAGTGCCTTGAGAAGGATCTGAGCTCCGGTTAGCTGCTGGTCCGCCATCGGTCCTGCCTTTCTGTTCGCAAACCCGCCTCCCCTTGCCGCCCCCATGGCGGCCGACATTGAGAGAGGAGAAAAACGGCCCGGCTCCAGGCCGGGCCGCGCGCGGGAATTCGGAACCTAGTGATTCACTCGCCCGGGGTCAATAGGAACTGACGAAGAAATGAAAAGATTTTTGGCCTGAGGCTTTCCGAATATTGCGCGTCAATCGCAACTGACGGGACCACACGGTGGCGGAGCCAGGTCATCTGACGCTTGGCGTAGTTGCGACTGGCGCGACTCGCGGAGGCGATGGCCGCGTCGAGGGGCATTTCGCCACGGAGGTGAGCGGCGAGTTCTCGGACGCCGACCGCCTTCATTGCCGGCAGTCCGGGATCGAGACCAAGGGCGAGGAGCGCCCGCACCTCGTCGAGCGCGCCTTCGGCGACCATGGCCTCGAATCGGGCGTCGATGGCGGCGTAGAGGGATTCGCGCGGCGGCGTCAAGACGATGGTGGCGGTGCGCGCGGCGAACCTCGGCTGCGTCGCCTCTCGCTGCCAGTCGGGCAGCGTCCGCCTCGTCGCCCGCACCACCTCCCAGGCGCGGATCAGCCGTTGTGTATCACCCGCAGGCAGTGCCGTCGCCGACTCGAGGTCGAGTTTGGCAAGCTCCGCCCGAAACTCCTCGCCGCCGAGACGGGCGTGCAGGGCTTTTGCTTCGGCGCGGACGCCCTCGGGGATCGGCAGGATGGGTGCGAGGCCTCCGGTAAGGGCGCCGAGATAGAGGCCAGTGCCGCCGACGACGATGGGCAGCCGCCCATCGCCGCGGGCCACTTCGATCTCTTCCGCCGCCATGCGGAGCCAGCGCCCCGCAGAACACCGCTCGGTCGCCGGCAGCAGGCCGAACAGCCGGTGCGGCATCCGTGCTTCATCGGCCGCTGATGGCCGCGCCGTCAATACGCGGAGGTCGCGGTAGACCTGCATGGAGTCGGCGTTGATGACGACGCCATCGAAGGTTTCGGCCGCATCCATGGCCACCGCCGACTTGCCGCATGCCGTCGGGCCGGCGACGATGAGGAGCGGAGCATTGTTGCGGTTCCGGTCGCCCATTCCAGAACCCTAAGCGCATCGCCAAAGATTCCCAACCGCCGTAGCCGTACCCGGGATTGGTGCGGTCAGTCCTATTGCGCACCAATCGGGGAACGTGCGATAAATGCTATATGATGCTGATATGTGATATCATATGCGTGCCATAGTCGACATCCCCGACGAGCAGGTCGAGGACCTGGCACGGATCGGCCGCCGCGAGGGCCTGTCGCGCGCCGAGCTGGTGCGCCGTGCCATCGCCGCTTTCCTCCGCCGCCACAGGGCCCCATCCAGCGCAAACGCCTTCGGTTTGTGGCGGGACCGTGGCGTGGATGGCCTTGACTACGAGGACGACCTCCGGCGCGAGTGGCGACCGTGAAGGCGGTCGTCGACACCAACGTCCTCGTCGACTACCTGAATGGCCGCGCCCCGGCGAAGGCCGAATTGGCGCTTTACGAACGGCCAGCGATCAGCACGATCACCTGGATCGAAGTCATGGTCGGGGCACGTCCGGGCGAGGACGATACGTTGCGCAGTTTCCTTGACGGCTTCGAGCACGTCCCCGTCGATTCGGCGGTGGCCGAGGCGGCCGTGGACATCCGGCGGCACCATCGCATCCGGCTTCCGGACGCGATCATCTGGGCAGCGGCGCAAACCCGGGACGCGCTGCTGGTGACCCGCAACGAGCGTGATTTCCCCGCCGACCATCCGGGCGTTCGCATCCCCTATCGGCTGTGACGACGTTCTCCTCCCCCAACCTCACGGTTGTCACCCTGAACACGTGGAAGTGCGACGGCGACTACTTCGCCCGCGTGCAGGCTATTGCCGAGGGGTTGAAGGCGCTCGACGCCGATGTCGTGCTATTGTAGGAAGTGTTCTCCACCGCCGGTGGCGCCATTCATACCGACGAGGCAATCCGCGAACGGTTGCGGCTCCAGCATGTGCATGCGCCGGCACGGCGAAAGCCAAGGGCGCTCGCCGGTCATGACCTGGACTCCACGTCGGGGCTGTCGGTGCTGACCCGCCTGCCCGTCACCGGTAACGATGTTCTCGCCCTCCCCTCGGACCCGGCCGATGGCGAGCGCGTCGCCCAGATCTTGATCCTCGACTGGAACGGTGGGCCGCTCGTGGTGATCAACACCCACCTCACCCACCTCGCCGACGCCGACGATTTGCGAACCCGGCAGCTCGCCGCCATCGCCGGGTCGGTCCCGGTCGGCGTGCCTGTGATCATCGGCGGCGACATGAACGCCGAGCCCCAAGATGCGCCGATTCATTGGCTGCGGGACGAGTCAGGCCTCGCCGTCGCCGATGCCTGGGACGCTGCCGGCGGCCCGCGGCCAACCCTCACCGGTGATGACCGGACGACGCTGTCCGGCGGATGCATCGACCATCTGTTCGCGCTGGCCAAAGGCGATGCCGCCGCATTCGAGATCGCCGAAGCCGGACGCGTTCTAGACGGCTCGGACCCCACGATCGGTATCCTGCCCAGTGACCACGCCGGCGTGCGGGCTGTGTTCCGCCGCCCGTGACACGTTTTGCCGAGCTCGGAACTGCCTAACCGGTCAGGTCGCTGCCGGTCACGCCGGTGACGCTGATCAGCTCGACCGCACCATCGGAGAGAGTGACGAGGGTGTCGTCCATGAACGAGTCGCCATCGGCATCGACGGTGGTGATGGTGCTGATGGTGACGCCGTCCTTGAGATCGAACAGGTCCTTGCCGACCTCGAAGTCGGTGATCCGGTCGGTGCCACCGCCGGCGCCGAACACGAACACGTCGTCGCCGAGACCGCCGGTCAGCGTATCGTCGCCGCTGCCGCCGACGAGCGTATCCGCGCCTCCAGGTTCGCCGAAGGTGATCCCAACGTCGATGATGACGTCGTTGAAGTCGGAATCGCCGCCGCCCGGCATGTCCTCGAAGCCGACCCTGAGCGCGGTGTCGTTGCCGGCGGTGAGCCGTCCGGCGGCGACATGCACGGTGTCGTCGGCATTCAACAGCGCCGAGCCGCCCCGCTCGGTGGAATGGACCACGGGCCCCTGCAGCACCGTCTTGGTTTCTCCGTCGTCGAACACCAACGAGATGTCGGCACCGGAATCGGTGATCTTCGCGGCGCGTTCCCCGGGACCGCCGAAATCATGGATGAAGGCGAGCGTGCCGGTTTCCAGGTCGAGGCCCTGATAGCCGCTATTCAAGCGAGCGCCGTGGACGATGAGGAACAGGCCGAAGCCGCTGCCCGGACCGCCGGGCAGGGTGACGGTGGCGGCATCGCCCGGATCGACGGCATGGACGTCCTCGAACGCCAGGGAGACGTCGGTGATGGTTCCGTCCGCAGCGACGGAATACAGGCCGACGAAGTTGGCGTAGCCCGCCGTGCCGCCGGCGAAGGTCAGCGTCGCGACAGCGTGGTCCCCCACCGCCAGGTCGTCGCCGACAATGCCCAGCGCACCATCGCCCGGCGCCGGGAGATCTCCGATGTCCACCAGCTCGCTAACATCCGGGAACAGACCGGTGTCGGTGAAGGTCAGCGGAACCGCCGGCGGATCGGTGTCGCCGAACAGCACGTCCGCACCACCGCCACCTTCGAGGGTGTCGCCGCCGCCCAGACCCAAAAGCTTGTTTGCGCCGGAGTCGCCGGTGAGCGTATCGGCGCCGGACCCGCCGGCGACGTTCTCGATCGCCGCCAGGTCGTCGGTGCCGATCTCCGAGCCGAATGCCGTGCCGGCACCGAGGTCGACGGTGACGCCCATCGTCGTGCTCTCGTATGTGAGAATGTCGATGTCGCCGCCGCCGTCGTAGGTGTCGTCGCCGGCACCCGAGCCGCCGATGATGATGTCGTCCGCATTGCCGGCATAGACGGTGTCGTCGCCGGCACCGGCGTCGAGGGTATCGACGGCCGTCGTTCCGAAAATCAGGTCGTCGCCGGCCGTTCCCGGTCCGCTCACCACGACGGCCGTGCTCCCGCCTCCTCCGAACGAAAAACCAACTTGGCGGGCAAGCGCCGAGTCCGGCCCGGACCAGCCGACAAGACGAACGACGTCGCCCGGCGCGTAAGTGATCTCGAGGTCGCCACCGATCTCGAATAACGAAAGGTGGGAGGCGTCGATGCCTGCACCAAAGGCGAGGGTGTTGGTTTCGCCCAGCGAGGCGTCGATGACGTTGTTGATCCAGGCGAATTCGTCGCCGACATCGATCACGTAGGTGTCGTTGCCGGCGCCGCCGACCAGGTTGTCGACGAAGCCGCCCTGGCCAACGACGTCACTGCCGTTGCCGTCGAAGGTGTCGTCACCGTCCAGTCCAGAAAGCTGGTTCCACAGGCCGTCGCCGATCAGGTGGTCGCCGAAGCGCGTGCCGTCGACCGCTTCGATGTCGATCAAGGTGTCGGTGCTGCCGAAGCCGTCGGTCGCGGTGCCGGTCGAGAGGTTGACCACGACTGCCGCACTGCCGCCTCGGTTGTCGTCGTCGGTGTAGGAGACGACGTCGAAGCCGCCGGTGCCGCCGTCGATGGTATCGTTGCCGTCGAGGGCCGCGAATCACTCGACCTCCTCCGTCGTGGAATCAGCGCCGGTCAACGTATCGGCCTGGGCCGTGCCGGACACCCATTCGATGCCGATCAAAGTATCGGTATCACCGAAACCGTCGGTCGCGGCTCCGAGTTCAAGGTTGACTACGACACCAGACGTGCCGCCGTCTTCTTCATCGTTGTAGTACGTAACGCCGTCCCAACCGGCACCGCCGTCCAAGGTGTCGCCGCCGGCGCCGCCGTCCAGGACGTCATCGCCATCGGCACCTTCGAGGGTGTCGTCGCCGCCCCGGCCCAGGAAGTTGATCTTGCCGGCGTCGCCCATCATGTGATCGCCGAGCGCCGTTCCGAGCACCGCTTCGATGTTGGTCAGGGTGTCGGTGTCGCCGTGCGTGTCGGTGGCGGTGCCCGCGGAGAGGTCGACGGTTACGGCCGAAGCACCCCCGTCCGAGTCGTAGTCGACGTCGTCCCAGCCGTCCCCGCCGTCGAGGGTGTCGTCGCCGGCATTGCCGACCAACTCATCGTCGTCGTCGCCACCGAACACGTGGTCATCGCCGGCACCGCCCGACACGTCGTCCTCGCCGGCGCCGCCATCCAGCGAGTCGTCGCCGGCATCGCCGAACAGCACGTCGAAATCGCCGTTGCCGATCAGCGTGTCGGCTCCGGTGGTGCCGACGATGATATCGCTGTCGGGGGTGCCGACGTGACCGGTCAACAGGTTGAGGGTGAACGGGAAATCGCCGAGGACCTCGACAAACTCGACGGCATGGCCTGTCCCGGCGAAATGATCGGCGATCCGGAGCGAACTGCCGTCGTCCAACGTGAGGACGAAGTCGTCTCCATCGCGGAAGAGGGCGGCGGGTCGTTCGTCGATGGCCGTGCGAACGGCGTCCGAGCCGCCCGTGTCGGTGATCGTGTCCGAGCCGTAGGCGGCATCGAAGACGTAGACGTCATCCCCCGCCCCTCCCAGGAGGCTGTCGTTGGCTGCGCCACCATCGAGGGTGTTGGCGTCGCCGTCACCGGTCAGCGTGTCCTGGCCGGCACCGCCGACGACGGCCTCGATGCTGATCAGCGTGTCCGTGCCAATTTCCGGACCGGTCGCGGTGCCGGCGCCGAGATCGACCGTGACGCCGGCGGTGGTGCTGGCATAGCTCACCTCGTCGATGCCGAGGCCGCCCATGTAGGTGTCGTTGCCGGCGCCGGAGCCGCCGATGATGAGATCGTCGCCGGCCGCGCCATCGACCGTGTCGTCGCCGTCGCCGGCGGTCAGGGTGTCGGCACCGGCGCCGCCGTTGAGGAAGTCATTTCCACCTAGCCCCTGCACCGTGTCGTCGCCGGCATCGGCGAAGATAACGTCGTCGCCGGCTGTGCCGTCGATGCTGTTGTCGTTGTCGTCGCCCTCGATAGTGACGATGGACGAGAAGTCGCCGTCGAAGACAACGTAGGCTTCGCCCGTCGTCGCCCCGTAGGCGGCTGGACCGGCCGCTCCAGCCGGCCCGAGCAAAGGCGATCCGGGGGCGCCGACGACAATGTCGTCGAACCCGTCGCCATCGACATCTCCGGCACCATCGACGGACCGCCCCGCCTGGTCATAGGCCGCGACGCCACCAAGGCGGAACCCGTCGGTCGCTGCCAGCCCTGCAAGACCGAAAAGCGGAGTACCGGTCCAATCCGCCTTGCCGAAAATGACGTATGCGGCGCCTGCGTCGTATCCGCCATATCCGGAGTCGATTGGCGATCCGATGACCAGATCACCGAATCCGTCGCCGTTGACGTCGCCCGCCCCCCGCGCACTGGCGATCTGAGAGGCGGCGTCGTAATCGCCCTGCACTCGGAAGCCGTCGGTGCCGTCGAGGGAAGTGAGACCGACGGACGCCGTCGCGCTCCAGTCGGCCTTGCCGAAGACGACATAGGCCGCGCCACCGTAGCTGTACTCGCCGTCGTCGTCGTACAACGCCGTTACGACGACGTCATCGAAGCCGTCGCCATTGACATCGCCGGCCGGCCCGACCGTGTACCCGGAGGCGCCGCTACCGAAACCGCCTTCGATGCTGAACCCGCTGGTGCCGTCAATGGTGGCGAGGTCGAATGTCGCATCCGCAGACCAGTCCGCTTTGCCGAAGAAGACGTAGCTGATTCCTTCGTCGCCATAGGCTCCGGCATCGGCGTACGGGGCGCCGACGACAACGTCGGCGAAACCGTCGCCATTGACGTCGCCGGCGCCGCTCACCGACCAGCCGGCGTGCCCCTCGGGATCGGTCCCGTCGATGCGGAACCCGTCCGTGCCGTCGAGCGCCGCGAGATTGAGATCCGAGGTGGCGCTCCAGTCGGCCTTGCCGAAGACGACGTAGCTGTAGCCCTCGTAGGTTTCCGGGGTCGGTGAGCCGTACCGGGTGCCGATGATCAGGTCGCCGAACCCGTCGCCGTTGACGTCGCCCGCCGAGCTGACGTCGAAGCCGGCCCGCTCGTCGCCCACCGCCCCCTCGAGGCGGAACCCGTTGGTGCCGTCGAGGGTCGCGGGGTCGAACGAGGAAAGGCCGGTCCCAGTCGGCGCCGCCGAACACGACGTAAGCCTCGCCGACGTAGTCCAGATCGCCGCTGGCGTAGGCAGCGCCGACGATGACGTCCGCGAAACCGTCGCCGTTCACATCTCCGGCGGCGGCCACCGAAAACCCGGCCTGGTCGCCACTATCGATGCCGTCGACGGTAAAGCCGTTGGTGCCGTCGAGGGCGGAGAGAGATGCAGGGGGGACCGTCATCGCCGCGCGCCCCGCATACCCGGCGAGGGCACCGTCACCGGCAATGACCTACTGTCACAATCGATCTGCGACTCCATGCTGGCAGACGCTCCTCCCCGATTCCGGTCCCTTTGGGCGAACCAAAGCAAGAATTGCACCACATGTTGATGTTGGTTGTTCATCAATAGCTTGCCGCCATCGTCCCCACATGCCGAGGTCCGTAAGTGTATGATATTTCGACGCACTGGCCGCGCGGAATCACACGCCGATGGGCGTCATTCAAGAATTTTTCTTTTTCTTTTAAGAAGTTGAGAGAACGCGGGCCTGACAAAACCCAAACCTCGGTACGTAAAGCTCACCGACGCCGCCGGCCCGCCAACGTAGGCCAAATGTTCACGTCTGATACGGGCACCGGTGCTGCTGTCTAGTCGCCGTCCGGGACAATCCCTAGTCCAGCGGCAGCGACAACAGGCCATCGGCGAGCTTGGGTTCGAACCAGGTGGATTTCGGCGGCATCACCTCGCCGGCGTCGGCGACCGCCATCAAATTGTCCAGCGACGTCGGGTAGAGGGCGAAGGCCACGGCCCAATCGCCGGAATCGACCCGGCGTTCCAGCTCGGCGAGCCCGCGTCGTCCGCCGACGAAGTCGATGCGGTCGTCGGTGCGGGGATCGCCGATGCCGAGCACCGGCGCGAGCAAACGCTCGGTCAAGAGCGTGATGTCCAGCCGGTTAAGCGGCGGTGCGTCGGCCGTCGCGGATTGGCGGAGCGTCAAGTGGTACCACGTGCCGGCGAGATACATGCCGAACTCGCCGGGACCGTGCGGCCGGGCGAGGTCTTCCCGCGGGCCGACGACGAAATGCCGGTCGACCTCGTCGAGGAACCCGGGAACCGTGTGACTGCCCAGATCGCGGACCACCCGGTTGTAGTCGAGGATCATCACCTCGTCGGACGGGAAGCTGATGGCGAGGAAATGCTGCCAGGACGCGTCCGCGGGGGCGTTAGGGTTCACCTCGCGCCGCGCCTCGGTCACCCGAAGCGCCGCCGCCGAACGGTGATGGCCGTCGGCAATGTAGATGGCGTCCATCGCTTCGAAGGCATGGCCCAGGCGTTCGATGTCGGCCGTTTGGTCGACGACCCACACTTGGTGGCGGACGTCGTCGATGGTGGTGTCGGCCACCGCTGGCTCCTCGGTGGCGCGGAAAATCACCGCCTCGACGATGGCGTTGGGCCGGTGAATGCTAAACACAGGCCCGGTGTGGGCGCCGACGGCTTCGATCTGTCGGGCGCGGTCGATCTCCTTCTCCGGCCGCGTTAATTCGTGGCGGCGGACCCGCCCGGTTTCGTAGGCCGCCATCGGCGCGGCGCCGGCGACGCCGGTCTGCACGTGGTCACCCATGGTCATGCGATACACGTAGAACCGCGGCTCCGGGTCGCGCACAAGGACGCCGTCGTCGATCATCCGGCCGATGGCGTCGCGGGCCTTGTCGTATACCGCGTCCGAATGGGGGTCGGTGCCGGGCGGGAAATCGATTTCCGGCCGCGACACGTGGTAGAAGCTCCACGGCCGGTGAGCCGCCCGGTGCAAGGCCTCGTCGAATGTCGGCACGTCGTAAGGAGGCTCGGCGATCTCGGCCGCCCTGCGGGCGGCCGGACGGAGCGCGGTGAACGGTCTCAGAAGCGGTTCGGCCAACGGTTGGATCCCTGCCCCGGTCAGCGCGATTCGGCGCTCACTCCGCCGCCACTTCGGGAAGCGCGTCGATGGATTGCCGTAGCGATGCCTCGTCGTACTCGAAGCCAGTGAGCTTGCCGGCGAAGTAGTCGGTGTAGGCCTGCATGTCGAAATGGCCGTGTCCCGACAGGTTGAACAGGATCGTCTTCGGCGTCCCGGCCTCTTTGCAGGCGAGCGCCTCGTCGATGGCGGCGCGGATGGCGTGGTTCGATTCCGGCGCCGGCACGATTCCCTCGGCGCGGGCGAACTCGACGCCTGCGGCAAAGCAGTCCCGCTGCGCGAAGGCGCGCGCCTCGATGAGGCCGAGGTCGGCGAGGTGGCTGACCAGCGGCGCCATGCCGTGATAGCGCAATCCGCCGGCATGGATCCCGGCGGGCATGAAGGTCGAACCCAGGGTTTTCATCTTCACCAGCGGCGTCAGGTGGGCCGTATCGCCGAAATCGTAGGCGTAGGCATCGCGGGTTAGCGTCGGACAGGCCGTCGGCTCGGCGGCAATGACCCGCAGGTCACCCTCGCCGCGCAACTTGCGGCCGAGGAACGGGAACACCAGTCCGGCGAAGTTGCTGCCACCGCCGGTGCAGCCGACGAGAACGTCCGGGGCATCGCCGGCCATTTCCATCTGCTCGATGGCTTCGAGGCCGATGACCGTCTGGTGGGTCATCACGTGGTTGAGCACGCTGCCGAGCGAGTACTTGGTGTCGTCGCGCTGGGCGGCCATCTCGACGGCTTCGGAATTGGCAATGCCGAGGCTCCCCGTCGAGTCAGGGTTTTCGGCGAGGATGGCGCGGCCCGATCCCCTTGCCGGTCCCTGGGTGTAGCACGGGCGCCGGCGGCACCGGCAGGTCCGCAGCAATGTTGTACCAGGACCGCGGGATACGGTCCTCGTCGAGCAGGTAATTGATCTGTTCGGTCATTGGCTTCCCCCACCCTCTATGGCCTTTGTAGACCGCGGGCGCGGGAATTTCTACACCGGTGCGGTGTTGTTGTGGCCGTCGGGACGGGCGCGATCAGCCCTTGTCGATCCGAAGCGCGACGAAACGCAAGCCCCCCTGCCCCTCGAGCAGGAACAAGACCGACCGGCGACCGGCTTCGCGGGCTTCGTCGATCTTCGCGGCGACCTCGCCGGGACTGGAAATCTCGTCCTGGCTGACCTTGACCACGACATCGCCCGGACGCACACCCTTTTCGGCGGCGGCGCCGGTGGCATCGATATCGGTGACGACGACGCCCTTGGTTTCGCCGTCGAGATTGAACCGCTCGCGCAGCTTGTCGTCTATGCCGGCCAGGGTCAGGCCCAGAACTTCCACCGAATCCGACGTGTCGCGGCGATCGCTACCACGTGCGGCAAGCTGCTTCTCGCCCTCTTCGAGGGCGCCGATTTCCACCTCCAACTCGGTCGCGCGTCCTTCTCGCCAGACTGTGACGTCAACGGACTTGCCCACCTCGGTATCGCCGACGATGCGCGGCAAACGGCGCATTTTCTCGACCTTCTTGCCGTCGAATTCGAGAATCACGTCGCCGTTCTTGATTCCCGCCTTCTCGGCCGGTCCGTCCTCGATGACGCTGGCGACCAAAGCCCCCTCCGCGTCCTCAAGCCCGAGCGTTTCGGCGATGTCGTCGGTCACCGCCTGGATGTGCACGCCGAGCCATCCCCTGCGGACCGTGCCATGCTCGATGAGCTGACGGACCACCGCCTTGGCTGAGTTGCTCGGAACGGCGAAACCGATGCCGATGCTGCCACCGGACGGCGAGAAGATGGCCGTGTTGACGCCGATCACGCCGCCATCGAGGTTGAACATCGGCCCGCCCGAGTTGCCACGATTGATGGACGCATCGGTCTGAAGGAAATCGTCGTACGGACCAGCATTGATGTCCCGGCCCCGCGCCGAGATGATGCCTGTGGTCACCGTGCCGCCGAGACCGAACGGATTGCCGATGGCAATGACCCAGTCGCCGACGCGGCTATCGTCCGAATCTCCCCACTCGACCGCCGTGAGGCCGGCCGGAGGATTGACCTTGAGCACGGCGAGATCGGTCTTGGGATCGCGACCAACGACTTCGGCTTCGAGGCGGGTGTCGTCGTTGAGAACGACGGCAATCTCGTCTGCGTCCTGGATGACATGGTTGTTGGTGACGACATAACCGGCGGTGTCGATAAAAAAGCCCGAACCGAGAGAGGTTGCCCGGCGCTGTTGCTGCTGCGGCCGGTTTCGCTCGAAGAACTCCTTGAAGAACTCCTCGAATGGGCTTCCCGGCGGCACTCTCGGCATCTCGACCCCTGGACGCCCTTCGATCACCTGCGTGGTCGAGATATTGACCACCGCGCGCAAAAGCTTCTCCGCCAGATCAGCGAAGCTCTCGGGCGGGGTCCGCGCATCAGCAGGGACGACGTTGAAAATGAGAACAATGGCCAAAAGAAACGCGGATACGCGAGTGCCAACGGGTTTACGAGCGGACACGGTTGGGGTCTCCATGGGTTCGACGAACGCCTTGCTGCTTTTCATGTGTGCGTTCCAACTTGCCTTTGCGATCTAGTTCGGCCCCCAGACGACATCGACCGCACGGGCGCCCGATATCGGCGCCATTTGTGTCGCCTTGATGGCAGCGCGGCCCGCTCACGCGGGTTTGATCGAACTCACCCGCGAACCAGCCAGACGATGCAGACACCCACTGCCGCGGCCGCAACACCTGCCGTGCGCAGGTGACTCGGCGGTTCAGCCAATACGATTAGCATCATCTTCTTCATCGCGCCGGGGAACAAAGCGTAGGCCGCGCCCTCGAGGGCAACAGCCAAGCCGAGTGCGGCGACCAGGTCCGCCATTCCCGGTGCCGAGCTCGTGCTCAGGCCACGCCCGACAAAACGCCGCTCATTGCCTGGGCGCCGCCGACCGACCATCCCGATCGGAGAACAACTCCAGGATATCCGTCTCGGGGGTCAGCACCATCGTCGTGCCGTCTCCCTGCAGCGCCGACAGGGCCTCGAGCCGGCGATAGAGGTCGAAGAACTCCTGGTCGCGTCCGAACGCGTCGATCAACAGCCGCGTCCGTTCGGCTTCGCCATCGCCCCGCAGGATTTGTGCCTGCCGGTTGGCTTCGGCGAGAATGACTGTGCGCTCCCGATCGGCTTCGGCCTGGATTCGCGCTTTCTGCTCCTCGCCCTGGGCACGCAGCTCCGCGGCCTGGGCGACGCGGTCGGAGCGCATGCGGTTGTAAACCGCCTGGCTCGTGGCTTCGGGCAGGTCCGTGCGGCCGATACGCACATCGACGACCTCGACTCCGAACTCCGGCGCCTGGGACTTGAGCTGCTCGGTGATGAAACCCATGACCCCCGCACGCCGATCAGAGAGCATGTCGGCGAGGGATACCTTCGCGACTTCGCTGCGCACCGCGGCGTTCAACCGCCGTCCGAATACGTCTCGAAAGTTGACCGTCGTCCGCGCGCGCTTGCGGAACTCGAGGGGATCGAGGATGCGATAGCGGGCGAACGAATCGACGTTGATGCGTTTCTGGTCGTTGAGGATGACTTCCGTCACCGGAGGATCGAGATCAAGGATCCGCTTGTCGAAGTACTCCACGTTCTGGATGAACGGCAGCTTGAACTTCAGCCCCGGATCTCGTTCGACCCTTACGGGGTTGCCGAACTGCAGGATCAGGGCCTGTTGCGCCTGGTGAACGGTAAACAGCATGTTGAAGGCGACGACCCCGAGAACGACAACGAAGACGCCAATGATGGCCAGCTTGGTCCTGCTCATTGTGCCGTCCCCCGGTTCCGATTCATCAGCTCGTTGAGCGGCAGATAGGGCACGACGCCGCCGCCGGCACTGTTGTCGATGATAATCTTCTCCGTTTCGCCGAGGACCTGTTGCATCCGTTCGAGATACAGGCGGCGCTTGGTGACGTCCTTGCCCGTGAGGTAGGCCTCGTAGACGGAGAGGAACCGCTTGGCTTCACCGTCGGCCTCACGGGCGAGCTTTTCCTTGTAGGCCGTCGCTTCCTGGACAATCCGCGCGGCCTCACCTTTTCCCCGCGGAACGATGTCGTTGCGATAGGCGACCGCCTCATTGATCGACCGCTCCTGGTCCTGGCGAGCCCGCTGAACGTCGTTGAACGCGTCGATCACCTCGGCCGGCGGATCGACGGTCTGCTGCTTCACTTCGGCGATAAGGACGCCGGATTCGTAGCTGTCCAGAATGCTCTGCAGGAGGTCCTTAGTCTGTTCCTCGACCAACTGGCGGCTTTTCGTCAGGGCCTCTTCCAGCGGCGTCTGACCCATGATCTCGCGGATCGCACTCTCCGCCGCCAGCTTCACCGTATTTTCCGGATCGCGGATTTTGAACAGGAAGTCCGCGGAGTCCTTGATCCGCCACTGGACAGCGAAGTCGACATCGATGATGTTCTGATCACCGGTCAGCATCAGGCTTTCCCTCGGAACGTCCCGACCGCCGCGGCCGATCTCGTCTCCACCCTGGAAACCGATGGTGATCTGGTTGATCCGCTCGACATCAGGTTTGAACACTTCGCCGATGGGTGCCGGAAACCAGTAGTTCAGGCCAGGGGTCGTGACTTTGACGAAGCGGCCGAACACCAATTCGACCCCTTGCTCGCCGGGCTGCACCCGGTAGAACCCGGTCGCCAGCCAGATCGCGACGACGATCAGAACACCCAGCGCCACACCGCGGCCGGTGCCCATGCCGCCGGGCATCATCCTTTTCAGCTTGTCCTGGCTGCGGCGGAGCATCTCCTCGACGTTCGGAGGCGGAGGGGCAGACGGACCGCCACCCCAGGGGCCACC
>Ga0056109_1000267_pt1 | contig 18894 bp, 21 predicted proteins | sample WorMetG1BERMUDA2_FD_80077 | JGI IMG/M metagenome (GOLD analysis project Ga0056109, IMG submission 80077) | Marine gutless worms symbiont microbial communities from Max Planck institute for Marine Microbiology, Germany - Inanidrilus... ...
CACGCTGCCGAAGATCAATCCCGTACGCCCAGCCCATGAAAACCTCCCTGGCTAAAAACACCAGGGCAGGGAATCAGACATCGGTTAAAAACGATTCTACGTTCGTCAAATGTGCTCTAGAACTTGCCGGAGTTGCCCCAGTCGGCGCGGGGCAGGATCTGCTCCGAGCAGGTCCACTGCTCGGCGATGCGGCCGTTCTCCAGCCGGTAGAGGTCGAAATCGGCGAAATCGGCGCCGTCCCTGTGCCGCTTGCCGTAGGCGACGGCGAAATTGCCTTGGCCGATCACCCGGAAAAGCATTTCGTAGGCGCCGTCGCCGCCGTCGGCGAGATGGACGCGCAGGCCGTCGCGGCCGGCGGCGATCTCCGGGTGGTGCTGGATCAGGTCCTCGGCGACGAAGTTGTCGAGGCGGTCGAGGTTGCCGGCCTGGCGCACCTGCTTGACGAATTCGCGCACCGTCGCCTTGTTGTCGGCGCCGCGCTCGAGCTCGACCGGCTCGTCGGGGCCGGTCAACATGTTCTCGCCCGAGGCGGTCGGGCCGTAGGCCGAGATGACGTCCCAATGCTCGATCACCCGGCCGGCGTCGTCTGTGTTGAACATGTCCATGGTGACCCACTCGGCGGCGCCGTCGTTCAGCGACTGGAACACGTGCAGGAACACCTGGCCGTTATCCTCGACGGCGCGCAGCACGCGGATCTCGCGGCGTGGATTGCGCGCCAGGAAGGCGTCGAAAAAGGCCACGAAACCGTCCTTGCCGTCGGGCACGCCGGCCGAGTGCTGGGTGTAGCGCGCGCCGGTGTAATTGGCCATGGCGGATCGCGGGTCGCCGTCGCGGATGCCGGTCAGGTAGATGCCGGTCGCGTTCTGCAGTCGTGTCGACACGCGGGGGTTCTCCTCCGTCCCTCAGTCTTCGCCGCCGAGCGGCTTGAATTCGGCGCGGATGTCGTGCGCCTTCTCGTATACCGCCTTGGCCTCGACCGAGGTCAGCGCCGGCACCGTGCGCAGGTCGCTGACCGTGCCGGTCGAGGTCACGGTCAGCAGCGCCGCCAGCACGTCCTGCTCGCTGTCGTTCTCGGAGATCAGCAGGAAGTCGTAGTCGCCGAAGGTGACGTAGTAGTCGAGCAGGGTGCCGCCGCTGGCCGACATCAGCTCGGCGACGGCGTTGAAGCGGTCTTCCGGCCGCTCGAGAATGCCGGCCACGGCCTGCGACGTGAACCGGCCCTGGGTGATGTAGGTTGTCATGATCCGTCCTCCCCAAACGAAGGACGTATTGGAGCCGTTCAGCGCCGGGGGGTCAATCCCTGCTGCCTGGCAATATAAGAAGCGCGGCGAAAATCCGCCGCGCTTTTGCGAAACCGAGCCGGATCAAACCGAGCCGGTCGGGATATCGTCGTCCAACGGAAGGCGGGTCTGGCCGCTGATGCCAATGTTGTCGATGCCGGCGGCGGCCTGCTTGGCGCTGGCCGACAGGATGACGGCGGCGGCCGGCGCGGCGGCGGCGGCGGTGCCAGCCTTTCTCAGGAAATCTCGGCGGTCTTTTCGCATTTGTAGTCTCCAGACAGATTCAGAGTCCTGTCCAAAGACAAGCAAAGGCCGGGCCAGTTTCAGAAAGATTACGAAAAACAGTGTTTTATGCAGGAGTTTGGGCACGCAACATGAGCGACATGTTAAAAAATCCGACACATTTCGGCAGTATCGGACAGCGAGGCCGGAAGGCTTACAGCAGCGCGTCCAGCGGTACCGGGTAGACCGCGTCGCCGGGGATCCGGCCGCCGTCCAGCGCCACCCAGCGGTCGGTGTCGTCGTGATAGGTGGCGTAGAGCTTGATCTTCGAGTCGATCTCGTTGACGAAGGCCTCCTGCTCGCCGACGCTCCAGCTGAGCCACAGGTCCTCGTCGATGTTCAGCACCTTGCTGCGGTAGGGCAGGTCGGCGATGTATTCGTCGATCAGGCCGAGCTCGCCGATGGTCTGCCCCGCCTCGTCCTGCCCGCCGGCCTGGCCGCCGACCTGGTTGGGATCGCGGCTCATGGCCGCGGCGGCGCTCTTCAACTGGGCGAAGAAGTCCTCCGGCGCGACGGTGCCCAGGCGGCCGGCCTCGAGGATGGTCTTCAGCGCCTGCTGCAGGTCGCTGAGCTGGTTCTTGCTCATCAGCACGCGCACCTGCAATGCCGCCGTGTCCGGGTTTTCCAGGTCGCGGTCGGCGACCCAGGCGCGGAACAGGGTCGGCGCCTCGGCGCCCTCCTTGCGGCCGAGGTAGGCGAGCTGCATGGCGTGGCCGGCGGCGTCGACCGCCGCCTTGACCGGATCGGGCTCGCCGCCGGTCGGCGGGGCAGGGGTCGGCGCCGGAGCCGGAGCCTCGGCCGTCGGCGCGGGTGGTGGCGGCGGTGGCGGCGCGTCCGGGTTGTCGATCAGCTTGCCCTGCACCGCGTTCTTGATCTGGTCGGTCAGCGCCCGGGTCATCGATTCGAGCTTGCCGGCGAAGCCCTCGACCGAGCCGGTCTCGACCGCGAAATACATCTCGCGGCCGGTATCCGGGCGCGACAGCACACGGTACTGCTCGGCGGCGCGGGCGTGATCGCCTTGGCCCTCCTCGGTCAGCAGGTGCAGGGTGATGATGCCGATCTGGCGGTCGGCGGCGAGGCGCCGCACCTCGGCCGCGTCCATGCCGGTGCGGCTGAGCGGGTCGTCGGCGCGGCGGGCGCCGGCGTCGGTGATCAGCACCATGTAGCGGCCGCCGAAGGTGCTCCAGTCGAGTTGCTCGGCGGCGTTGACGACGCCGGCGAAGGCGTCCTCGATGAAGCCCTTGCTGGAAATCTCGGCGGCGGTCACGCCCTCGACCTTCTCCATGAACAGGTCGGCGAAGGTCTTGGCGACGTATTCCAGGCCCGGCGCCGCGTCGACGTTGTCGCGGTAGCCGATCAGGCCGAAGCTGATCTTGGCGGTCAGGTCCTCGGCGGCGAGCGCGTCGTAGACCGCGCGCACGGCCTCGCGGGTGCGGTCGATGTAGGGCCCCATCGAGGTTGTGGTATCGATCACGAAGGTCAGGCCGACGCGGTAGTCGCGGATCGCCTTGTCGCGCTCGCCCAGGCCTTCGGAGACGCGCTGGTACACCTCGCGGTTGTCCAGCGTGTCCTGCTGCGCCGCGGTCTTTTCCTGGCGGGTCACCGAGGCAACCTCGAGCAGGCGGGCGGTGAAGCCGCTGTCGAGATAGGCTTCCTCCCAGCTGAGGATCGGCAGCAGGTAGAACTGCTGCTGGATGTCGACGTGCATCGCCGGCTCGATCGAGATCACCGGAAAGTCGGCGGCCACCGGGCCGGCCAGGGCCTGTTGGCGCAGCTTCTGCGTATCCGGCACGATGGTCTCGGATTCCAGCAGTTCGAGCAGCTTGTCGCGTTCGCGGAACAGCAGCGTGCGCTGGCGCCCCGAGGGCGGGGTGAAGCTGACTGCCACGGTCTGTTTCCAATCGATCAGCTGGTCGCCGGCGATCCAGCCGCCGGCCGGCCGCCGGCTGGCAGTGCCAACCTCGATCCAGTCGGTGCCGAACATGTTCTTGCGGCCGTAGACGTAATAGACCGTGAACGGCGTGACCGGCTTGCCGTCGTCGACCCCGGGCTCGGCCGCGATGGTCGCGCCGGGCCGTGCCAGCACGCGCTGGTACAGCGCCTTCTTGCCTTCGATCAGCAGCGGACGCTCGCCGGGATCCTGAGCAAGACCCGGTGCCGCGGTGATTGCTCCGCAAAACACCGCCAACGCCGCCGCCCAAGCCCGCCATGCCATCGTACCGCTCCCTGATCCCCGCGTTTCAATCCACTCCAATGGTACGCCCCGGCGGCGCGGCGGAGCAACGGCAAACGGGCGCCTTGGGTAGGAATACCCAATCCGGGCGGAATCGTTTTGGCGGCCGGCCAAATCGACTATCCTAGACGCAGGGAGAACGACGTGCCGTCAGCCAAGGGCCACGCCAGGGAAGGATCGAAGTCGCGTTGGGGCCGCGTTGTTCCCGGGCTCATCCTGGCGATGCTTCTGGCGTTCGTGTCGGGGCCGTTCGCCGGCCCGGCCCGGGCCGCCGACCCCTTCGTCATCTTCAAGCCGTTGGCGGCGCAGGCCAACATGGACGAAACGGCGGCTCAGGCGGTGCGCGACAAGTGGGCCAGCGCGCTCGGTCCGGCGCACGCCGAGTATGCCAAGACCTATGCCGACTACGAGATCAACCCCAACCCGACCACGGCGCTGGCGGCGCTGAAGCATTTCAAGGCGATGGCCAAGAACGACGTGCTACGCCAGTCCGCCTTCAATACCCACACCGACATGTTCCTGACGCTGGACGCGCTGAAGTTCGAACTGGTGCTGCAGGCGACGCGCAAGATCAACGAGGTGCGCCGCCGCGTCGGCAAGCCGATGATCGCGGTCTCCTACCGGGTCGGCTCCAGCGGCGGGCGCTTCCGCGAATGGCTGGCCTGGGCCGCTGCCGGCAAGGACCTGGCCAACATGCCGATCGACGAAGCCTACCTGCTGAGCAAGCTGTCGCAGAGCGATGACGACATCTCCAACTCGGCCTCGCCCGACGACATCGCCAAGGACCCGCTGATCAACGAGCGCATCAACGGCCCGCGCGCGGCACGCATCCTGGCGCTGGTCTCGGCCGAGATGTCGGGCGGCGCCGTCACCGTGACGGCGGAGGACCTGAAGGTCGAATTCCTGTCGCCGACCAAGGCCTATCCTCACCTGATGGTGCGCAAGGCCGACGAGTGGATTCCGAAGCTGGAGCGCTGGCCCGACTACCTGCCGGCCTGGGTCGTCGGCGAGCGCGAGAAATACCGTGGCAAGTTCGCCGAGGAGCAGCTGCACGCCTGGGGCATGAAGGCCGGCCACGCCACCGACATGACCAAGCTGGGCGACGCGATCGACGCCCGCTCGGTCAGCGGCGCCACCACCGACTACAAGGACTCGCCGATGGCGGCGATGTTCGAGAGCCGCCTGTTTCCCAAGGGCATCACCGATCCGGCCGGTTGGATGGCCAACAACTACCGGCAGATCTTCATCGTCCACAAGGGCAACCTCAACGACGTCGCCAAGTACACCCTGCGCATGATGGAGTGGTGGGAGAACGTCGGTATCAAGACCGCTGATGACCTGCGCAAGAACGGGGTCAATGTCTCCGACGCCGATTTCGCCCACCTGAAATCGCTGGCCGACGGCATCCGCAATCCCAAGAACGAGGCCGAGCTGTCGGCGCTGGTCGGCACCGACGCGAAGAAGAACGCGGCGCTGGTCGTGCTCAAGGCGATCAACGCCGACCTGCTGCGCGCCGGCCACCGCCGCCACGCCGGCAACCTGGCCGAGCACCTGACGACGATCATGCAAAAGCACGGCGGCGGCGATCGACCAAGCTGAGCAAGTTCTGGAACGAATCGCTCCTGGTCGGGCTACTGATCGAGAACGGCGAGTGGGACCTGGAGCGGCCCGACAAGGTGCCGCTGCTGAAGGGCCTGGAGACACCCAGCGGCTTCCTCGAGTGGCCCGACGAGGCGTCGCGCAAGCAGGCCTGCAAGGCCGGCAGTTCGCCGGGGCTGTTCCAGCTGGCCAAGAACCCGCCCGAGTCGTGGAAGGACGGCATCAAGCTGAAAAAGAGCTGGGGCTCGGTGCAGCCGCGCGAGTCGCTGCTCAGCCTGTACGACGCCTCCGGCTACGACGGCTCGGACCAGGTTATCAGCATCGCGCTGAAGGCGGTCAAGGCGATCCCCAAAACCGGCGTCCGCGACAAGACCAGCAAATGGACCAACGAGTGGCTCGAGGACCTGGGCATCAACGTGCCGACGCCGGACGATTCGACGCAGCTGGAGTAGGCGGCTTGGGCGCCGGCCAGTCCGCCGGAGACGGCGGATAAGATCTGACTGGTGGTCTCTGAGACCAGGGCACCGGCACCGCCGACGCCGACGCCGACCAAGGCGATTCCGAAATCGGCCCGCACGCCTTCCTTCGCGAGCCTCGTTTCGAACTCGCGGAACTTCTCGTCGATGACGGCCAGGCGCCGTTCGATGAAATGATTGCGGATGGCCTTTTTTTCGTCGGCGTTACCGGTCTTGCGAACCTCCGCGAGCGCCATGGCATACTCGCCGTCAAGAGTTTTCAAGGCCTTGGCGTAGTCCTTGGGCCGATCGGGAAACTGGTTCAAGCCTGCACAGCCGCTCAGCAGTGCCGCCAACATGACGGCAAAGATCCTTTGTCGTTGCACGATTCTCTGGCCTCCTTCCGCGTGGCCAAATTAGGCCCGCGTTTCACATTTTGATGAGTTATAACTCTTATGATTGTCAAAATTATAAAAATATCAATTAATAATACAAATAAGTTGTTTAAACTATCTAATTAGCAATCTAAGTATTTACTTTTTCAATTCGGATCTCACATCGAGACTAAATCCCCACCGTGTCTATTAGCCGTGCGGAAGCACGAAGAAGGCCGAAATGCGGCGCTCCTTGACGGAATCGTGTCCAACGCAGCGGATCACCAGGGTTTGGGGGTGCGGTCGGGCATGTCTTGCGGACAACCCAACGGTGCGGGAAAATTTCCTGCTCGGGCGGGGGTCCTCTACACTCGCCGAAAGAAAAAATTCGGGAGGAGTTAGCCGTGACAACCTAAACGCCCCCGGCCGCCGTGCTGGCATCGCGCCAGGCCACCGTCGGCGCCCTGTTCCACAACCGGGTCGCGGTCAATCCGGACCACACGGCCGTGGTCGATGGCCCGCGGCGCCTGACCTATCGTGACCTGGAGGCGCGCAGCAACAGGCTGGCCAACAGTCTCATGGGACTGGGCCTCGAACAGGGCGCGCGGGTCGCGCTGCTGGCGCGCAACTGCCTCGAATACCTCGAGGTGGAACTGGCGGCGGCCAAGGCCGGGCTGATCGTGGCGGCGTTGAACTGGCGGCTCGGCGGGCGCGAGCTGGCGCACTGCATCAACCTGGTGGCGCCGCGCGTGGTGCTGGTGCAGCCGGATCTGGCCGACCTCCTCGCGGGAATCGAGACAGGCGCGGAGCAAACCCTGGTGCTCGGCGACGACTACGAGGCCTTCCTCGCCGCCGCGCCGGAAGGTTATCCCGACCTCGACATCGATCCCGAGGCCGGCCTAGTCATTCTCTACACTTCGGGAACCACGGGCCTGCCCAAGGGCGCCCTGATCAGCCACCGCGCCATGGTCGCGCGCGGCCTGTGCTTCGCCGGCGAGCTGCAGGTGCCGATCGGCGACACCTATTGCGCCTGGGCGCCGTTCTACCACATGGCCTCGACCGACCAGGCCCTGGCCACCGTGATGCGCGGCGGCACCGTGCAGGTGGTCGACGGATATGATCCCGAGCGCATGATCGAGGTGCTGGAGAGCGAGGTCATGCGCTTCTTCATCCTGATGCCCGGCATGATCGGACCGTTCGCCAAGATCCTCCGGGAACGTGCCGTGCGGGTGAAAGGCGTCGGCGTCTGCGGCGCCATGGCCGACCTGGTGCCGCGGGCCGATATCGCGGCCGCCTCGGCGGCGCTGAACGCGCCTTACCTGAACACATTCGGTTCGACCGAAACCGGCCTGGCGCCGGCGACCTCGGCGACTTTTCCGGTTGGCGTCGCGCCGGACAGCCTGGCCAAGCGGCAGACCGCCTTCTGCGAGCTGCGCCTGGTCGATCCCGACGACAACGAGGTCCCGGTCGGCACCCCGGGCGAGGTCGCGGTGCGCGGCCCGATGCTGTTCAGCGGCTACTGGAATGCCGCCGGGACCAACGCCGAGGACTTCCGCAACGGCTGGTTCCACATGGGCGACGTGTTCCGGCGCGATCCGGACGGCAGCCTGGATTACGTCGACCGGGTCAAATACATGATCAAGTCGGGCGGCGAGAACATCTATCCGGCCGAAATCGAAAAGGTGATCACCGCCGACCCGCGGGTGCACGAGGCGGTGGTGGTGCGCCGGCCCGACGACAAGTGGGGCGAAGTGCCGGTCGCCTTCGTGGTCGCGGCGGAGCAGGGGCTCAGCGAGGACGACGTGATGGCCCTCTGCGACGCCGATCTGTCGCGCTACAAGCGTCCGCGGCAGGTCATCCTGGTGGCGGACGCCGATCTGCCGCGCTCGACCACCGGCAAGATCCAGCGTCACGACCTGGAGGCCCGGCTGGCCGAGTGAGCCGGCCGCTGACCGCGCGGGCCGATTCTGCTAACCTTTCTCGTGCTCGAAAGGGAGACGTGGAGTGACGCGCCAACGGATTTGGCTGGTCCTGATTGGTTTATTCCTTCTGACCTCGGTGCCCGCGGCGGCGCAGCGCGGCGCCACGTTCGAGGAGAAGCCGCTTTACCAAAGCGACAACTTCGACGCGGTGCTGCGCGCCAACCGCAAGGGCCAGTACTGCGCGCCCAAGATGATGGTCATCGTCTACGCCTCCAATGACATCATCTTCGCCGGCGAGCGCGCCGAACTGCACAAGTTCTTCGACCAGCTTCCCGACCTGCTGCGGGCCGACTGCAATCGGGTGCGCGCGGCCGCGGTGCGCGCGTTCTTCGAGCAAAAGCGGGTCTACACCGCCAATCTGTCCAACATCCACCGCGGCGCCGTGCGGCTCAGCGAGCGGCTGCAGAGCCGCAAGATCCGCGACAAGTACAGTGCCGCGGCGCAGCCCGGACAGGCGCCGCAACCGGCGCGCCGGGGCCGCACCGCGCCACCGCAGCCGGCGCCGGCCGAACCGTCGCGCGCCGGCAGCCTGTTCGCCGCCGCGACGGCCGGCGAACAGTGCAACGTTTTGACCTCCTGGGCGCAGCGCCTGCTCGACGAATATCCCGATTTCCCGGTGACCACGCCGAACACCGGCGACATGCCGCCGAAGGCCGCCAACCTGCTCGGCGACGGCGATTTTGTTCCGGTCTTCGGCGAGCCCTACGACCAGACCACGGCCGAGTTCCGCGCGCTCGTGTGGAACCGTATCTACGCCCGCTGCCCGAAGAAGATGCGCTGGACCCAATGGATCGGCGCCCTGTTCAAGATGTCCTTCCGCGAGGACGGCTACCTGTCCAACCCGCGCGAACTGGCGGCGGCGGTGAAGCAGGGGCGGGCGGCCCGGGCTTGGATAAGCCAGCAGGAAACGCAGTTCGAGGCGCTGCCGGCGACCCGCGCGGGGCTCGAGGCGCTGAATGACATCGATGCCCAAGCGCGGCAAAAGGTCGCGACCCCGTGGCCGAGCGAGCAGGCCGCCTTCACCGCCCGCCTGGCGGCGCGGCGCTCGGGCGTCGGGCTGGCGGTCGCCGAGGCCGAGGTCGCGGCGCTGCCGGGCGAGCCCGACAGCCTGAACCGATTGCAGGCCATCATGACCTCGACACGGGCGCTGGTGATCGATCGCGATCGTGCCCGGTTGGCTGCACTCGCCGATACAGCGACGCGGCGCGGCGACGAGATCGCCGCCGCCATGCTGGAGGGCTTCACCGCCGAGCTGGCGGCGCTGCCGCCGACCTTCGCCGGTGCCCGCGACAGCCTGTCCCGCTACGGCCGCGTGGCGCGCCTGCTCGACGAGGCGGCGTCCAAGCGCAAGGCGGATTTCGCCCGGGCGGCGACAGCGCGGGCGGACGCGATCTACGACTCGCTGGTGGCCAAGTCGATGGCCAATATCGCCGCCGGCGGCGGCGGCTGGCGCCAGGCGCTGCTGCTGGTCGGGCTGGTCGAGGCGAACAGCGGGAAGTTCGCCAAGACCCGCGCCCGCGGCCGCATCGCCGAGCTCAACGCGGCGGCGAAGAAACGGGCGGTAACGATGATCGAGAGCGGCGTGCCGGCTTTCGAACGCGAACTCGCCGGCTTCGAGAACAGTTGGAAGGGGCTCAAGCGCCTGGACGAGGACGACAAGCGCCTGCGCCAGAACCAGCGCGCCTTCGCCGGGCTGCAGGCCTACCGCCCGGTGCTGGCGGCGCGGCGGGCGGAGATGATCGAGGTCCTGGGCGAACGCGCGGTCGCCGAGGTCACCCGAACCGGCCGCGACATGGCCAGCATTCCGAAGATGGCGGCGCAGGCCCAGGCGCACCGAAAACGCTTCGCCGCGATCGGCGCGACCGGCGCGGTGGCCAAGCTGGATGGCGCCATGCGCGAACATGTGGCGCGGATCCTGCGCGACGAGTTGCCGGCCTACAAGGCGGCGCTGGCGAAACTGCCGCCGACCCGCGATACGGCGAAGCAACTGGCCGCCAGCGCGGCCCTGTTCGCCAAGCGGGCCAAGACCTGGCCCGGCTTCGCCGCCTACGACGAGGCCGCGCGGCAACATCGTCAGACCGTGCTCGCCGCCGTCTGCGCCAACGCCGTCGAGGCCAGCGGGATTGCCGAGGGTTTGGCGGGACGCGAGATCCTCGCTGCAACAGGCGCGATGTCCCTGCGCGACTTCGTCTGCGCGCTCGACGAACGCGGGCACCGGGTGGCCGAACTGTCGTCGGCTGGCGGCGACTCGCGAGTCATGAAGATCGCCTAGGTGGACCAGACCTACGCCCATGTCCTGCTCAAGCGGCTGGAGGCGCTGCCGAAGAAGAAGCTGCTGGTCGGGGTCGAGAAGGGCGATGCCGGCGGCCGCGAGGCGATCAGCATCGACCAGTGGCGGGTCTATGCTGCGCGGCTGCTGAACCAGCAAGTGCCGCGGGAGGTGGCGCGGCGGGCCGGGGGCGGCTCGGCCGGCGATCCGCAGGCGATGTTCGACCGGCTGAAGGACGCCACCGTGTTCCTCTATGTCTTCCAGTTCGAAAACGGCAAGCTGAGGGGCGCCGGCTCAGGCACCGGGTTCTTCATCGGGCCGGACCTGATCATGACCAACCAGCACGTGGTCGAGAAGGCGACCGACTCGGTGCACGTGTTCAGCAACGCGGTCGGCTGGAAGCGCGCCGCCTACGTCACCGGCAGCGGCATGATGGGCGGGCAGGGGCTCGATGTCAAGGACTACCGCTCGCCGGTCTACCTGTCGTTCTCGGCCGAGTTCGGCATCTTCCAGGATCTGGTCGTCGCCGGTTATCCCGGCTTGGCCAACGACCTGGACAAGGGTTACGCCGACCTGATGAGGTTCATCAAGCGGCGCCTGAAAGGCGAGAAGGTGGCCTACGTCAAGGGCACGGTGCCGGCGGTCAAGTACGCCTTCGGCAAGCTGCAGAGCGCCTACCGCGGGCCGACCAACTACGAGCTGATCCAGCACGGCGTGCAGACCGCCAAGGGCAACAGCGGCTCTGCCCTGGTCAACATGTGCGGCGAGGTCGTCGGCATCCATGCCATGGGCTGGGCCGGCGGCAAGAAGCACAAGGGCACCAAGTACAACTACGCCTACAGTGTCAACGAGATCCGCAAGTTCCTGCAGCAGCGCGGCATCCGGTTCGACAGCGCCGCCGGCGCCTGCACCGCCCAGGCGCAGTAGGCCGGGCTACATCCAGAACGCCGCCCGGGTGACCATCGCGTCTTCGTCGCGGCTCAAGTCGTGGCCGACCTGGCGCAGGCCCAGCCCCTCCAATTTATGCCAGTCGTGGGTGGCGACGATCAGGGTGGCGCCGGTTTCCTCGATCAGTTCGAGAAACAGCTCCATCACCCGTCCGGCGCTGTGCGGGTCGAGCGAGGCGGTCGGCTCGTCGGCCAGGATCACCGCCGGGCGGTGGGCGAGGGCGCGGCCGATGGCGACGCGCTGGCGTTCGCCGACCGACAGCGCCGCCGGATCCTTGTCCAGGTGGCCGGCCAGACCGAGGCGCTGGGCCAGGCGCTGGCTGGTGCCGTCGTCGGGCAGGCCGAGCAGGCGCCGGGTCAGGTCGATGTTGTCGATGACGCTGAGGTAGGGGACCAGGGCGCCTGTCTGCAACACGTAACCGATGTGACGCTTGCGCAGCTCGCCGAGCCGGTTGGCGTCGCCTTGCTGCCAGACCGCGGCGATGTCCTCTGACCCGCCGCCGTCGCCGCGAAAGCGGAATGTCTCCGCCGTGCTCGGGCTGAGGGCCAGGCCGAGCAGGTCGAGCAGGGTGCTCTTGCCGCAGCCGCTTTCCCCGACCAGGGCCAGCCGCTCGCCGGGCGCGGCGACGAAGTCGGGCACGCGCAGCTCGAAGGCGGTGCCGCTGTCTTGGCGGGTCTTGCCGACACCGCGCAGGGCGAAGACGGGCTCGGTCATCCGGTCATTAAAAAGCGCGGCGGGGCAGGGCGCAAAAAAAATTCAAAAAAAACAACCCATGTGTGACGGGCCTCACATTCAGACCAGCGGCTGAGGGGTATTGTCTATCTCAAGAGCCAAGATCCTCCCCTCCCCCCCCTCACACCCAACCTGGCTCTGCCCCTCCAAGAAAGCCCTGGTCCTCCCCAAGGACCGGGGTCCCTCCTTTCAGGGCACTTTTTTCTTTGTTTTCAAGTCGGTACGTCAGTCGCGCGTCAGTAGTGCGGCGGCGGCGGGTCCTCGCCCGCCGGGCCGTGATCGCGGTCGTCCTCGAGCCGCACCAAGCGATCCTCCAAGCGGCGAATCTGCAGGTTCATGGCGTCGAGGCCTTGCCACTGACGGGTGAGCACGTCGTTCAACTCGTCGACGGTCGCCGTCAGGTGCGCCAGCGCCTCTTCCAGGCGGTCCAGGCGGTCGGATTCGTCGGCCATGGCTCGTCCTCCCCTATGGGCGGAGCGGGCGGCCCGTTCAGCCGGTGCGGTGGATCAGGTGATAGCCGAAGGCGGTCTCGATCACGTCGCTGACGCCGCCGACCTCGAGCGCGAAGGCCGCGGTCTCGAACTCCGGCACCATGGCGCCGCGACCGAACGAGCCGAGGTCGCCGCCCTGCGAGCCGGACTGGCAATCCGAGTAGTTGCTGGCCAGGTCGGCGAACTCGGCGCCGCCGTTGAGCTGCGACTTCAGGTCCTCGATGCCGGCCAAGGCGTCCTCCTTGCTGCGCGTCGCCGAGGAACGCTCGGAGCCGGCGTACATGAGGAGGATGTGGGAGGCGCGGACTTGGTCGGTCATGGAAGAATCTCCGAATAAAGGTTTAGCGGGCGAATGCTTCGGGCGCGGCATGATGCCCGTTCAATCGGCGTTTCGGCAAGCGCTGATCTCCGCTGCGGCGCCTGAATGGCGGTGAGTGCTTACGAATCGCCGGTTTTTCCGCTCTCCGCCTGCGCGCCGTCGCGCCGCCGGCCCTGCTTGGCGCGGCCGCGCATCTGCCGGCGCCGATCCCGCAGCACGCCGAGAAGGGCGAACTTTTCCGGATCGCTCATCGTGCGCCAGCACTTGATCTCGGTCTTGTTGCGCAGGCAGCCCAGGCACAGGCCGTTTTCCGGGTCGAGTTCGCAGACGCCCGTGCAGGGCGATGGAATGTCGGAGAGGTGTTGCGTCATGCGGCGTCCGTGGTTTGCTGGTTCAGGCACGAACCGGAGAAGTGGGGTCGCCGCCGCGCCGGGTCAAGGTAGCATCTCAATGTGGCGTGGGGGACTATTCGTCGCCGTCATCGCCGTCATCGGACTTGGACAGCGAACGCACGAACTGGAACAGCCGGTTGCGCACCAGCGGGTCCTTGATGCGAAAGTAGTTGTGCATCAGTTCGATGGCTTCGCGCGAGGACATCGGATCGTGGTCGAACACCGCCGCCTCTTCCGCCAGCCCGAAGGCGCCGCCACGCTCCTGGGCGTCGTAGTCGGGCATGCCCTCGAAGAAAAAACCGACGTCGACGCCGAGCGTGCGGCCGATCTTGTAGAGGTTGCTGGCGCCGATTCGGTTGGCGCCGTTTTCGTACTTCTGGACCTGCTGAAACGTGACGCCGATGGCCTCGCCGAGTTTGGTCTGGCTCAGGCGCAGCCCCATGCGCCTCGCCCGCACCCTCGAGCCGACATACTTGTCGATCGGGTCCGGGCCGTCCTCGATGACTTTCCTGCGTTTCATGGCTGGTTCTCTCGCTTTTGCGGCGCCTTCTGCTGCGACGAATACGCAACACGATGAAAAAACGCGTGAATTCGCTCCCTGACGGTTCTTGAATAGAAAATACCGGATTGTGTTACAATGTAATTCGGTTGCTCAGCCCGCTTTTTTTTCACCCTAACGTATTCCTCGAAAACACGGCGCGGAGACCCGATGCGGACGGCAGGGGAGGGCATTCCGCCGGCTGGCGGCAAATCCGGCGCCGCTCAGGACTCCGCCGCCGCCAGTCCGTTTTCGAGGTCGCGGATCAGGTCGTCGGCGGTTTCCAGACCGATCGACAGGCGGACCACCTCGGGGCTGGCGCCGGACGCGGTCTGCTGCTCGGGCGTCAACTGCCGGTGGGTGGTCGAGGCCGGGTGCAGGATCAGCGAGCGGGTATCGCCGATGTTGGCCAGGTGCGAGAACAACTCGACCGACTCGACCAGTTTCACGCCCGCGTCGTAGCCGCCCTTGAGGCTGCAGGTGAATACCGAGCCCGGCCCCCTGGGCAGGTATTTGTTGGCCAGGGCGTGGTACGGGCTCGACTTGAGACCGGCGTAGGAGACGGACTCGACGGCCGGGTGGCCGGCGAGGAACTCGGCCACGGCCTGCGCGTTCTGCACGTGGCGGTCCATGCGCAGGTGCAGGGTCTCGATGCCGGTGATGGTGTAGAAGGCGTTGGCCGGCGACAGGGTCGGGCCGAAATCGCGCAGTGCCACCGCGCGGGCCTTGGTGGTGAAGCCGAAGTCGCCGAAGGTCTCGTGGAAGGTCAGGCCGTGGTAGGCCGGTTCGGGCTGGGTCATCGACGGGAATTTGTCATTCTGCGCCCAGTCGAAACGCCCGGATTCGACCACCGCGCCGCCGACCGAGGTACCGTGGCCGCTGAGGAACTTGGTCATCGAGTGCACGATCAGGTCGGCGCCCCAATCGAACGGCTGACACAGATAGGGCGTCGCCATGGTGTTGTCGACGATCAGCGGAATGCCGGCCTCGCGGGCAATCTCGGCTATCGGCTCGACGTCGACGACGATGCCGCCCGGGTTGGCCAGGATCTCGAGGAAGATGGCCTTGCACTTGGGTGTGAGCGCCTGGCGGAAGTTCTCCGGATCGGTCGGGTCGACGAAGTGGCAGGTCCAGCCCAGCTTCCTGAAGCTGAGCCCGAACTGGGTGATCGAGCCGCCGTAGAGATTGCCCGAGGCGACGAACTCGTCGCCCGGCTCCAACAGGGTGAAGAAGGTCAGGAACTGCGCCGCGTGACCCGAGGCACAGCAGGTCGCGGCGCGGCCGTTCTCCAGGTTGGCGATGCGTTCTTCCAGCACCGACACGGTCGGGTTGGTCAGGCGCGAATAGATGAAGCCGAAGGTCTGCAGGTTAAAGAGGTCGGCGGCGTGCTCGACGTCGTCGAAGACGTAGGAGGTGGTCTGGTAGATCGGCGTGCTGCGCGCGCCGGTCACCGGGTCCGGGCGGGCGCCGGCGTGGATGGCGCGGGTCTCGAAGCCGAATTCGGGCGGGGCCTTGTTGCTGTCGTCGTCCTTCATGGGCGAAGCCTCGGCCGTTTCGCGGAAATGATTCTCGAATTGACGCCGCCCCAGCTCAACTCGCCGAACAGGCGGCCGTATTCGATCTTCGGGCAGCGGTCCATGATGACCGTCAGCCCGGCGGCCTCGGCCCGCGCCGCGGCGGCGTCGTTGCGCACGCCGAGCTGCATCCACACCACCTCGATGCCTTTCTCGTCCTTCAGCGCGATCGCCTCGTCGACGATTGGCCCGGCGGCCTCGGACGAGCGGAAGATGTCGACCATCTGGAAGCGGCCGGGGATCTCGGCCAGCGAGGCGTAGACCGTCTCGCCGAGGATCTCGCCACCGGCGGCGACCGGGTTGACCGGGATCACCCGGAAGCCCTTGCCGTGCAGGTACTTGGCGGCGAAGTTGCTGGGCCGCACCCATTTCGGCGACAGCCCGACCATGGCAATGGTGCGCGCCGTCTTCAGGATCGAACGCAGCGCGTCGTCGGCGTAGACCAACGCCGCCGGCACGGTCTCCGGCGGAACTACTTGCCCTTCCATTCCGGCATCGGCTTCTTGGCGTTGAACGCGTCGATGGCGCCCTGCGCGTCCTCGGTCATCATGTTGTTGGTCATGATTTCACCGGCCCGCTCGTAGGCGCTTTTGAGCCCATGCTCGATCTGGTAGTAGAACAGCTCCTTGCCCATGGCGATCGAGACCGGCGTCTTGGCGGCGATCTTGTCGGCCATCTCCAATACCGCGGCGTCGAGTTCCTCGACCGGCACCGCGCGGTTGATCAGGCCGTAGGCACAGGCGGTTTCGGCGTCGATGAAGTCGCCGGTCATCAGCATTTCCATCGCCTGCTTGCGCGGCAGGTTGCGGGTCACCGCGACCATCGGGGTCGAGCAGAACAGGCCGACATTGATGCCGGAAGTGGCGAAGCTGGCGGTATCGGCGGCGATCGCCAGGTCGGCCTGGGCGACCATCTGGCAGCCGGCGGCGGTGGCCAGGCCCTGGACCTTGGCGATCACCGGCTGCGGGATGCGGGTCATGCTGACCATCATCCGCGAGCATTTGTCGAACAGCGTCTTGCAGGCCTCGCGGCCCGGCGTTTCGCGCATTTCCTTCAGGTCGTGTCCGGCGCTGAAGGCCTTGCCGCGGGCGGCCAGGATGACCACGCGGACGCTGCGGTCGTCCTTGAGGACGTCGAACTCGGCCTGCAGGGCGTCGAGCATGGCGTTGGACAGGGCGTTGTACTTGTCCGGCCGGTTCATGGTCAGGGTGGCGATCCCGTCGGCGTCCTCGCGCAGCAGCACGGGTTCCTGCGGAACGGGTTGCGTCAATGCGGTCATGGGCCCCTCGTTTGTTGTCGCTGCGCGCTCGTTTTTGTTCTGCTGTCTGCTTTACCGTCCGCGCCGGCCCGGCGCAAGCGGCAAGCGGACCTTACACCAATCCCCGGTATCCTAGCAAAGTTGACGTTAACGTAAACGTTAAATAACCTGCGCGAACCAGCAGAGTATCCGCAGGGAGTTCCCGGCACATGCGCGCCATCACCGTCGAAGAGTTCAACACCATCATCCGCGAGGAACTGCCCTGGGGCCATGAGGTCGGTATGAAGGCTGACGAGATCGGCGACGGCACCGCGATCCTTAGGGTGCCGTTCGGGTCAAACTTCCTGCGCCCCGGCGGCACGGTGGCCGGGCCGATCATGATGGGGCTGGCGGACGCCTGCATGTACGGCGCGGCGCTGTCCCGGCTGGGCCCGGTCAAGATGGCGGTAACCACCAGCTTCTCGATCAACTTCCTGCACCGCCTGGTGCCGGCCGACCTGCTGGCCGAGGGCAGGGTGCTGAAAATGGGCAAAAGGTTGGCGGTGATGGAGGTGTCCATCCACTCCGACGGCCACGACGAACCGGTGGCCCACGCCACCGGCACCTATTCGATTCCGCCCTACAAGGATTGACCCAGGATCCGCTCGCAGACGTGCTGCGCCGTCATCAGGTCGAGGTGACCGCCGCCGCCCGACTTGAACAGCGTGACCTCGTCTTCCGATCCACGGCCGGGATGGCGGCCGCCGCACAGGTCGAACAGGTCGGCCTCGACATCCTCGGGACCGATGATCCCGCCGGCGATCGGCCGGGTCAGGTCGCCGACGTGCTCGATCGTGGTGGCGCGGCTGTCGACGAACAGGCGGGCGCGCCGCACCGCCGCGTCGTCGGCCTCGCGCATCTCCGGCGTGTAGCTGCCGATCAGGTCGAGGTGGCAGCCCGGCCGCAGCCAGTCGCCGCGGATCAGCGGCTCCGTCGCGTTGGTCGCGCAACTGATGATGTCGGCTTCGCGCGCGGCTTCCTCCAGATCGCTGGCGGGCTGGGGGCGCGGTGCGCCGGCCCACTGCGCCGCCAGCTGCTCCGCCTTCGCCGCCGTGCGGTTCCAGATCAGCACGTTTTGCAGTCCGGGCCGCGCCGCCAGGTGGCCGCGGATGACGTAGGGTGCCAGGCCGCCGGCGCCGACCAACAGCAGGGTGCGGGCATCGCGCCGGGCCAGGTAGTCGGCCGCCAGGGCCGAATCCGCCGCCGTCTTCCAATAGGTCAGTTCGGTACCGTCGAGCACCGCCAGCGGCGTGCCGTCGGTACCGTCGAACAGCAGGTACAGCGCCTGGATGCTGGGCCGGCCGGCGCCGGCGCGGGTGTTGGCCGGAAACACCGTGATCACCTTGATGCCCATCGCCCGGCCGTGCTCCCAGGCCGGCAATATCAAGAAGCCGTTGTCCTCGGGTTCTTCGGTCGGCTGGGTCATCAGCAGCCGCTCGATCTCGGCCGCCGGACGCCGGTGCGACGCGCGCAGGTGATCGATCAGGGCGGGGAAGTCAAGCGCGGCAGCGACCGCGGCGCCGTCGTGATAGGCGATGCCGCCCATCCGGCGCGCCTATTCGAAACGGACGCCGTCGTCGCTCATGACCAGGGATTCCGAGAAGGCGCGGTCGACCTTCTCCAGTTCCTCCAGCTTGCCGGACATGAACGGCATGTACTTCTTGTCCTCGCCGAGGATGTGCCCGGTCAGCCAGGTGCGCATGAATTCAAGCACCTCGGCGTCGGCCAGCGAGTCCTTGTCGGCGACGTAGCGGTCGCGGATCTCGCCGACCCGCTCGCACAGTTGCTCGTGGTGGCGCTTGTGGGCCTCCAGGTCGGGGTAGCCGCAGGCGTCCATCAGGCTCTCTTCGCGCTTGAAGTGGTATTCGGTGTAGTCGAGCAGGGCGTTGATCACGCTGCCGACGGTTTCCCGGCCCTCGCCGCCGGAGATGGCGTCGTCGAGCTGGTTGATCAGGCTGACCAGCAGCTTGTGGTCGGTGTCGATCGGCGGCACGCCGATGTTCAGGTCGTTGGTCCAGACGATGGCCGGCATGCTTGGTCGTGTCCCTCGGTGGTTGGCCCGCTCCGAATCGCAGCTTATCACCGTCTCCGAACCGCTGCCACAGGTTAAGCAACGGGCTATGTCCCTG
>Ga0056109_1000268_pt1 | contig 18857 bp, 18 predicted proteins | sample WorMetG1BERMUDA2_FD_80077 | JGI IMG/M metagenome (GOLD analysis project Ga0056109, IMG submission 80077) | Marine gutless worms symbiont microbial communities from Max Planck institute for Marine Microbiology, Germany - Inanidrilus... ...
GAACCATTGAGGAACTGTGGAGCGCCATCGCCGAAGGGATCGAGAAAGTCACGCCCACCGAATGCGAGAACTTCTTCGCTGCCGCAGGATACGACCAGGATTAAATCGAATCCGCGCTAGAATACTGATCACCCGGCGCCTGCCCGACGCGGTGCAGGCGCGGGCACAAGCCGACTACGACGCCACCCTCAATCCCGAAGACACCCTGATGGGCGCCGACCTGCCGGCCCGCGCCGAGGGGTTCGACGGCCTGTTGATCTGTTCCAGCGAGAAACTGGACGCCGCAACGATCGCGGCGCTGCCCGACAGCCTGCGCATCGTCGCCACCTATTCGGTCGGCCACGAGCATATCGACCTCGACGCCGCGGCGGCGCGCGGACTGGCCATCACCAACACGCCGGACGTGCTCAACGACGCCACCGCCGACATCGCTTTCCTGCTGCTGCTGGCGGCCTCGCGCCGGGCCACCGGGGGCCAGGCCATGGTCCGCGCCGGCGAATGGGACGGCTGGCACTCGCGCCAGCTGCTCGGGCCGCAGATCAGCGGCGGCACCCTGGGCATCGTCGGCATGGGCGGCATCGGCCGGGCGATGGCGCGGCGCGCCCGCGGCTTCGACATGCAGGTGCACTACCACAACCGCCGGCCGCTGCCGGACGACCTGGCCGCGGGCGCAGTCTACCACGACAGGGTGGAATCGCTGTTTAGGGCCTGTCCCTTCATCTCGCTGCATTGCCCGCTGACCCCCGAGACGCATCACCTGATCAACCGAGACAGCATCGAGTGGCTGCCGCCCGGCGCGGTCATCGTCAACACCGCGCGCGGCCCGGTGGTCGATGACGAAGCCTTGATCGCGGCGCTGAAATCGGGGCGCATCGCCGCCGCCGGGCTCGACGTGTTCGACGGCGAGCCGAAGCTGAATCCGGCCTACCTGGAGATCGACAACGCCTTCCTGATGCCGCACCTGGGCAGCGCCACGGTCGAGAGCCGTGACGGCATGGGTTTCCGCGCGCTCGATAACCTGGACGCCTTCTTCGCCGGCGAGGAGCCGCCGGACAGGCTGGCCTGATCGCGTCTGTTCAGCCCCGCTGCTCGACGCCGGCCTCGGCGTTCTCCAACTCGACCTGGGCCAGCATCCAGTCGCGGAAGGCCTTGATCTTGGGCTGCTCGGCGACCTCCTCGGGGTAGACCAGCCAGAAGAACGGGCTCAGCTTCAGGCTCAGCGAGAACGGCGCCACCAGGCGGCCGGCGGCTAGGTCGCGGGCCGACAGCCGGGAGCGGCCGAGCACCATGCCGAGCCCGTCGATCGCCGCCTGCATCGCCAGTTCGGTGTTGTTGAAACGCGGGCCCTTGTCGGCGTCGATGCCCTCGATGCCGGCGGCCTTCAGCCATTCGCGCCAAGTCGGGAAGGTCGGGTCGAGCTTGGTCATCTCGTCGTGCAGCAGGGTGGCGTGGCGCACCGCCTGCAGCGGGTGCTCGTCGCCCAGATAGTCGGGCCCGCACATCGGCACGATCGATTCGGCGAACAGGCGGTCGGCGCGGTGGGTCGGGTAGTCACCCGAACCGAAGCGGACGCCGACGTCGGCCTCGCCGCTGCGCAGGTCGACCTTCTCCAGGTTGGCCGAGACCCGCACCGAGATCTCCGGATGATGGGCCTGGAAGTCCTCCAGCCGCGGGATCAGCCATTTCGCGGCGAAGGCCGGACCGGTGGTCACCGTCAGCACGCCGCGGTCCTGACTGGCGCGCAGCCGCCCGAAGGCGACGTCGAGCCGGTCCAGCCCCTCGATCAGGCCGGGCAGCAGGATCTGTCCGGCGTCGGTCAGCAGCACGGCGCGGTTGACCCGGCGGAACAGCGGCAGGCCGAGAAACTCCTCCAGCCCCTTGACCTGGTGGCTGATCGCAGCCGGGGTGACGTTCAGTTCCTCGGCGGCGCGCGAGAAGCTGAGATGCCGCGCCGCCGCCTCGAAGGCGCGAACGGCGTTCAGCGGCGGCAGGCGGCGTGCCATTTGCAATTTTCCTTTTACAGATTAGATTTTCTAATAAATTGTGTGACGAAATCTCGTTTGTCAACCCGCCAAACCGCCATTATCTTAAGCTCCAGACAGACGCAGTGAGAAACAACATGTTAAAAATTCCTCATACGAACGGAGACATCGCCATGACCGCCCGCCCCCACGACATGAGCCTCACCGAGATCAACGCCTATCTGAACCGTGGCCGCCGGCTGCGTTCGCAGGAAGCCTCGCGGCTGTTCCGCAAGCTCGGCGAGCTGATTCACATCGATCATCTGTTCCGCGCCGGCGCCGTGCGCCACACCGCCAACTGCGCCTGATAGCCCCGGATTTCCTCCCTGAAGACCTCCTAAGGACTTCCAAGCCGTCCGACCGCTCACGACCCTGCCTCCCCCTCACCCCCAGCAAGCGGTCGGGCCACTAAAAAAAGCCCCGGAGAACTCTCCGGGTCTTCTTTTTGTCTGGGTTTCGATGCCGCCTATTCGCGGTTGCCGAACAGGTGCAGCAGCATCATGAACAGGTTGATGAAGTCGAGGTAGAGCGTGGTCGCGCCCATGATCGCCTTCTTGGTCGCCACTTCGCCACCATCGGTCACCGAATACACCGACTTGATCTTCTGGGTGTCGTAGGCGGTCAGGCCGACGAACACCAGCACGCCGACGGCGGAGATCACGAAGTGCAGCGCCGAGCTGGCCAGGAAGATGTTGACGATGCTGGCGACGATGATGCCGATCAGGCCCATCATCAGGAACGAACCGAAGTCCGACAGGTCGCGCTTGGTGGTGTAGCCGTAGATGCTCATCGCCAGGAACATGCTCGCGGCGATGAAGAACACGCGGGCGATGCTGGCGCCGGTGAAGGTCAGGAAGATGCTCGACATCGACACGCCCATCACCGCGGCGAAGGCCCAGAACACCATCTGCAGGGTCGACGCCTTCATCTTGTTCAGGCCGAAGTTCATCACCAGGATGAACGCCAGTGGCGAGAACATGGCGATCCACGCCAGGGCCGTCGGGCCCGTCGGTGTGTACAGCAGGTTGAGCACCGCCGGGGTGCTGGCCACCAGGTAGGCGATGACACCGGTCAGCGCCAGGCCGGAAGCCATGTAGTTGTAAACGCGCAGCATATACTGCCGCAGGCCGACGTCGATCGCCGCGTCGTGCGCCTGCCCCGACGTCATCGTGTCGGTGCGCATCTGGAAGCGGTTGTCGGGTCGCAGGGCCATGATAAACCTCGTTAAGCCGTGAAAACTGAGTTCCTGCTTGTAAATATGGCAGGAATGCGCGGGAAATCAAGCGAATCACGACTCGTTTACCTGCGTAAGCAGTCGCCTAAAAATCGCCTTATTCGTTGCGTAGATAGGGCGCGGCCTTGTGCCCGAGAACCCGCCAGGTGCCGAAGAAACCGACGATCACCGTGACCCCGAGGCAGGCGGCGATGACCACCGCGGTGGCGGCGTAGGGCGTGGTCCACTCCATGCGCATCAGGAACTTGACCACGGCCCAGGCAGTGATGGTGCCGACGCCGGCGGCGATCACGCCGGTGCTGACGCCCAAAACGGTGTATTCCAGCAGGAACGATTTCAGCACCGAGGCACGGGTCGCGCCGAGGACCTTGAACACCACGGAGTCATAGATTCTGCGCGCCCGCCCGGCGGCCACGGTGCCGGCCAGCACCAGCACGCCGGCGAGAATGGTGATCGAGGCGGTGCCGCGCACCGCCGTGCCGACGCCTTCGAGGATCTGCGCCGCCGCCAGCAACGCCTCGCGCACCCGCACCACCGAGATGTTGGCGAAACGGCTGCTGACCGCCTTCTCGATCGGATCCTCGGAGGCCTGGGGCGCGCGCACCGCGGCGATGTGGGTGTGCGGCACCCCCTCCAGCGTGCCCGGGGCGAAGATGATGGCGAAGTCGAAGCGCAGGCTGCGCCAGTCGATCTCGCGCAGGCTGGCGATCTCGGCCTCGATTTCGCGGCCAAGCACGTTGATGGTCAGGGTGTCGCCGACCTCGACGCCGAAGCCGCGCGCGACCCGGGCATCGAACGAGATGATCGGCGGGCCCTGGTAATTGGCCGGCCACCACTTGCCGGCGACGATCTCGGAACCCTCGGACATCTTCGTCGCGTAGGTCAGCGAGCGGTCGCCGCGCACGGCCCAGGCCGATTCGGGCGCGATCTCGGCCTCCTCGACCGGCACGCCCTTGATCTTGACGATGCGCCCGCGCAGGGTCGGTACCCGCTGGAAGTCCCTGGTCTCGGAGAATCCGGTCACGGTGCTGTCGAAATCGGCGACCTGCTGCGGCTGCACGTCGATGAAGAAGAAGGCCGGCGCCTCCTCGGGCAGGCGCTGGTCGACCTGATGGCTCAGGTTCTGCTCGATCTGGGTGACGGCCACCAGCACCGCCATGCCGGTGCCCAGCGACAGGAACACGTTCGGGGTCAGGGTGCCGCGGCGATAGAGGTTGGTCAGGGCCAGCCGCCACTCGGACCCGGGCGGTCGCTTGATGCGTTTCGCCGCCGCCATCACCAGGGCGGCGCCGCCGCGCAGCGCCAGCAGGGTGGCGATGGTGCCGCCGACGAACCAGTAGGCGAAGTAGCGGTCCGACGCGGTCAGGATGGTCATCAGCGCCAACAGCAGCACGCCGGCGCCGATCAGCGCCAGCGCCGAGCGCCGCGGCCGCGCGTCCGGCGGCGCCACCTCGCGTCGGAACAGGGCGGCGCCGGGCACCTCCTGGGCCTGCGCCAGCGGCCACAGCGAGAAAGTCACCGCCGCGGTCAGGCCGAACAGGGCCGCCAAAAGCAGCGGCCCGGCGTAGAAGCCGATCTGCGGCGCCACCGGCAGCTTGTCGGCGATCGCGGCGAGCACCGCGAGCGGCGCCGTCCCGCCGATCACCGCGCCGACGGCAATGCCGCCCAGCGCGATCAACATGATCTGCAGCAGGTAGATGTGGAACACCAGTCCGCTCGGCGCGCCGACGCACTTCAGCGTCGCGATGGTCGCGGTGCGGCCGTCGAGGTAGCTTTTCACCGCGTTGCCGACGCCGATACCGCCGACCAGCAGCGCGGTCAGGCCGACGAACGACAGGAACAGCGTCATGCGCTCGACGAAGCGGCGCACGCCCGGGGCCGATTCGTCGACCCCGCGGACCCGCCAGCCGGCCTGGGGGAATTTCTCGCGCAGCGCTTCGATCCAGTCGCCGGCGTCGACGCCGGGCGACATGGTGGCGCGGTAGTGGTAGCGGACCTGGCTGCCCGGCTGCACCAGTTTGGTTTCGGCGATGGCCCCGGCGGCGACCATCAGCCGCGGGCCGAGGGTGAAGATGCTGGCGACGAAGTCGGGCTCGCGTTCGATCTCGGCGGTGATGCGGAAACGCGCCTCGCCGACGCGCAGCACGTCGCCGACTTCGACGCCCAGCTTGGTCAGCAGCCCCGGCAGCACCACCGCGCCCCACAGGCCGTCGCGCCGGGCCAGCGCCGCGTGCAGATCGCCGCCGCCGCGCAGCTGCATGGTGCCGGTCAGGGGATAGGCGTCGTCGACCGCCCTCATCTCGACCAGCGAGCGCTTGCCGTTCTTCGGATCCGGCCGCGCCATCGCCCGCATCTCGACCACCGCCGAACTGGCGCCGGTGCTGTCGCGCAGGTGGCTCAGGTGCTCGGGCTTGGCTTCCCGGTGCAGCAAGCGCAGGTCGACGTCGCCACCCAACAGCTTGCGCGCGTCCGCGTTCAGGCCGCCGACCACCGAGCCGCTGACCGTGCCGACGGCGGCGATCGCGGCGACGCCGATGATCAGGCAGGAGATGAACACGCCGAAGCCGCGCAGGCCGCCGCGCAGGTCGCGCAGGGCCAGGCGCCAGGCAAGAGCCAGGTCGTTCACGAAGCGGCCGCTCCGGTGCTGCGCTCGTCGGCCGCGATCAGGCCGTCGGCCAGGTGGATGACCCGACTGCAGCGCCCGGCCACGTCGGGTTCGTGGGTGACCAGCACCAGGGTCGTGCCGAGGCGCTGGCGCATGTCGAACAGCAGGTCCATCACCGCCTCGCCGGTGGCGCCGTCGAGGTTGCCGGTCGGCTCGTCGGCGAGCAAAACCGTCGGTTCGGTGACGAAGGCGCGGGCCAGCGCCACCCGCTGCTGCTCACCGCCCGACAGCTGCGACGGGTAGTGGTCGAGCCGGTGGCCCAGCCCGACCGCGTCGAGCATGGCGCGCGAGCGGTCGAAGGCGTCGGCGGCGCCGGCGAACTCGACGGCGAGCGCGGCGTTCTCCAGCGCCGTCATGGTCGGCACCAGGTGGAAGTTCTGGAACACGATGCCGATGTGGTCGCGGCGGAAGCGGGCCAGGTCGTCCTCGCTCAGATCGGTCAGGTCGCGCCCGGCGGCGTGCACCCGGCCCGAGCTGGCCCGCTCGAGCCCGGCCATCACCATCAGCATGCTGGTCTTGCCCGAGCCCGACGGCCCGACCACGCCGAGCGCCTCGCCGGGATCGACGGCGAGATCGATGCCGCGAAGGATGTTGACCAATCCGGCGTCGCTGGTCAGGCTGAGGGTGACCTGTTCGAGCCTCAGCGCGGCGTCACCGGCGGTGCTGTCATCGGGCATGAATGTTCCAGTTCTGAATGACGCTTGTTGTTGAAAACATGGCCGGACTTAGAAAACTACTTCTGATCGGATATGGCCTTGCGGCCCTGTTTGTCAACGCGTGGTTTGTAACCGGCGGTGCCATGGCAGCGGAGGCTTTGCGCGTCCTGGCGCTCGGTGACAGCCTGACGGCCGGTTACGGCCTGGCCCAGGAAGACGCCTTCACGACCCGGCTGGAGGGGGCCCTGAAGGCCCGTGGAATTGACGCCCGGGTGATCAACGCCGGGGTTTCCGGCGACACCAGCGCCGGCGGGCGGGCGCGACTCGACTGGGCGCTGTCGTCGGCCGGGCCCGACGGGCCGGACGCGGTGATCGTCGAACTGGGCGCCAACGACGGCCTGCGCGGCCTGCCGCCCGAGGAGACCCGGGCCAACCTGGACGCGATCCTGGCGCGGCTTGGCGAGCGCAAGATCCCAGCGCTGCTAACCGGCATGCTGGCGCCGCCCAACCTGGGATCGGAATACGGCGGCGAGTTCAAGGCGATCTATCCCGATCTGGCGGAAAAGCACGGGGTCGTGCTGTATCCCTTCTTCCTCGACGGGGTCGCCGCCGAGCCCGACCTGAACCAGGACGACGGCATCCACCCCAACGCCAGGGGGGTCGAGGTCATCGTCGCGCGGATTCTGCCGGCGGTGATGAAGGTATTGAAAACGCGCTAAGGCCGCAGCCGCCGCACCAGGTCACCGAAACCGGACAGTTCGGCCTCGAACTCGACCAGATCGACGCTCTCGCCGTCGAGCAGGCGCGGCAGGGCGTAGACATTGGCGCCGGCGCGGACCAGGCCCTGCTCGGTGGTGGTGACGCTGGCGATGCCCAGGTCGCGCAGGGTGTCGAAGGCGGCCGGCGTGGATTCGCCGCTGGGGAAATGGTGGCGGTGGGTGTGCAGTTGCACGTCGATGCCCTGCCCTGGCGCCGCGCGCAGTTCGTCCAGCGTCATCATGTGGAACACCCGGCCGGCGTCGAGCGTAGCGAAGTCTACCCCGATCAGCTCGCCCAGCCGCCGTGCAAGATCGGTGCGCCCGGCACGGTCGAGTTCGCGTTCGCCGTGGCCGATCACCTGCGCGCCCAGCCCGCCGCGAGCGCCGGGCGCGGCCAGGTCGACGGTCCCGGCGAAAGGCGGACCCAGCGCGCTCAGGTCGACCTCCGCCGCCGGCGCCACCGACAGCATATAGCGCACGATCATGTGGAACACCGGCTGCTGGGTCTCGGCGTAGTAGGTGGTCGAGTAGAGCGTCGCCGGCAGGCCCGCTTTGGCCAGCGCCGGCACCATGTGCGCCTGGGTGCCGTACCAGCCGTCGTCGATGGTGATCACGGTGGCGGCATCGGGCAGGCTGCCGTCGGCCAGGCCGGCCACCGCCGCGTCGAGGGTGACCACCGGATAGGGCGCCTGCTCGAGGAAGCGCACCCGCTCGCGGAACTTGTCCGCGCTCATGTACAGAAAGTCGCCGAACTGTCCCGGGCCCAGCCAGATGCCGTGATAGCACAGGATGCGCAGGTCGCGCCGGGTCAGCCAGCGGCTCAGCGCGAACAGACCGCAGGCCTTGGCCAGGCGCAGCAGCGCGCGCTTCATGCCGCGTCCGCCCGGGGATGGCGCGCGCACCAGCGCAATAGCGCCTTGCGCGGCCAGACCCGCATGTAGACGGTCGGCACGTAGTCGCCCTGCTCGAACAGGCGCCGCCGCGTCTTCGATGTCGCCAGGGCGCCGCCGCCGCCGGCCGGCGCGCGCTCGACGAAGAACAGCATGGCGCCGTTTTGCTCGAGAACCTCGCGCAGATAGGTCAGGTGCGGGCTGATCTTCTTCAGCGCCGGATCGAGGAACCAGCTGGCGCTGATCCAGCCCCTGACCGCCGGGTTCAGCCGCAGCAGCTCGGCGATGCGGTGATACGAAAGCTCCCAGCCCGCCGGGTTGAAATCCTCGAGCGACAGGATGTGCGCGTGCAGCGAGAAGTAGGGCCGGAAGCCGCCGGCGCGGAACAGCACGAAGGCGAGCCCGCGCAGCAGCTGCCCGACCCCGCCCTTGAGAAGCACGCTGCGCGGAATGCCCGAGCCGGACTCGGCGAACTCGGCGCCGATGGGGATCAGGCGGAAGGTCAGGATGGCGACGTCCTTGACGAAGGGATCACGGGCGAAATCGAAGAACTCGGGTTCCTGGGAGTCCAGCTGCGCCAGCATGCGCGCCAGTTCGCGCGGGTAGAGCTCGAGCACCGAGGCGGGCAGCTTGAAGGCGCAGCCGGTCACGTCGAACCCGGCGATCAGGGACGCGACCAGGCCGCGGTTGTACAGCGCGGCGATCTCAGGCGCCTGTTCGCCCGCGCGGCCCGCGACGGCGGCCGGCAGATCCCCATAGCCGCCCTCGCCGCCCGGCCGGCGCAGCTGGTCCGCGTTCGCGTCCAGGTTTTCGGCCAGATCCGGCGCCGCATCGGCGAGTTCTTGGCTCACGGCTGCCAACCGCTCACGTGCCTGTCGCTGGATGTCGCCGATGCTCGTCATGCCCGGTCGCGGCGCTCAGGCAAGCGGCTGGTCACGCTGCGCACGAACCTGCGCGAGCACAAGTTGACCGGTTCGGGCAGCACCAGCCCCAGACTTTCCAGTTTGTTCTCGATGCTCGGCATGGTTTTGCGCCTTATGTTGTTGTCGACTAGTCGGGCAGCCGCATCACCCCGTCGGCGTCGAGCTCGATGAACGGGTTGTGCGCAACCTCCCAGGCGTGGCCGTCGGGATCGGCGAAGTAGCCGGAATAGCCACCCCAGAAGACCTCCTGCGCCGGCTTCAAGATGCGCGCGCCGGCGGCCTCGGCCTCGGCCAGAACCATATCCACGTCTTCGCGGCTGCGCGTGTTGTGGGCCAGCGTGACGGTGTCGAAGGTCCCGGTCTCGAACGGTATCTGGGCGTCCTCGGCCAGCGCTTCGGCGCCGTACAGCCCGAGCACGACAGGCCCAAGCTGGATGAAGGTGATGGCCTCGTTGCTCGCCGAGCTGCGCGTCCAGCCGAGCCGCTCGTAGAACGCGGTGCTGGCCGCCAGGTCGGCGACCCCGAGGCTGACCATGCTGATACGCGCTTCCATCACCCGCTCACCCGCACTTCGAATAGCCGCACGAGGTGCAGGTATCGCAGCCTTCCTGCTTGATCAGCCCGGGCTGGTTGCACTTCGGGCAGAAGCGGAAGCCCTGCGCCGCCGAGCCGCCGCCTTCCGATCCCGTCTCCTCGATCGGCGTCGGATCGCCACCGGCCATCACCGCGACCTCGGCCTGCGGGTCGCTTTCGCTGAAATCGCCCGGGCCCTTGACGAAGCCGATGGCGATCATGTGCTTCTCGATCACCTCGCCGATCGCGGCCAGGATCGAGGGCACGTAACGCCCGCCCATCCAGTGGCCGCCGCGCGGGTCGAACACCGCCTTCAGTTCCTCGACCACGAAGGTGACATCGCCGCCGCGGCGGAACACCGCCGAAATCATCCGCGTCAGAGCCACCGTCCAGGCGTAGTGCTCGGTGTCCTTGGAGTTGATGAACACCTCGAACGGGCGGCGCCGGCCGTTGTCGTCGATGATGTCGTTGAGCGTGATGTAGATGGCGTGCTCGCTCTCCGGCCAGCGCACCTTGTAGGTCGCCCCGGGCAGCGCCTCGGGCCGGTCGAGCGGCTTGAACATCTGGTGCACAACCGCGCCCTGGTTGGCGTCGGGCGCCGGTTTCGGTTTCGCCTTCGGCTGCAGCAGCGGCAGCTCGGGCTGGTCCGGGTCGGCCTTCTTGTCGTCCTTGACCTCCAAGACGGCGCCGGTGACGTCGTTCGGCCGGTAGGTGGTGCAGCCCTTGCAGCCCAAATCGAAGGCCTGCATGTAGACGTCCTTGAAATCCTCGAACGAGATGTCCTCGGGGCAGTTGATGGTCTTCGAGATCGAGCTGTCGACGAAGCCCTGCACCGCCGCCTGCATGACTAGGTGGTCGTGCGGGGTCAGGGCTTGCGCATCGACGAAGTAGTCGGGCAGGTTGGCGTTCTCACCGAATGTCTGGCGATAGAGCCGGTAGGCGTAGTCGGTCACCTCCTCCTCGCGCCGCGAGCCGTCTGGCATCAGCACGTGGCGGGTGTACTTGAAGCTGAACACCGGCTCCAGCCCCGAGGACACGTTGTCGGCGAACAGCGAGATGGTGCCCGTCGGCGCCACCGAGGTCAGCAGCGCGTTGCGGATGCCGTGCTCGGCGATGGCGGCGCGCACGTCGTCGTCCAGGGTCGCGACCTTGCCCGAGGCCAGGTAGGCCTCGCGGTCGAACAGCGGGAAGGCGCCCTTGGCCCGCGCCAGCTCGGTCGAGGCCAGGTAGGCGGCGCGCTCGATCAGCGCCATCCAGGCCTCGGTCAGGCGCACCGCCTCGGCGCCGCCGTAGCGCGCACCGCACAGGATCAGCGCGTCGGCGAGGCCAGTGATGCCGAGACCAATGCGCCGCTTCGCCTGGGCCTCCAGGCGCTGTTCCTCGAGCGGGAAGTTGGAGATGTCGACGACGTTGTCCATCATGCGCACGGCGACGCCGACTAGCTCGACCAGCGCCGCCTCGTCGAGCCGGGCGCGGGCGGTGAACGGATCGAGGATCAGCCGCGCCAGGTTGACCGAGCCGAGCAGGCAGGCGCCGTAGGGCGGCAGCGGCTGCTCGCCGCAGTTGTGCACGACCAGGCCGTTGGCGTCGAAGGCATTGACGCCGGGCACCTGGACGTCGAAGACGTCTTCCTCGCCGTCGGGCTCGATCGCCGCGACGGTGGCGACGAAGGGCTCCCGGTTGGGGCGACGGAGGTAGGCCGCGAGCAGGCGCGCCAGTTTGCCGGCCTTATCCGTATCGGCGAATCCCACCAGATCGCGGAATCGGAACAGGTTCTCGCCGCTGATCACCAGTTCGTGGTCGGCAGCGCAATCGTATTCCTTGCTCCCACCGTGTCCGTCCGGCAGCAGTCGCGGGCCGGCCGGTCTCCGCTCGGCGTAGATCCGCGCGACGATGCCCAGGCGCAGCAGCATGCGCTGCACCGCCCGCAGCAGATCGAGGTCGGACTGCGCCAGCCGCACGCTGACGCCCTTGCGCTGATGACCCTGAACCGAACCGTCGGCATCGAACAGGCCGCGCAGCAGGCCGCGGTGAAAGTCGCTGGAGGTTTTTTCGGCGCAAGGCGTCAACGCCTTGGCCCCCGGCGCCATGCCCAGGGATTCGGCCAGCGACTTGATCGCGGCCAGCGAGAGCCGCGCCTCGCCGCGTCCGGGCAGGTCCATCCAGCCGGCGAAGTCGGCGCGATGCTCGAGCCCGCGCGCTGCCGCCTCGGCCCGCGCCATCACCGACATCACGCCCGGCCGCTCGGCGCCGCCGTTGGCGGCGAGCCTGCCCGGCCAGGCGCTGAGCACCGCCTTGTCCGACTTCAGGGTGCCATCGCCGAGCAGCAGGCCGATTAGGTAACCCTCGTCCTCGCTATGCGCGCCGGGCCAGTCCGCGCCGGCGCGATGGTCGTTCAGCAACACCTCGTCGCCGGCCCGCAGATCACCGGCGGCGGCCCAGTCGCTGTCCAGCCGATGGCGGGTGCGCGCGGTCACACGGCGCACCGGATGATCGGCGGTCAGGCGCAGTTCATGCCCCTCGCGGGTACGCAGCTTCAGCACCGGTTTGTGGCCCGTGGGGAAAAAGCCGGCTGGACCGCTGGTGTGATCCGCGCCGTCGACACGCGCGTCGAACACTCGACCGATCAGATCGCCGACCTGACGGGGGCCATCACCGGTCTGCACCCAGGTGTCCGCCGTGACGCAGGGATTGGTGGCGTGGATCTCCTCGCAGTAGCTGAGGTTGTTGAGCCGGTTGATGCGGTCGATGAAGATCACGCCCGGCTCGGCGTAGGCGTAGGTGGCGCGCATGATCTTGTCCCAAAGCTCGCGCGCCGGCAGGCTGCGATGCACCGTGCCGTCGAACTGGAGCTGCCAGGCCGCGTCCTCCTTGACCGCCTGCATGAAGGCGTCGGTGACCAGCACCGAGAGGTTGAACATGCGCATCCGTCCCGGTTCCTGCTTGGCCTCGATGAAGGCCTCGATGTCCGGGTGGTCGCAGCGCATCACCCCCATCATGGCGCCGCGCCTCGAACCGGCGGACATGATCGTGCGGCACATGGCGTCCCACACGTCCATGAAGGTGAGCGGCCCCGAGGCGTCGGCGCCGACGCCGCGCACCGGCGCGCCCTTGGGCCGCAAGGTCGAGAAGTCGTAGCCGATGCCGCCGCCCTGCTGCATGGTCAGGGCGGCTTCCTTCAGCGCCTCGAAGATGCCCGACATGTCGTCCGGCACGTCGCCCATGACGAAGCAGTTGAACAGGGTGACGTTGCGCTTCGCGCCGGCGCCCGAGAGGATTCTTCCGGCGGGCAGGAACTGGAAGTTCTCCAGCGCCTTCTGGAACCGCGGCTGCCACAGCGCCGGATCGGCCTCGTTGGCGGCGAGCGCCGTCGCGACACGCGTCCAGGTGTCGTCGATGGTCTTGTCCACCGGTTCGCCGTTGGCGCTCTTGAGGCGGTATTTCATGTCCCAGATCTGCTGGGAAATGGCCGCGATCTGATCCATCCGTGATCCCGCTTATTGCACCCTGTTTCGTGTCGTTCCGCGCGTTCCGCGCACAGCCCGTCCCGACCCGCACCGACTCCGGGAACCTTCCTGAGGACTGCCGCTTGTTCCAATGTTTCCAAGGATTTAAGCCCCTAACTTTACGCTTTCAAGGGGGTACGGTCAAGTTCTTGTTCCTGTTATGTTACCATGACAATCCACAGGAAAATCCCCAGGCAGCACGGAGAGCGCGCGGCCCGAACCAGGGCTTATCCCCGGATTTCGCGGCCTGGGGACAATTCGATCCACAGGCCGCGGACGGTGGCGTTGACAAGGCCGGGCGGCTCTGGTCAGGTCAGCCCGCGATGTCCGATTCCCTGCTGCACATCACCAACGGCGACACCGCCGCGGCGCTGCTCGCCGCCGCCGATCTCGGGGGCGAGATCCTGCCCTGGCGCGACGTCCTGCACGACGGGCCGGTGCCGGTCGGGGAGTCGCTCGAATCGCTGTCCGAGCTTCGCGCCGACTATCTGACGGCGCGGTTCGCACAGGACCGCGAGGACGTGCGTGCCGATATGGCACGGCGCGACGCCACCCTGCGCCGGGCCGGCCAGTTTGACGCCGTGGTGCTGTGGTTCGAGCATGACCTGTACGACCAGTTGCAGATCCTGCAGATCCTCGACAGCCTGGCCGGCGCATCGCCGGCGCGCGCGCAGATGATCTGCATCGACCGCTTCCCCGGCATCGAGCCGTTTCACGGCCTCGGCCAACTGCGCCCCGAGCAGATCGCCGGGCTGTGGTCGCGGCGGCAGCCGCTGACGGCGGCGCAGGTCGATCTGGCGCGGCGCGGCTGGCGCGCCTTCACCGCCGCCGATCCGACCGCCCTGGCGGCGCTGCGCGCGGGCGACACCGCGGCGCTGCCGTTCCTCGACGCGGCGCTCGGCCGGCTGATGGCGGAGTACCCGTCGCGTGACGACGGGCTGCCCGGGACCGAGCGCGGCATCCTCGCCGCCGTCGCCGACGGATGCGATACGCCGGGCGGCCTGTTCCGCGATCACCAGCGCCGCGAGGCGGCGCCGTTCATGGGCGATTGGAGCTTCTGGTGGCGCCTGGCCGGGCTGTGCGCGGGTCCGGCGCCGCTGCTGACGCCGACGGACGGGGAGTTCAGGTATCCGCCCGCGCAGGACATCGACGCCGACTTCAAGGCGCAGCGGTTCGCCCTGACCGGGGCGGGCCGGCGGGTGCTGGCCGGCGCCGCGGATGCCGTGAAGCTGAACGGCTTCGATCGCTGGATCGGCGGCGTGCATCTGCATGCCGCCGGCACCGACTGGCGCTACGATGCCCGGGCGGATCAGATCCTCGAGAAACGCGGCTAACCCTGGGGCAGGTCGAAGCGCCCGCGCGCCTCGGCGACCAGGCGGTCGGTGTGGCTTTCGATGCGCTCCTGCAGTTCGGCCATGAAGGCCTTGCGCTTAAGCCCCGGCGGGATGGGTTCGAGGAACTCCAGCGTGATCGTGCCCGGGCGCTTGAGGAATTCGCGGCGGCCCCAGAACAGGCCCGAGTTGAGCGCCACCGGCACCACCGGCGCCTCGGCACGGGCGTAGATCGCGGCGATGCCGGGATGGTAGTCGCGGCGCATGCCCGGCGGCGTGCGCGTGCCTTCGGGGAAGATGATCACCTGGCGGTCCCTGGCCAGGCCGGCCAGGGTGTCGGCGACCATTGCCTTGAGCGCGCTGGCGCCGCCCGAGCGGTCGACGCCGATGGCCTCGCACTTGCGCGCGTACCAGCCCCACAGCGGAATGCGCATCAGCTCCTGCTTCATGATGTAGATCGGGTCCGGCAGCAGGCAGTAGAAGATCGCCGTGTCCCAGGCCGACTGGTGCTTGCTGGCGATGACCGCGGCGCCGTCGGGCAGGTTCTCGCGGCCGCGCACCTCGTAGGTCACGCCGATCAGCAGGCGGGCGCCGAGCTGCAGGCCACGGCTCCAAATCCGCACCGCTTCCTGCATCACCTTGCGCGGGAACGGCAGGAACAGCCACATCACCAGCAGCACCAGGATCAGCCAGGCGAAAAAGAAGATGTTGAACAGCAGGGATCGCAGGTGTTGCATCGCGGTACGTCGTTATGGCTGCCGGTTCGGCCGGCCGAGAATAGCCGCCAGGCGGATGCGAATCCAGGCGATCAGGTACTTGCTGTATTCCGACGCGAACAGGCTCAGCGTTCCCGGCCAGGCCCACCATCGGTCCTGCATGACGTGCTGGGGAAAGACCGGGTGCGGCACGATGTCGGCGCGCGGCAGCACGGCGGCGAATTCGAGCAGGCTGCGCGGCATGTGGTAGGCGGCGGTGACCAGGCGCAGCGAGCGGAATTTGCGCTTCTTCATCCACGCCGCGGTCTCGCTGGCGTTGCCGATGGTGTCGGCGGCGTTGCCGATCTCGATGCGCTTCTCCCAGGCGCCGGCACGCTGCGACAGCCGCAGCAGCCGGCGCACGTCGGTCCCCTGATAGACCCCGGACACGAACAGCGCGCCGGCCCTGCCGCCGACCAGCAGCTCGAGCCCGGTCTCGAGCCGGTCGCTGCCACCGGTCAGCACGACGATGGCGTCGGTGCCTTGCGCCGGGTCGGCGACCGCCCTGGGCAGGCCGTCGGCGAAGCGGTACAAGCCCCAGGCCCAGACGACGAGGCCGATCAGGCCGAGGATCAGCAGCCGCGCCGGCCAGCCGCGCGACTGCCGGTAGCGCATCACCCGGGCCATCCGCGCGCCTCCCGGCTCACAACATGCGCTCCAGCACCCGCAGCACGGTCAGGCGCGCGGTCACCGTGGCCAGCGCCGCCACCGCCAGCGGCGGCAGGCACAGCGCGATCCAGTCGAACAGGCCGAACGAGACCTCGGGCAGCACCCCGGTGTCGAGCGCGCCGGCGAGATAGCCGATCGCCAACAGGGTCGGCAGCGCCAGGGCCAGGCCGCCGAACCCGCCGCACAGGCCGAAGCCAAGGGCGTGGGCGCCGAACTGCCGCGCCACGTAGCTGTCGCGCGCCCCGATCAGGTGCAGTACCTCGATCACCTCCTGGTGGATGGCGAGGCCGGTGCGGGTGGTGAAGATCACCGTGCCCACCGTGGTCAGGGCGATCAGCAGCAGCACCAGCAGGGCCAGACCCTGGGCCATGCGGATCAGCCGCACCACCTTGGCCAGCCAGACCCCGTGGTCGTCGACGGTGACGCCGGCGACCAGGCGGCGCAGCCGTTCCTGCAGCGCCGCCGTGTCGAGATCGGCACCGGCCAGCACCTCGACCTCGATCAGCCGCGGCAGCGGCAGCCCGGCGGCCGCGGTCAGGTCGCCAAGCCAGGGTTCGAGCAGGCGCAACACCTCGCTCTCCTTGACCGGCTCGGCGGTGGCGATCTCGGGCGTCTCGCGCAGGGCCTTGAGCAGCGCCAGATGATCCTCCTCGGCGTCGCGCGACGTGCCGGACTTGGCCGGCATGATCTGCACGGTCAGGGTGTCGGTGACGCCGCTCTGCCAGCGCTCGGCCAGCGCGTTCAGCGCCAGCAGGCCGGCCAGCGCCAGCACCGCGAGGAACACCGCGAAGGCCAGCAGCCAGGGCAGGAAGCGCCCGTCGGCGTCGCTGTCCAGCGGCAGGTCGGACCGTCCCAGCGCCATTCAACCGCCCCCCGTCATGCCGCTCAGACCGCCCGCGCCCGGTCTTCACCCGGGGTGGCGGCCGAATCGGCTTCGTTCGGGTCCGGCTCGCCCGCCGCCTGCAGCCACAGCCGCCCGTCGCGCAGGCGCAGGCAGGGCCGCTGCAGCCGCTTGATCAGGGTCTCGTTGTGGGTGGCGATGACGATGGTGGTGCCGAGACGGTTGAGCTCCTCAAAGAGGTGCATCAGGCGCATCGCCATGCGGTCGTCGACGTTACCGGTGGGCTCGTCGGCGAGCAGCAGCTGCGGCCGCGCGATCACCGCGCGGGCGATGGCGACGCGCTGCTGCTGACCGCCCGACAGCGTGCTCGGGCGGACCTCGCGGTGGTCGATCAGGCCGACCCAGGTCAGCAGTTCCTCGACATGGCGGCGCACATCGCTCTCGCGCACCCCGGCGACGCGCAGCGGCAGGGCGACGTTGTCGAAGGTGGACAGGTGGCGCAGCAGGCGGAACTCCTGGAACACCACGCCGATCTTGCGGCGCAGCGGCGGCAGCGCCTTGCGCGGGGCGGTGGCGATGTCCTGGTCAAAAAGGGCGATCAGGCCGCGGGTCGGCTTCATCGCCAGGTACATCAGGCGCAGCAGCGACGACTTGCCGGCGCCGCTGGCCCCGGCGAGAAAGTGGAACGAGCCCGCCGACAGGGTGAACGACAGGTCCTGCAGCACTTCCGGACCCAGTCCGTAGCGCAGGCCGACGTTCTCGAATCGGACGACGTCTCCGCCAGGCTCAGCGGTCACTTTCCGCTTCCCCCATTCCTGTTACCCTCAGCCGCCGACCGTGTCGTCCCGCCGGCGGATCGGCGGCGGGGGATGTTCGCGGCGGCGGCCCGCTCACAATGCGCCGCCGCTTGCGCAGCGGCAAACAAAAAGCGTATAAACGACAGGACTTTAACATATTGTTCCGTGCATGATCATTTTGTTCCGTTCATGATCATTATCTGCCCTGCCTGCGCCACACAGTACGCGGTCGATCCCGGCATGTTCACGCCGTCGGGGCGCACGGTGCGCTGCTCGACCTGCGGCCATCAATGGATGCAGCTGCCGCAGTCGCCGCAGCCGGTGGCGCCGCCACAACCGGCCGCCGTGGCCGCGGCGCCGCCGTGGCCGGCGCCGGTGCCACAACCCGCGCCCGCGCCACAGCCCGCACCACAGCCCGCGCCGGTACCGCAACCCGAGCCGGAACCGGAAGAGGAGCTGTCGCAGGACGAGGTCGACACGCTGTTCGACTCCGAGGATCCGCCGGACGTCGGATCGATCATCGAGGGCGAACCCGAACCGGCGGATGGGGACGACGTCGACATCGACGACATGCCCGAGTCGGATCCGATTCCGGAGGTCCTGACCGCCGACGCGCCGGAGGAAGACGAAGGCGGCGGCAGCAAGCTGGCGATGATCATCGGCGCCGCCGTGCTGGCGATGATCATCGCGGTCGTCGGCGGGCTGTATGCCGCCAAGGACCAGGTGGTCGCCATGGTCCCGGCGATGGGCGGCCTCTACGACATGGTCGGCATGGGCAAACCGGCGCTGGGCGCCGGGCTGGAAATCCGCAAGGTGGTGTCCGAACGCGAATCCGCCGGCAACGCCGACATCCTGATCGTGCGCGGCGAGGTCTCCAACGTCGCCGACGAGCCGCTGGCGGTGCCGATGATCCGCGTCGTGCTCTACGACGAGGGCAACGAGGAAGTCCATGCGATGAACCTGAAGCCGCTGAAGCCGCGCCTGGAGTCGGGTGACGCGATCGGCTTCAAGGCGCGCATCGAGAACCCGCCGCCGCTGGCCCGCCGCCTCGAGGTCACCTTCTCCGAACCGAGCGATAAGGCCAACTGAGCAGCCTTCAAGACCGCACCATCAATCGTCATGGCCGGACCTGTTCCACTGCTGTCCGGTTTAATTTTCATGTCCACTTGAGCACCATTTGTGGTGTCTCAGGGTTTATGTGCGGGCCCGGATCGATCAGGCGGTCGATGCGTTTTCGA
>Ga0056109_1000271_pt1 | contig 18790 bp, 16 predicted proteins | sample WorMetG1BERMUDA2_FD_80077 | JGI IMG/M metagenome (GOLD analysis project Ga0056109, IMG submission 80077) | Marine gutless worms symbiont microbial communities from Max Planck institute for Marine Microbiology, Germany - Inanidrilus... ...
ACACGCTGCCGAAGATCAATCCCGTACGCCCAGCCCATGAAAACCTCCCTGGCTAAAAACAACAGGGCAGGGAATCAGACATCGGTTAAAAACGATTCTACGTTCGTCAAATGTGCTCTAGTAGTGAGATCCGGATTCAAAGTACAGGAGAAACCCGAGTCCGGGCCCAGCGGGCAGAAGATCGCGTATGGTGTTTTGTCGCTTTTCTGGTTCCGCAAGCGGGAACTTCTTGCGAATACAGGAAGCGGATAGCAAAAGCGTCAGGTTTTTCTTGAAAGGTGGCCGGCTTTCATCGAAACCGCGTTGATGCCCGACATCCACCGGCCCGGAGACAAAGGCAACGGGGCCCCCCGTTCATCACGGAGGTCCCCGCTCATTCCGATCTCGCGGAAGCATGAATCTGGGGGTGGCTCTAACGCCCGCGCGCCTCGATGGCGGCGACCTTGGCTTCCGCCGTGGCGATCTGGGTTTCGGCCAGCTTCTTGGCGCCCTCATCGTCGCCGGCCTTGTCGGCGGCGGCCCTGGCCGCCTCGAGGTCGGCCTGGGCGGTGGCGGCGTCGAGCTCGTCGAGCGGCACCGCCTCGTCGGCGAGCACGGTGCAGCGCTCCTCGCTGACTTCGGCGAAGCCGCCGGCGATGAAGATCCGCTCGGTGACCTTGCCGCCGTTGTGGATGTCGACGACGCCGGGGCGCACGGTGGCGATCATCGGCGCGTGCCCGGGCAGCACACCGAAGTCACCCTCGCCGCCGGGCACGACGACCATCTCGACCGCCTGGGTCAGCAGCAGCTTCGCCGGGGTTACCAGTTCGAACTCGACCGTATCGGCCATGGTTCTCTCCTTACGCGTGAGGCCGTTTCAGCCCTAGGCTGCTTCCGCGGCGAGGCGCTTGGCCTTCTCGACCGCTTCCTCGATGGTGCCGACCATGTAGAAGGCGGCCTCGGGCAGGTGGTCGTATTCGCCGTCGACGATGCCCTTGAAGCCCTTGATGGTGTCCTCGAGCGAGACGTAGACGCCCGGCGAGCCGGTGAACACCTCGGCGACGTGGAACGGCTGGCTGAGGAAGCGCTGGATCTTGCGCGCCCGCGCCACCGTCAGCTTGTCGTCTTCGCTGAGTTCGTCCATGCCCAGGATGGCGATGATGTCCTGCAGCGACTTGTAGGTCTGCAGCACCTGCTGCACCGAGGTGGCGACGTTGTAGTGCTCCTCGCCGATCACCCGCGGGTCGAGGATGCGCGAGGTACTGTCCAGCGGGTCGACCGCCGGGTAGATGCCGAGTTCGGCGATCTGGCGGCTGAGAACCGTGGTCGCGTCCAGGTGGGCGAACGAGGTCGCCGGCGCCGGGTCGGTCAGGTCATCGGCCGGCACGTAGATGGCCTGCACCGAGGTGACCGAGCCCTTCTTGGTGGACGTAATGCGCTCCTGCAGCGTGCCCATGTCGGTGGCCAGCGTCGGCTGGTAACCCACCGCCGAGGGGATGCGGCCCAACAGCGCCGACACCTCGGAGCCCGCCTGGGTGAAGCGGAAGATGTTGTCGACGAAGAACAGCACGTCCTGGCCTTCCTGGTCGCGGAAGTATTCGGCGACGGTCAGGCCGGTCAGGCCGACGCGGGCGCGGGCGCCCGGCGGCTCGTTCATCTGGCCGTAGACGAGCGCAGCCTTGGAGCCCGGACCGTCGAGGTTGATGACGCCCGACTCGATCATCTCGTGATACAGGTCGTTGCCCTCGCGGGTACGCTCGCCGACACCGGCGAACACCGAGTAGCCGCCGTGGCCCTTGGCGATGTTGTTGATCAGCTCCATGATGATGACGGTCTTGCCGACGCCGGCGCCGCCGAACAGGCCGATCTTGCCGCCCTTGGCGTAAGGCGCGATCAGGTCGACGACCTTGATGCCGGTGGTCAGGATCTCGGTCTCGGTCGACTGCTCGATGAACGGCGGCGCTTCGGCATGAATCGGCGCCTTCATCTTGGTCTCCAGCGGACCGCGCTCGTCGATCGGCTCGCCGACCACGTTCATGATCCGGCCCAGGCACTCGGGACCGACCGGGATGGCGATCGCCTCGCCGGTGTCGGTCACTTCCTGGCCGCGCTGCAGACCCTCGGTGGAGTCCATGGCGATGGTGCGCAGCTCGTTCTCGCCCAGGTGCTGGGCGACCTCGAGCACCAATCGCTTGCCACCGTTGTCGGTGTGCAGGGCGGAAAGGATCTCCGGCAGGTCACCTTCGAAGCGCACGTCCACGACCGCGCCCATGACCTGGGTAATGGTGCCAATATTGTTCTTCGCCATCGCTGATGCTCCTACTCGACGTTCAGCGTCAAAATCAAAATTCGGTTCGGTTACTTAAAGCGCCTCGGCGCCGGAGATGATCTCGATCAGCTCCTTGGTGATGAAGGCCTGGCGCGTGCGGTTGTAGGTCAGCGTCAGGCTGTCGATCATGTCGCCGGCGTTGCGCGTGGCGCTGTCCATGGCGGTCATGCGCGCGCCGTGCTCGGAGGCGGAACTCTCCAGCAGTGCCTGGAACACCTGCACGCTGATGTTCTTCGGCAGCAGCTCGAGCAGGATCTCCTCCTCCTCCGGCTCGAAGATGAAGGAGGCCTTGAGGCCGGTGTCCTTCGGGTCCTCGTTGTCGTTGTCGGCCTTGTCGGCGACGAACGGGATCAACTGCTGTTCGGTGACGATCTGGGTCATCGCCGACTGGAAGCGGTTGAAAACGGCGGTGCAGACGTCGAACTCGCCGGCTTCGAACAGCTCGATCACACGGCGGCCGACCTCGTCGGCCTCGGCGAACTGCACGCCGCTTTTGCCGATGTCCTGGAAACGATCGATGATCTTGTCGCCCAGGTCGCGCTTCAGGGCATCGCCGCCCTTGCGCCCGACGCAGAGGATCTTGACCGTCTTGCCGTCGGCGAGCAGCTCGTTGGCCCGGTTGCGCACGGCGCGGACGATGTTGCCGTTGAAGCCGCCGCACAGGCCGCGGTCGGCGGTGAAGGCGATCAGCAGATGGGTCTGGTCGCTGCCGGTGCCGGCGAGCAGCGGCGAGGCTCCCTCGTTGCCGGCGAGACTCTCGGCCAGAGATCCGAGCATGCGCTCCATGCGCGCGGCATAGGGCCGCGCGGCCTCCGCCCCCTCCTGCGCCCGGCGCAGCTTGGCGGCGGCGACCATCTTCATCGCCGAGGTGATCTTCTGCGTCGACTGGACGCTGTTGATCCGGATTTTCAGGTCCTTGAGGTTCGGCATCCGATTCTCTTCCCGCTATTTGTCGCCTGAGGCTCCAACGGCCTCAGGAGCCCCCTGCTTCCTCAAGAAAACGTGCGCGTGAAGTCCTCGAGGAACTTCGACAGCTTGCCCTCGGTTTCCTCGGTCAGCTCCTTGGCGTCGCGGATCGAGGCCAGGATGTCGGCGCCCTCGGCGCGGACGGCATCCAGGAACGAGAGCTCGAAGCGGGTGACGTCGCTGACCGCGACGCCGTCGAGGAAGCCCCGCACGCCGGCGAAGATCACGACCACCTGCTCCTCGACCGACAGCGGCGTGTACTGCGGCTGCTTCAGGAGTTCGGTCAGCCGCTCGCCGCGGGCCAGCAACTTCTGCGTCGCCGCGTCGAGGTCGGACGCGAACTGCGCGAAGGCCGCCATCTCGCGGTACTGCGCCAGTTCCAGCTTGATCGAGCCGGCGACCTGCTTCATCGCCTTGACCTGGGCCGACGAGCCCACGCGCGAGACGCTGAGGCCGACGTTCACCGCCGGGCGGATGCCCTTGTAGAACAGTTCGGTCTCGAGGAAGATCTGGCCGTCGGTGATCGAAATCACGTTGGTCGGAATGTAGGCCGAGACGTCGCCGGCCTGGGTTTCGATGACCGGCAGCGCGGTCAGCGACCCGGCGCCGTTGTCCTCGTTCATCTTCGCCGCCCGCTCGAGCAGGCGCGAGTGCAGGTAGAAGACGTCGCCCGGGTAGGCTTCGCGTCCCGGCGGGCGGCGCAGCAGCAGCGACATCTGGCGGTAGGCGACGGCCTGCTTCGACAGATCGTCGTAGAAGATCACCGCGTGCATGCCGTTGTCGCGGAAGTATTCACCCATGGTGCAGCCGGTGTAGGGCGCCAGGAACTGCAGCGGCGCCGGCTCCGACGCGGTGGCGGCGACGACGATCGAGTATTTCAGCGCGTCGTAGTCTTCCAGCGTCTTGACCAGCTGCGCCACGGTCGAGCGCTTCTGGCCGACGGCGACGTAGATGCAGTAGAGCTTCTCGGCCTCGGAGGCGGCGTTGTCGTTGACGCTCTTCTGGTTGAGGATGGTGTCGATGATCACCGCGGTCTTGCCGGTCTGGCGGTCGCCGATGATCAGCTCGCGCTGGCCGCGGCCCACCGGGATCAGGCTGTCGATCGCCTTCAGGCCGGTCTGCACCGGCTCGTGCACCGACTTGCGCGGGATGATGCCCGGCGCCTTGACCTCGACCCGCTCGCGGGTGTCGCTGTCGATCGGGCCCTTGCCGTCGATCGGGTTGCCGAGGCCGTCGACCACGCGGCCCAGCAGGCCCTTGCCCACCGGCACGTCGACGATGGCGCCGGTCCGCTTGACCGTGTCGCCTTCCTTGATGTTGCGGTCGTCACCGAAGATCACGACGCCGACGTTGTCGTTTTCCAGGTTCAGGGCCATGCCCTTCAGGCCGCCCGGGAACTCGACCATCTCACCGGCCTGGACCTTGTCCAGTCCGTAGACGCGGGCGATGCCGTCACCGACGGACAGAACCTGCCCGACCTCGGCGACCTCGGTCTCGGTGCCGAAGTTGGCGATTTGGTCTTTCAGAATTGCGGAAATTTCCGCGGCACGGATATCCATTACCCGACCCCTTTCATGGCGAGGCGCAGTTGCTGCAGCTTGGTATTCAGTGAACTATCGATCATGCGCGAGCCGACCTTGACGACCAGGCCGCCCAGCAGGTTGGCGTCGACGCTGGCGTCGACCGCGACATCGGTGCCGAGGACCCGCTTCAGCGAGTCCTTCAGCGCCGCCATCTGGCCCTCGCTCAGCGGCTTGGCGGAGACCACCTCGGCGGTGGTTTCGCCGCGCTGCGCCGCCAGCATGGCGCGGTAGGCGGAAATCATCGATTTCAGCGCGAACAGCCGACGATTGCGGGTGACGACACCGACGAAATTGCGGGTCATCGCACCGATCTCGGCCTTCTCGAGGATCGCGCCCAGGGCGCGGGCCTGATCATCGCGCGAGATCACCGGCGAGGCGATCATCCGCGCCAGGTCTTCGCTGTCGTCGATCATCGACGCCAGTCGGTCCAGGTCGGCGGCCACGGCGTCGTGCGATTTGTCCGCTTCGGCGAGCTCGAAGAGCGCCGAGGCGTAGCGGCCGGCGACGCCGGCGGCTTGGGTGATTTCGGATGACACTTAGGACAACTCCCCTCGAGTTTGCTCGAGTCAGAATTCCTTTTCGAACCCCCGTCCGCGCGAGCGGACCGGCGTCCCTGTCAGAGGGAGGGAGAAAAAAGAGGTACTCCCAGACGCAAAGCGTGCTTGCACATGTGATTCCACGGGCGAAGCCCGCGTTCTCTACCATAGCGTCCGGCCCCGTGCAAGCCTTGCGTTCGCACCTGCAGTACGGGTTTTTTTATTTTGTTTCAATGAGATAATGCGATTTCTTCGCCCATCGCCGCCGCGCCGTCGGGACTCGACCGCTAAAAAAACGCCTTGCTGCGAGGAAAATCTAAAGTTAACTTTAGATTTGATCCGAGACAGCGGAAACCGTTGATGCCCCCTGCCCCGCGCGCCCCCGAAACCGGACTCAAGATCGGCGCCCTCGCCGCGCAGCTCGAGATGGCGCCCAGCGCCATCCGTTTCTACGAGGACCAGGGCCTGATTTCTCCCCGGCGCAGCCCCGGCGGCACCCGCAGCTACGACGCCGAGGACGCCGAGCGGCTGCGCCTGATCCGCGAGTTGGTGGCGCTCGACCTGCCGCTCGGTCTGGTCCGCGAGCTGGTCGCGGCGCGGCCCGGCAGCGCCACCGGCGACGAGGCGGCGCGGCAATTGGACGATCACCTCGGCACCCTGTGGGCCGAGGTCGAGCGCAAGATGCGCGCCAGCCGCTTCCTGCTCGACCGCCTCGCCGCCGCGCGCAGCCTGAACCACCGCTGCTTCGGCTGCCGCCAGACCTCGGACACGAAAACCTGCGCCGCCTGCCCGGCGTCGGCGATGATGCTCAGCCACGACATGGTGCGGTTCTATTGGGGGCGGGCGGACGCCGTGGCCGATCCGGACTGATCCCGACTCGCCGTCGTGCGCCCACGCTGGTAGACTCGACCCCCGCGCCCTCTGGGGGGAGGGCGCTACGGCAGGGGGGAGCCGCCATGACCACCGTGCATTGGAACCCTTACCTCAGCATCGGCCACGACGGCATCGACGCCGAGCACCAGGACCTCGTCAAGGTGCTCAACGACCTGATCACCCGAATCGAGGACGGCGCCGAGCTCGGCGAGGTGCGCGACGGCCTGGGCCGGCTGATCGAGGAGACCGAGCGCCACTTCCGCCACGAGGAAGCGGTGATGGAACGGGAGGCCTACCCCGAGGCCGAGCATCACTGCCACCTGCACCAGGCCCTGAGCACCGAGATCCGCGCCTTCGACGCCGAACTCGCCGGCGGCAAGGAGATGGGCCCGGAGATCACGGACTTCATCCGCGACTGGCTGATCCACCACATCCTCAAGAGCGACATGCGGCTGGGCGGGTACCTGGAGGGGCGGGAGTCGGGCTGGCGCCTCAGAAACCGTCCGGCCGGGCGAAAACCACGATGGCGGAACCGTTGCCCTTGACCCCGTGGGCCGCTTTCGCGGTCTTGCTGAAAGGGCGCTCGCCGTTGTCGATGGCAAGCCAGATCCGATCCTTCGAGATCGCCAGGCCTTCCGCCAGGCCCTTGGGCTTGTTCGTCTTGTAGAGGCCCCTGACCGGGTCGGCGAAGGAGACCCGGGCGACGACCTCGAAGGTCCGTGGATCGATTTTGGCGATGGTGTGGTTGTTGCGTTCCAGGCTGTAGAGAAAGCCGTCGACGAAAGCCAGGTCGGAAATATCGGGGTTCCGGTCGGCCGCCGCCCTGGCGTAGGATTTCTTCTTCGCGGCGCCTGCCGCCTTCCCGTCCACGACCAGGACGAAGGGGGCGGGTCCCTCTTTCGCCAGATACAGAACCGAGCCTGCGCAATCCGCCGCCACGCCCTCCAGTCCGTCGTTCGGCTCGCCGGTCCAGAGCCCTTCCTGGTCGGGCTTGACCGGCACGATGTCCAGCCTCCCGTTCTCGATGCGCAAGGCCTCGCGTGCCCGCTCGTTGACCAGATAGACGGACGCGCCGCAGGTGGCGATCCCCTCGAGGTCGAACCGTCCGACCTTGGCAAGGGGAAAATCGGTCTTTTTCAGATGACGCTCGTAGGCATCGAAGCCTTGCAGCTTCTTCAGCTTGATACGCTTTTTCAGGGTCAAGGCACCTGGCGAAAGCACGACGGCGTAGACGGCCCTGTTTTTCTTGCCGTCCCGGACGGTGACCAGGGTGTCGCCCAGGAAGGCAAGCCCGCTCAGCTCATGGGGCTTGTCGCCGGCGTGCAGCGAGAGGAATTTCAGCGCTGGATCCGCCGCCCGTGCCGAGGGGAGACACAGTAGCAGGGCGAGCGCCGCCGACATGCTCAAGGATATTGCTTTCATCGGACTACTCCGCCGCCGCCGGTTGTGGCACCTGCTCGCGGATCGGCAGGTGCACGATGGCGGCGAACAGGCCGAGCGCCACGGCGGTCCACCAGACCAGGGAATAGTCCCGCGTCAGGTCGTAGATCCAGCCGCCCATCCAGGCGCCGAGGAAGCTGCCGACCTGGTGGCTGAGGAAGACCAGGCCGGCGAGCGTGCTCAGGTAGGTCAGCCCCTGGGTCTGCGCCACCAGGCCGGTGGTCAGCGGCACGGTCGAGAGCCACAAAAGGCCGATCGCGGCGGCGAACACGGCGACGCTCGTCGGGCTCAGCGGCACCAGGATGAAGGCGGCGATGACCACCGAGCGGGCGAAATAGATGCCCGCCAGCACCTTCTTCTTCGACATCACCTGGCCCGACCAGCCGGACAGGAACGAGCCGGCGATGTTGAGCAGTCCGATCAGGGCCAGGGCGACGGCGCCGAGGCCGGCGGCCAGGCCCAGGTCGGTGAGGTAGGCCGGCAGGTGGGTCTGGATGAAGGCGACGTGGAAGCCGCAGACGAAGAAGCCGACGAACAGGCAGACGTAGCTGCGGTCCCGGAAGGCGCTGCCGACGGCGCTGCGGAACCCGGCGAGACCGCTGCCGGCGGCGGTCGGTTCGGACACCCGCGCGATACAGACCAGGAATGGCAGGATCGCGAGGTAACTCGCCGCGATCGCCAGGATCGCGTCGCGCCAGCCGAGCCAGTCGATCAGCTGCACGCTGGCCGGGGCGCCGACGAACATGCCCAGCGACGCCGCCGCGGTGCCCAGCCCCATGATCAGGCTGCGCCGCGCTTCCGGCACCACTTTGCCGAGCGCGACGATGACGATGGTGAACGAGCAGGCGCCGGTGCCGATGCCGACCAGCACGCCGGCGACGGCGAACACGGTCGAGTCGGGCACCGCCGCGCGCAGGGCGAAGCCGGCGGCGGCGAAGACACAGCCGACGGCGAGCACCCGCGCCGTGCCGGAGCGGTCGGCGACGGCGCCGGCGAACGGCTGGGTCAGGCCCCAGAACAGCATCTGCAGCGCCACCGACAGCGAGAACACCTGCCGGCCCCAGCCCAGCTCGTCCGAGATCGGCTGCAGGAACACGCCGAAGGCGGCGGCGAAACCGAAGCCGAGAAAGGCGACGACGCAGCCGGCGAAGATGGCCTTGGCGACGGCGGCGGGGTTGGATGAGGTCATGGCGTCCTGATCGGCAGAGGCGGCGGACGGCGATGCTGGCAGAACGGCTTGCGAAATGCAAGCTACTGGCGTTCAGCGGTCTCCTTCACGCGCCAGCTCGTCCCGCGCCTGCCCGATCGACTCATCCAGGATGCTCACCGCCAGGTCGATCTCCTCGCGGGTCACGGTCAGCGGCGGCGCGATGCGCCAGACCGAGCCCCGCTCGGCCCGGATGCGGATGTTCATGCTCAACCCGCGCTCGAGACAGATCCCGGTCGAGCGGCGGGCCAGCGCCGGGTGCGGTTCGCGGGTCTCGCGGTCCCTGACCAGCTCGACGCCGAGCAGCAGGCCATCGCCGCGCACGTCGCCGATCTCTTGGTGCCGGGTTTGCAGCTCTTCGAGGCGGCTGCGCAGGTACGTGCCCATCTCCGTGGCATGCTCGAGCAGACCGTCGCGCGCGATCATCATCAGCACGGCGAGCCCGACCTCGGCCGGCAGCGGGTCGGCGACGTGCGAGGTGTAGTTCTTGAAGCCGCGCGCGTGCGCCCGCTCCTCGACCTCGGCCGAGGCGATGACCGCGGCCAGCGGCACGCCGCCGCCCAATGTCTTCGAGCAGGTCAGCAGGTCGGGCGTGACACCGATCTTGCCGGCCGCGAACCAGGCACCGAGGCGGCCGAAGGCGGTCTGCGCCTCGTCGAAGATCAGCAGCATGCCGCGCTGCTCCGCCTCTTGCTTGAGCGCCGCGAAGTAGCCCTCGGGCGGCACGATGACGCCGCCGGCGCTGATCACCGGTTCGGCGACGATGGCGGCGGGGGCGCCGGCGCTCTGCGCGTCGAACATCTTCATGCCCACGCGCAGACAGGTCTTGTCGCAGGCGTTTTTGCAGTGCTCGATCGGGCAGCGGTAGGCGTGCGGCTCGGGGATGGCGAAATTGCCCGGCATCGGCGGCCCGTAGCCGCGCCGGTCGCTGGCGAAGGTGGCGCCGGCGGCGGTGCCGGTGACGCCGTGCCAGGAGCCGCCGAGCGCGATCACCTCGAAACCGCCCGTCGCCATCTTGGCCATCTTCAGCGCCGCCTCGTTGCTCTCGCCGCCGGTGTTGACGAACAGCGACTTCCTCAGCGGCGGCGGCGCGATCGCGGCGAGCTGTTTGGCCAGCTCGATCACCGCCGGCGGCAGCATGCCGGAGAACAGGTGCAGCGCGCCGTCCATGCTGCGCCGCATGGCGGCCAGGATGTCCGTGTGGTTGTGCCCGATGGTCGAGCAGATCTGCCCCGAGGTGAAGTCGAGGATGCGCTTGCCGGCGTCGTCCTCGATCCACGAGCCCGAGGCCTTGACGATGGTGCGCTCATAGAAGTCGTCGGTGTAGCGGATCAGGTAGTCGCGGATGTCGGCGGCGAGTTCGGTGGCTTCGCCACCGGCATGGGAAGATGATTCGGTCATGACCTGTCCCCTTGGTCCATGCCCTTGTCGGCGAGCAGTGCCGCCAGGGCGTCGTCCAGGTGCGCGGCGATGGCGCGCGCCAGCTTCTTCGGCTTGCCGGCGCGGGCGGCGTCGAGGATCGCCGCGTGCTCGCGCAAAGACACCCGCGGCCGCCCGGCGATCGACCACAGGGCGTGGCGCGGAAAGGCGTCCCACAGCGCCGCGATCGAGTCGAGCAGGTAGCGGTTGCCGCCGGCGGCGTAGAGCGTGTGGTGGAAGGCCTCGTCGGCGGCGGCCATGGCGCCGCGGTCGCCCGCCGCCTCGGCCGCGGTCATCGCCTCGAGCAGCTCCGCCAGGCGGTCGAGCCGCCGGCCGCCGAGCCGCCGGGCCGCCGCCCGCGCCGCCGCGCTCTCGACCACCCGGCGGGCGGCGTAGAGTTCGGCCAGTCGGCCCGGGTCGGGGTCGACGACGCGGTAGCCGCGGTGCTGCACGCTTTCGACCAGGCCCTGGGTCTGCAGCTCGCCCAACGCCTCGCGCACCGGCGTCAGGCTCAGCCCCAGATCGGAGGCGACGGCGGCCTGGCGCAGCCGCGCCCCGGGCAGATAGTCGCCGCGCCGGATCAGCTCGCGGATGCGGGCCAGGGCGAAATCCTTCTTGGTCGCGAACTCCGGCGCCTCGGCGTCGTCCGGCAGGGTGTACTGATAGCTGGTCATGTCCTCTCGCTGTCCCTCTCCCGGCCCGCCGCGGCGGCGGCACAACGCCCGCACCAATCGCAGCCGGCACCCGGCTGCTCGATCACCGAAGCCCCTGATCCGGGACGTGCAGTCCTCCCGATCCAAGACCTCCGGACTTCCGAGCTTCCGGGTTTCCGAAAACCCGATCGCAACGGCGGCAAAGGCCACGGGCCGCCCAAGATTTTATAAAATGCATTTTATAATTTCAAGAGCGGCGTAACGCCTCCAACGCTGTCTTTCTTTCCGAAAACTGTGGTGCCGTGTTTCGGGTGCCGCTTGGATGGGGATCCGGTCGAGTTGGGCGGCCTGGGCGGCGGGCGGAGGTGTTTGCTTCGGTGCTCGCGGATGCCAGGCGCGCTATTGCCCTGACGCTCTATTCCCTTGGCACCTTTTCCCCTGGCGCCCTGTTTCCTTGGCGCCTCAGTCCAGCGTATAGATCGCCACCGGCTCGGACAGGCCGCGCACGTCGATCTCGCCGATGCGGCGGAAGCCGGCGTCGCCGCCCGTCCGTCCGCTTGCCTCGCCCCCCGCCTCGCCCGCGAGCAGGCGCACGGTCTGCTCGCCGACGAGCACGTCGGTGCCGTGGTCCTTGTTGGCCGCCTCGAGCCGCGCCGCCAGGTTCACGGTGTCGCCGTGCACGGTGTAGTTCTGCCGCCCGCCGCCGCCGACGCTGCCGGCGACCACCGGGCCGGTGCAGATGCCGACGCGGGCGCGCAGGGTCAGGCCGTCGAAGGTCTCGGCGCGGACCAGGGACTGGATCTGGCGCGCCGTCTTGATCGCCTTGGCGGCGTGGTCAGGATCCTCCAGCGGCAGGTTGAAGGTGGCCAGCACGGCGTCGCCCTGGAACTGGGTGATCACCCCGTCGTTGTCGCCGATGATCCGGGTGACGTCGTCGAAATAGGCGTTGAGCACGCGCACGATGCGCTGCGCGCCTTCGCGCTCGGTCAGGGTGGTGAAGCCGGCCAGGTCGGCGAACAGCACCGTCGCCTGGCGCTCGACCGGTTGCAGCACCCCGGCGCCGTCGATCAGCGCCTGGGTGATCGCCGGCGGCACGTACTGGCCGAACACCTCGGTGATGGTGCGCCGCTCCTCGTCCAATTCGAGCTGCCGGCGCACCGTGCGCCGGGCGCGGACCATGACGATGGCGATCAGGATGGCGACCGCCAGGAACGCGAGCGCCTCCTGGATGCGGCTGCCGGTGCCGATGAAATTGACGTCGAACCAGACGGTCAGGAATCGTTCGGTGGTCGGGATGCTGCCGATGTCGCTCCAGTCGAGCGTGTTCTCCATGCCGTGCACGGCAAAGGCGAAGGCGCCGAGCCAGCCGCCGGCGCCGGCGAGGCCGGCCCACAGCACCATGCCCGGCGAGAACGAGAACGCGGCGATGCCGATGATCAGGAAGTAGTAGGGGAAGAACGGCATGCGGAAGGCCATCGACTGCGGGATGTCGACCCCCTCGTAGACCGGCTGCGTCGCCATCATCGCCGAGAACAGCAGGATGTCGATGCTGATGAACAGGTATTTGACCCAGGCGCGGTCGAAGCGCGAGCCGATCAACAGGTAGTGCAGCCCGCCCAACGCCAGGAAAGCGCCGAAGGCGAGGGCGAAATCGAGCGAGCGCGACGGATCGCCGGAACGGGTGACGATGAACCACAGACCGATCAGCCCGACCACCACGACGCGCCCCTTGATCGCCAGGCGCAGGCCGGCCTGCTCGGCCTCGCGGAAGGTTTGCTTCAGATGGCTCACGTCGCGGGCATCGGCCATGGATGGCTCCTCACATGAACGAATAAGGATCGACGTCGACGCGCACGCGGACCTTGCCGGGCGGCGTCACCTGCGCCAGCCAGGCGCGCAGCAGGCCCTGCACCGGCACTTCCTTGGGCGCGCGCAGCAGCAGCCGCCGGCGGTGCTGGCCGCGCAGCAAAGCCAACGGCGCCGGCGCCGGGCCGAGCACCAGCAGCGGCTCGTCCCTGGGCCCCCGGGTCGGTGCCCGTCGGGCCAGCGCCTGGGCCACCCCGTCGACGGCGCGCTCGTCGCGTCCCGACACAATCAGCGCCACCAGGCGGCCATATGGCGGCATCGATGTGTCGGCGCGTGCCCGGGCCTCGGCGGCGAGGAAGGCGTCCCGTTCACCCGAGGCCAAGGCCTGCATGACCGCGTGATCGGGCATGTAGGTCTGCACCATCACGCGTCCCGGATGGCGCGCCCGGCCGGCGCGGCCGGCGACCTGGTAGAGCAGCTGGTAGGTGCGCTCGGCGGCGCGCAGGTCACCTCCGGCCAAGCCAAGATCGCCGTCGATCACGCCGACCAGGGTCAGCATCGGGAAGTGGTAGCCCTTGGCGACGATCTGGGTGCCGATGACGATGTCGACCTCGCGGTCCTCGATCCGGCGCACCAGTTCGGCGGCCGAGCGCGGCCCGTGCACGGTGTCGCTGGTGGCCAGGACCAGGCGCGCCTCGGGGAACAGCATTTTCACTTCCTCGGCCAGGCGCTCGACCCCGGGGCCGCAGGCGGCCAGGCCCTCGGTGTCGCCGCACTCGGGGCAGGCTTCGGGCAGGCGCGCGTTGTGGCCGCAGTGGTGGCACTGCAGCCGTCCGGTCAGGCGGTGCTCGACCAGCCAGGCCGTGCACTGCGGGCACTGCAGCCGATGGCCGCAGGCGCGGCACAGCGTCAGCGGTGCGTAGCCGCGGCGGTTGAGGAACAGCAGCCCCTGCTCGCCGGCCTGCAGCGCCTTCTCGATCGCTTCGCACAGCGCCGCCGACAGCCAGCGGTCGCGCGGCGGATGATCGGCGCGCATGTCGATCAGCTCGACCTCGGGCGACGCCGCGCCGCCGTGCCGCGCCGGCAGGTGCAGGCGTTCGTATTTACCGGCGCCGGCGTTGACGTCGCTTTCCAGCGACGGCGTCGCCGACACCAGGGTGATCGGAAAATCGCCCAACCTGGCACGCACCACGGCCATGTCGCGGGCGTTGTAGACGACGCCGTCCTCCTGCTTGAAGGCGGCATCGTGCTCCTCGTCGACGACGATCAATCCCAAATCCGGAAACGGCAGGAACAGGGCCGAGCGGGCGCCGACGACGACGCGGGCGCGGCCCTCGGCGACGGCGCGCCAGGTGCGCCGCCGGGTCGCCTGGGTCAGTTCGGAATGCCACTGCGCCGGATCGACGCCGAAGCGGGCGCGGAAGCGCACCAGCCACTGCGCCCCGAGCGCGATCTCGGGCAGCAGCACCAGCACCTGCCGGCCCCGCTCCAGCGCCTTGGCCACGGCCTGGAAATAGACCTCGGTCTTGCCCGAGCCGGGCACCCCGTCGAGCAGGGTGACGGCGAAACCACCATCCTCCACCGTCGCCGCCAGGTCGGCCGCCGCCGCCTGCTGCTCGGGCGAGAGGTCCGGTCCCGGCAGCCGCCAGTCGGGCTGGGCTTCCTCGGCCGGCGTCACGGTCACCTGGCGCAGGCCGCCGGCCTTGAGGAGGCCGCGCACCACTGCCGGACTGGTGCCCGCATCCAGCGCCAGCTCGCGGGCCGCGCGCGGCAGGCCATCGGCGGCGACGTCGAGCACCCGCCGCCGGGTCGGGGTCAGGCGCAGCTCGGGCATGTCGTCGGTCGCGACCAGGGCCGTCTGCGGCGCCGGCGGGTCGAGCGCGTCGGGCGCGCTGAGCACCATCTTCAGCACCGCGCCGCGCGGCGCCAGGGTATAGGCGGCGACCCAGTCGACGAAGCGGCACAGCACCTCGGGCAGCGGCGGCGCGTCGCAGCGCTCCAGCACCGCGCGCAGTTTCTTGTCCTCGACCTCGCCGCTGCCGGGTCCCCAGACCACGGCGCGCAGCTGGCGCGGTCCGAACGGCGCGACGACGATGTCGCCGAGGGCCAGCTCGATGTCCTCGGGCACCAAATAGTCGTAGGGACCGGCCAGCGGCACCGGCAGCAACACGGAGATCCGCTCGCCGGCGGCGAAGGTCTCCGCGTTTATGGTGCGCGAATCGAGCATGGGGTACACTGTAGCGATTCGCGGCACCATTGCGAACGGCCAGAACGGCCGATACGAAGCACCACGACCAGAAAGATCGAGACGGTTGGCATGAGCCAGATTCACGAAGAAGAAGCCCTTCCCGACATCGAGCTGAGCGACGAGCAGGTCGCCGGTTTCCTCTATGCGCATCCGGATTTCCTGGCCCGCAACCCGGACCTGCTGGAAAGCCTGGAATGGCCGGAACGCTGGCGCGGCGACGGCGTCGTCGACATGCAGCGGTTCATGGTGGATCGGTTGCGCGGCGAGATCGACAACCTGCGCGACGCCACCCAGGACGTGATCGAGACCAGCCGCTGGAACATGTCGGTGCAGCAGCGCACCCACGCCGCGGTGCTGGCGATGCTGGCCGCCGACGGGCTGGATCCGCTGTTCCGCCTGATCAGCGAGGAACTACCGCTGGTGCTGGGCATCGACGTGATGACCATCGGCTTCGAGCCGGCCTTCCCGCCGATGACCCGGCTGATCGCGCCCGAGGTGCATTCGCTGGCCCCCGGGTCGGTCGACAAGCTGCTCGGCACCGGCGGCGAGATCTCGCTGCGCACCGGCCTGGCCGACGACGGCACCGTGTTCGGGCCGGCGGCCGAGCTGGTCAGTTCGGTCGCCCTGATCCGCATCAACCCGGGCGCCGAGGCGCCGGTCGGGCTGTTCGCGCTGGGCGCCCGCGAGCCCGACTTCTTCCAGCCCGGTCAGGGCACCGAGCTGATCGCCTTCCTGGCCCGGGTGGTCGAGCGCTGCGTCGAGCGATGGCTGGCGATCCCGGAATAGAGCCGCTTCCCTGCGCCGGCGACACCGCCGAGGCGCTCGCCGCCTGGCTGGCCTGGCTGGCCGACGAGCGGCGACTGTCGCCGCACACGGTGACCGCCTATGGCAACGACGCCGCCGCCTTCCTCGCCTTCACCACCGGCCATCTCGGCGCGCCGGCCCGGCTCGCCGATCTGGCCAACCTGAAGCCCGCCGACTTCCGCGCCTTCCTGGCGGCGCGGCAGCGCGACGGCCTCGGCGCGACCTCGATGGCGCGCACCCTGAGCAGCCTGCGCGGCCTGTTCCGCTTCCTCGAGCGCCGCGGCCTCGCCGCCAACCCGGCGATCGGCACCCTGCGCACGCCGAAGACGCCGCGCCCGGTGCCCAAGGCGCTGGCCGCCGACGAGGCGGTCGACCTGCTGGAAACGGCGCCGATGATCAGCGATGAGGACTGGATCGGGATGCGCGACACCGCCCTGATCACCCTGCTCTACGGCTGCGGGCTTCGCCTGGGCGAGGCGCTGGCGCTGAGCCGCGGCCAGGCGCCGACAAGCGACTCGATGGTGGTCACCGGCAAGGGCAACAAGCAGCGGCTGGTGCCGGTGCTGCCGGTGGTGCGCGAGGCCATCGCCGCCTACCTGGCCGCCTGTCCCTATGCCGTGGAGGAAGACGGGCCGCTGTTCCTGGGGCTGCGCGGCGGGCGGCTGAACCCCGGCGTGGCGCAGTGCCAGATCCGCCGCCTGCGCACCATCCTCGGCCTGCCCGAGACGGCGACGCCGCATGCGCTGCGCCACAGCTTCGCCACCCACCTGCTGGCTGGCGGCGGCGACCTGCGCACGATCCAGGAGCTGCTCGGCCACGCCTCGCTGTCGACCACGCAGCGCTACACCGAGGTCGACGTCGAGCGGCTGACCGCGGTCTACCGCCGCGCCCATCCCCGCGCCCGCGGCTGAATCCGAAAAAGCAATGAGCGCCGATTCGCCGCGCAAGGGGATCGCCTTCTGCCTGGTTTCGCTGATCGTGCTGGCCGGCCAGGACGCGACCACCAAGGTCTTGGCGCAGGATTTCGCCGTGGCCCAGTTCGTCATGGTCCGCTACATCGTGTTCGCGGTCGTCGCGGTGCTGTACCTGTGGCGACGCGGCCGGCTGGCCATCGCGTTCCGGGCTCGCCGGCCGTGGCTGCAGGTCGCCCGCTCGCTGCTGCTGGTCATAGAAATTGGCGTGTTCGCCATCGCCGTGCGCCACCTCGGCCTGGCCGAGATGCACGCCATCGTCGCCGTGTTTCCGCTGCTGACCACGGCGCTGGCGGTGCCGCTGCTGGGCGAACGGGTCGGCGCCCGGCGCTGGATCGGCGTCGGCATCGGGTTCCTCGGCACCCTCATCATCCTGCGCCCGGGGTTCGGCGTGTTCGGGCCGGAGGCGCTGATCGCGCTGGCCAGCGCCCTGCTCTATGCGCTGTATACCCTGTTCACACGCCTGGCCAGCCGCGACGACAGCTTCGACACCGGCATGCTGTACCTGGCGCTGGTCGGCTGCATCGCCGCGACGCCGTTCGGCATCGCCCAGTGGCGCGCGCCCGGACCGGGCGACTGGGCCCTGATGGGGCTGATCTCGGTCACCGGCATCGCCGCCCACCTGCTGATCATGAAGTCGCTGGAATACGCCCCGGCGTCGCTGCTGCAGCCGTTCAACTACACCCTACTGATCTGGGCGGCGCTGTTCGGCCTGCTGGTGTTCGGCGACTGGCCGGACGGCTGGACCGTCCTGGGCGCCGCGGTGGTCAGCGCCAGCGGCCTCTACGTCATCGCCCGCGAGCGCCGTCGCGCCGACCGGCCAGATGCAGCAGCAGGGGCCCCAGAGCAATCGCCACCGCCAGCGAGGCGAAACCGGCGACCCAGGAGCTGACCGTCTGGCCGCCGCCGGTCAGGTCGAGCACCATGCCCATGACCAGCGGCGCCATGAAGGCACCGCCGAAACCGCCCAGGGAATAGACCGCCAGGGTGGCGCCGCGGCGCCCGGGTTCGGCGTTCTCCACCGTGCCGGCGGTCAGCGCCGCCGAATCGGCGAGCGTGATGAACATGTAAAACAGCGCCGCGGCCACGGCGACGGTGTAGCTGGCCATGGCAGTGAATCCGAGCAGCAGCGCGGTGAGCGCCGAAACCAGCATCAGAACGGTGATCACTCGCCGTCGCCCCCAGCGCTGCGCCAATTCTTGGCCGCCAATGCTGGCGGCGGTGGCGAGCAGGCCGCCGATCGTGGCCACCGTGGTCGGCGCGACCCAGGCCTCGCCGCCGTCCTGTTGCAGGCAAAACACCAGGAACAGCACGATCCAGGATCGCATACCGAACAACTCCCATGCATGCATGGCGTAGCCCAGGACGTAGCCCATCGCCGGCCGGTTGCGCAGCACCGGGCGCAGGTCGAGCACCGCCGCCGCATCGGCCGGCGCCTGCGGTTTCACCGGACGCAGGCCGAACAAGAACAGCGGGATGGCCAGCGCGCTGGCGGCACCGGCGGCCCAGAACGCGGCGCGCCAGCCCCAGGCGGCGCCGACCTCGCCGGCGAGCAGGAACGAGAACGCCATGCCGAAGCTGAACGAGGCGGTGTAGAACGACAGCGCCCGCGACTCGCGCCGGCCTTGGTAGCGATCGGTCAGCGCGCGCAGGCCGGGCATGTAGGTGCCGGCGAGGCCGACGCCGGCGGCCAGGCGGAAGACCAGCGCGCTCCAGAACCCCTCGGCCAGCCAGGCGAACCCGGCCATGGAGAGCGCCGTCACCGCGGCGCCGGCGATGAACACCCGGCGCGCGTCGACGCGGTCGGTCAGGGTGACCAGCACCAGCACCGAGGCGGCGTAGCCGACGAAATAGATGCCGGCGATCCAGCCGGCGTCGGTGTTGCTCAGGCCCCAGGCCTCGATCAGCACCGGCAGCAGCGCCGGAAACGAGAAGGTGCCCGACAGCGCCAGCACCAGCGCCAGGCAGGCGGTGGC
>Ga0056109_1000272_pt1 | contig 18653 bp, 23 predicted proteins | sample WorMetG1BERMUDA2_FD_80077 | JGI IMG/M metagenome (GOLD analysis project Ga0056109, IMG submission 80077) | Marine gutless worms symbiont microbial communities from Max Planck institute for Marine Microbiology, Germany - Inanidrilus... ...
ACCAAGAAGTTCTGTAGCGGCATCGATATCTGATTGTTTCCAGTATGATTTATTATTAAGCTTATCGGAAATATTTTTTTCTGATAAACCGATAGCCTTTGCAAAATCTTGCTGACTACCATACTTTTCTTTAATGCGACCTTTCAATTTAGAATAATCAATAGTCATTATACATCCTTTGAGATTAAAGAAAATAATGAACGACCGAGGATTAAGACAGGTTGATATACTTGAAAAATCAAAACCTTTTCAAGATAAATTGGGTTTGAACACTCACGGCACTAAATTACAACATATCATTATGTTTCTGATAGTATTGTTGTAAATTTACAACAAACAAAAAAAGCCACTCCGAAGAATGGCTTGACTCTAGGAATAGGATGAAATCTCACAAACATCCCGACTATATTATAGCATAAAAAAAGCGCCCTCGCTTTGGAAAAAGGCGCTTTATCTCTCCCAAAACACTTAGTTATTTGTATTTGTATTTGGAATAGCATTTACGATAAGGATATTTCTTAATTAAAGCATTAACATTTGTTAACAAAAAAACACCCGCCGAAGCGGGGTTAATTTTAATAATTTAGTGTTTGACCAGCATAAATCAAATTAGGATTTGAGATACCATTCATTGAAACTAAGCTTTGAACTGTCGTTCCAAGACGACTGGCAATTGATGAAAGGTTATCGCCAGAGCGTACTGTGTAAGTTCGTGCTGTAGCCCCATATTGACCGCCTGTGAAGTGAATAACCTGACCAGTGTAAATCATATTCGGATTAGATAAACTGTTCTGACGAGCCAATTCTTGCCAGTTTGTACCCCAGTTTGATGCAATGCCACTAAGTGTATCACCTTGTTTTACAATATAACTTTTTGCGGGTGTCGTTGGCTGGCTTGTAGAAGCATCAATAGTTTCCACATCATGAACGGATAACCAGCTCATAATACCATCAAGCAAGACAGTATCTCCATTCTTCTGGATGATTTTATGTGGTTGACCTTTTACCCATTGAGGAATTGTTTCTCCTGTGGCATAATTCTTAGCGCCAAAGTTTACTTTAACCGTCATTCCAACTTCTACATCGTTTCCTTTAACTTCATTTGCTTCTTTACCATTTTCAATGGCTGGTGTAGTAGTATCGGGTTTAACTTCTTGGCCTTGCTGTTTTCCGTATCCATTATCTGTGATTCCTGTTAAATCAACATTTCCATCAAGTCCGCCAGCAACATAAGTTGATGTGAACTGGAATAATGAAATTCCGTCCATACTTGGGAAAAAGCTATAGTTTGGAACTGGTGTTACTTCATTATTTGGATATGCCGCAATCCAAAGTGAGTTAGGAAACTCTTTGATGATTTGCTTATAATTGACATTTTCCAAAGTGTACGGCTTGTAAGAATAATACATTGGAGTATATCCAGCCGCTTTTACTCGACGCATTCCGTAAAGAATCGCATCAGTATTTGCTTGCTTATCTCCACTTGCTCCACCTTCATAGTCCAAAGCTACAATAGAATTCTTTGGCGTTTGAATTTTTGGTAAATAGCGGTCAAGTGCTGCTTTTGCTACTTCTTGTGAACCTCCGACTTGATACCAAATGTAAGTATGTGCTCGTTTACCTTGAGCAATTGCCGATGCAACTTGCGTTGAATAAGTCGCTTGGTCTACAAAGGTTCCACCGTAAGTTCCTCCGATTTGGCTAAAAGCAAATTTATCATGAGCATAGCCAAAATTACCGTAAGTTCCGTTATATTTTGACCAGTCCACACCTTGGTCACCAACTGCGGCAAATACAGGTCCACTTGCTGCAACAACAAAGAAAGCTACCATTCCAATGGCAGCTTTTTTGATTACTTTTTTCATTTATTTTCCTCCGTATCATTTGGCTGATTATTATATTTGACAGCACTTACTCCAGCTAATGTTCCCAAGAATACCGTGAATGCATTCAAAGTGACAATAGCTAAATCAGTTTCACCCCAACCATAGGCTTTACCAATTACTCCGATAAAAACACTAAGAGCTGGCAAGGCTGTTAAAACAGCCCATTTGATGACGTTGTAAAACTTGTTGTTAAAAATCATTTTCTTTTCCCCCCTTATATCTTTCGTAAATTTCGTGAGCGTAGTGATTGCCCCCTAACGCTGTATATTCATCAAAAATACCACTGACAATTTGTAAGCCATAATCATGGTTAATTGCTTCTCCAAGCTCAACACGTTTAATGACTACTAAAAGCATTCTTAATTGCTCTTGCTGTTTCTTGGTCATTCTTCGATACATCCATCCGAAAATACCAGAAACTATAAGAAGGGCGGCCCAATTATCAATAACAAGTTTAAAAAATTGCCACCCTTCATGTACTAATGCATCCATACCCCCCTACTTTCTAATTCCGATAAAGTTTTACAATCATCATTGGACGAGTTGCGCCACCAGGACGTCCTCCTACATCACGTTTACCAAAGGTGTATTGTTGCCCTTTTTTGAGCCCGGAGTAGATAGCCTTTGCATGCATGGCCGTAGCTTGAGTATTATGTCCATTAGTATATCCTGTTGCCTCAACATGCTGAGCTAATCCGGGGGGAGTAGTAATTCCGATTTCCCATTCTCCACCGCCATATCCCCAGCCATAATAAAAGAGTTCAACTTCTGCGTAACAGTCCCAAGGTGCAGCAAATGTGACTGCATCTCCACCACCTTTATTTGCAAAAAAGGCAATATAAGAATCCGCAAATTTTGGCATATCAACTACTTCACTAAATGTCTTCTTACCGGAAATTGTTTCATCTCCAGTTTTATGGACTACTTTTGAATCCAAGTCAGTAATTTGAAGTTGTAAATTTGTAGCTGGGTCAGTGCCTAATTTTCCTTTGAAATCATTAAACCATGCGACAAACTGGGCGGTGATATCTCCTGCGTTAAGTTTTCCGTGAGGACTAAAATATCCACAAACACTCTCATCAGCTCGCATATCCGTGATGTTTGCATTAGTAATCTGGGTACTATTTTTGGGAACAAGTATTTTAGCAATCTGTAGTTCAAAAATGCTATCTGTTCTGGTCACTGTTGTATCAGACTCTTTATATACAAAAAAAGCATCACGTTGTGACTTATTGAATTGAATGGCTACGCTATCCGTTCTGTCTTGCAATGTGCTTGCAATTGGAACGATAACTTCTTCATCCTTGCCATGAACATAGTTTCGCCCAAAGCTACTAAAAGCTTCTCCAGAACAAAATTTCACACGCATTCCCAAACTGGCGGATTCTGTAATCTGTAAACCAGTTCCAAAGTTTGCTGTCGCGACTACCCCTGGTTTAAACAATGTTGAGAAAAATTCCGCGAATTCATCAGAACTATATTCACGGTCACCGTTGTGGTCATCCCATGGGAAAGATCTTTCATTTGATGTCATTTATTCCTCCCTAAAATATCAAATATTGTGGGAGTTTCTTTGTCATAAATTAATTCCAAATACTCTCCCTTATCGTTATAAGTTTTTTTGGCTTGGGAAATAACAGCCGTTTTAGCTGCCCCATATCTTTTACTTGTCAATCTAACAGTATCACCTACGAAAAAATCACGCCCAAACTGTACTAACTTAGATGTCAAAACAAAATCACCATTTAAGGTGATGACTTCTTTTTTATCAGCTAAAGATTGGTTAGCTCTATCCTTTAACATGTTATTGTAGGTTGCTGACGGAATTGTAGTAGTTCCATCACTACTTTGCAAATCACGAGCATCTACGTATAATTCTCTTCGGGATAAACCTTTGATTGTTGGGTTTAGTACAATTTTTTTACGGTCACTGCCCTTTCCTTCTCCAAAGGCATAAGCTACTGTTTTTTTATCAAAAGTAGAATGTTCAAATTCTACCTCATTAAGGTTTTCATAACCGTCTGAATCATCAGAAAAGACAACCCATTTAGAGACATCTCTACCCTTAAAAAATTGAATTTGGTTGCTTACAACCCCTTTTGCTCCAACTTCTTTAAAACCAAAATTATAAGTTTCACACAATGTTTCAACTTGCTTTTTAACTTCACCATAAGAGTTTTGATAATCAATAGACTGTAGTCCCAAATCTGAAGCAATTGATAAAGTGAGATAATCTATTTTTCTATCTGCTCCATTATATGAGCCATTTATGTCTGAATAGTTTCCAGGGTTTATGATTTCTTGATTAATGTGGTCCCAAGCAATTAAAGCAGGACTTTTACTGGCAATATAGGTCCTGTCAATAATCCGACTATCATATTTACCAGCTAAAGACTTCCCGCAAACTTTTAACTTATCACTTGTACCTGAAACATCATCAACGTAATAGTAAACACCATCAAATTTAAAGACATTTTCTGGTTTGAAGATAGAGTTGTTTTCAAAGCTAAAGGGCACATCAAGTTCAAATGTGTTACATTTACCATAATTCTCGTAAATAATTAGGGACTCAAAGCCATCAAAAATTTTTGCTTTTGCGAAGTTGAAATCACCCAACCACTGATAAGTAAGTAAAATTCTTTGCATTTTAAACTCCTAATACTTTGGGACTAATTCTTACAGTACCAATCATATTTTCTGAACCGGAATCAGCCTGTAATTGGAAAAAGTTATTGCCTTTATCAAGTTGTAAGAAAATACTATCTTCATCCCAAAATTCAAGGTTATTTTTTTCTGTACCATCTCTCGTAGTCAGTAAGACTTCTTTTTCACCCCTAAGAGTGACAATTCTGATGATTTCTCCAACTTTGTAAGTGTTCTCTAGTCTGAAATATTCTCCAGTTGTCACATTTAAAACTTTTGGATTGGTTACTTCACCATTGAATTCTAAAATAACAACCATCCCTACTGAGACATCGCCATCATTCACAATAGTTTGGATATTGTTTGAAGACCTTACCGCGAACGTGAATCCAGTTGATATCCTTAAAGGAAAAGTTAATTTTTTCTTTAAAGTAGATAAAGGAATAAGCTTATCAGCTTGGTTTTTATCTACCCAATAGGGATCAAGTGATAGAAAGTTAATACTATAAACTTGACTTAGGTTTGTTGATGATTTATTCATTGAAAATTTTTCGACCAACACATCCAGGTAATAAGCTCCTCCATTATCTGGGAAATAAGTAAGCGTTCCTGCTAATTTAGGATTAAAAATACTGGCAAGTTGTGTTTTTTTATTTTCTAAATCACTGGAATCACTGGCAATAAATTCCCCTTCAATTTCAATCTCCTTATCGTCAAGCTGTTGATTGATTAAGATAGAGCCATCCAACCCATACTGAGTTTGTTTGGTAATGACATTATCAACCTGAGCAAACCCTTTTTTTGAAGTAACTAAAAAAGGAGGTTGCTGTCCAAGAACAACTTGCTCCCCATTAGTATTTTTATATACAATTTGCATGATTAATTACCTCTAATTCTAAGTGTACGAAGCATATCTTTACCCTCTCTTTTGGCGTATTTAGCCGCTGTACGTGCATCAATATTTTCTGGACTGTAGTTGTATTGGTTGAATATTAATCCATTACTACTTCCGCCAGAAGCATCACTGATACCCTTCCCGATTTGCCCAAGAACTTTCTCATTAAGCGGAAGAATCGCCTCACGACCCGCTTCACCACCAATCATAGGATTAATTCCATTGAATCCGAATAAAGTGGGACCTTCCATAATTCCACCTTTTGCATAGAAATCAATTTTAGGCATTTTACCATGCTTTACCCAATCAATTGGATTAAGGCTGCCGCTAATATGAAGTGTTGGCACCCTTATGCCTCTAAATATAGCACCGATAGCATTTGGAATTCCTCTAAAGAAATCTGCAATTCTACCACCAATTCCACTGAAAAAACCTACTATTTTACTCGGAATACCTGAAACAAAAGATACTGCATTGTTAAAGGCATTTCTTATATTGTTGCTCACATTATTGAAATATCCTCCAATAGCTGAACCAACACTACTAAAGAAACCTATAATTCTGCCCGGAATGGAACTAACAAAGCTTACTACAGCATTAAAAATATTTCTAATATTGTTACCAGCACTTGTAAAGAAACCACCTATAGCTGAACCAATACCGCTGAAGAATCCTGAAATCTTACCAGGTATTGATTGGAAGAACGATACTACGCTATTCCATATATTTTGAGCGGTACTACCAGCATTTTGGAAGAACCCGATGATGCCTTGCCACAATCCAGAGAAGAATGAACTGATTGAAGTCCAAGCTGATTGTAACCAATTCATGAAGCCTTGCCAGATTTGTTGCCCTGTTTGGGTTTGAGTAAAGAAATAGATTAAACCAGCTACGAGGGCAGTGATTAAACCAATAATTATACCAATTGGATTTGCATTCATTGCTGCGTTTAAAAGCCATTGAGCAGCTGCCGATGCCTTTGTAACAGCAGTAGAAATTATTAAACTAGTTTTATATGCTGCAATAACAGCAACAACTCCCACGATAGCAGCCTTTAATGCATCCATAGCTGGCCCGCTTTGTTGGAGTTGTGTTAGAAATCCTCCTACACTATTAATTGCATTAGTTGCATTATCAGCAAAACTTTTCACTGCGTCTGCTAAGCCATTCATCATATCCTTAGACGAAGCTCCACCAGTGAAACTTTGCCACAGTTGACTGATAATATCTTTTACTGTACCAATTGCTATTTGAATAGAACTAAAAAGCTGTTTGAATGAATCAATCGCTCCGTTCTCTTTCAAACGAGCTTGGAAGTCACCAATAACCTCTTTTCCTTTATTAATCCAAGTGACAGCAGTATTAAATGCGCCTTCTACACCATTTCCAAATTGAGTAATAGCATTTGTCATGCCTCCTTTACCGAAAGCGTCAATGACATTATTTAAACCAGTGACAACCGAAGCTTGCATATTTCCGATTGCTCCTTCAAATGTCTGTATGCTTTTAGCCGCTTCAACTGCAACTGGTTTATTTCCCAATTGCTCTATAGCCTGGTTAAATTCATCAGCAGTAATTTGTCCATTTTGCATGGCATCACGGAAATTACCAGTATAAGCAACATTGTCTTTCATAGCTTGTTGAAGCATACCAGACGCTCCAGGAATTGCGTCAGCTAATTGATTCCAGTTTTCAGTGGTAAGTTTACCTGCACCGGCTGTTTGAGTCATCACCATTGCAACTGATTTGAAAGTATCCGCATTTCCTCCAGCTACTGCATTCAGGTTACCAGCTGCGAGAGTCAAGCTTTGAAAATTTTTAATCCCATTTGCTGCTAGTTGAGCCCCAGTATTCGTGATGGTATTTAAATCATAGACCGTATCATCAGCATATTTTTTAAAAACGTTACGTGATCTATTGATATCTGCGTCTTTAAAACCTGCAAATTTCATCGTGGAAGTATATTTGTTAAGGGCATCGCTGGCATTCATGGCTTCTCCAGCATAAGAAGCGATTTTTTGGGCGCCTTTAACAACAAGCTCACCTATAGCAGTACCAATTGCGATAGTTGAGGCTTTAATTTTACTTCCAACGCTCTCCGCCTTCCCAGCAGTTTTATTTAATTCATTTTCTGCGCTACTTCCATCAATCGCAATTGTTCCTAAAATTTTGAACAATTCGTTCATTATTCTCCTCCTTCCCCATTAAAATTGATAAATTGACTCGCACGTTTAAGACGCTTGATTTCTTCATCTTTAGTCACTATTTCGCTTTTTTTCTTCTTGGACTGCCTTAACGACTTATAACCAAGGGCTTTTTTGAATTCCGCAAAACTTATGGTCATATCAGTATGAAGGTACTGTTGAAAAATTCGGTCTTCTTGCTCTTCAGATTGAGCGTAAAAATAAAAATCCACTGCTTTACTAAGAGAAAAGCTCTTAAGTAAAGCTAGTGGATTGCTATATCTTCTAAAAAATAAATCTTTGAATCTAAAATATCCGTCTGAACTATTTTCTAGGAAAGCATAGAGCCGAAAAAATCGGTAATTTGTCCATCTTTGAATATTGCTTTTACTCCATTCAAATAGTCAATCAAACGAACTTTATTGATTTCTTCAACGGTCATCCCTGTCAAATTGGCGAGAAGTTCATCAAGCTCATGTTTTACCGGCTTAAGATTTGTGATTGCTTTTTTGGCTAATTTTGCAAATATAGCAATTCCTTCTTTTTCAACATCAATGTCCGCAGATTGTGTGCGTCCTTCAAAGACAGCCGTCAATTCATCAATGATGTCAAGCTTTGCAAAAATACTAAGTAATTGTTCTAGGTCTCCACCGTTTAGTTCACGTAATTCTAAAGTCATTTTATTTTCCCTTTCAAAATGGTACTATGCTGGAGTGACAGTCAATGCAAGAGTTGCTGTTTTATCATTCGCTGTAGTAGCTTTAATAGTAGCTGTCCCGTCTTTAATAGCAGTTATTTTTCCTTTATTATCTACAGTAGCCACTAATGGATCGCTTGAAGTAAATGTCACTGTTTTATTAGTAGCATTTGCAGGAGCTACAGTTGCTTTTAAAGTTTCAGTCGCACCTGCTGCAAGACTAAGCGTCGTTTTATTCAATGTAATACCTGTTGCACTAATGGATGCCGTCGATGGGTAGAAGATACGGCAAGGCATTTCTCCTACCAACATTTGTTCAGGCGTGGCATGAGCAGTAAATTCAAGATCACTTGTCGCTTCTTCTTTGTCTTTTGTGTCAAGACCAAATGTACTTGTCACAAGACAATTATCAAGAACGACAATAATCTCTTTGTTCGTTCCACGTTGGAAACCATAAATTGCAATGTTGTCAATATAATCACCATCTTTTACCTGACGTTCAAATTCAATCACTTGATATCCATCTGGCGCTTCATCTTTAGTTGCAGCACGGGCTGTTCCACCAGAAATTAAAGCAATCGTTTCAGGGCTAAACTCCTTTAATTTAGAAGACATTTTGGCTGTGAAACTTTCCACAACCTCCAATCCTTTTACCGGTGTAATGTATGCACCATCGACTTCCATTAAACGTTTTTTAATTTCGATTTCTACTTTTGTTCCACCAGAGGTCGCACCAATCGGTGTACCTGTAAATCCTGTAGATTTATCATATGTTAAATCTCGAACAATAACGCCCGAATCGACAATAAAATTCTGTGGACTTTCGGGAGTAAACCCCACTTTTGGTAATGCCATTATAATTTTCTCCAGTCTATTGTAATTTCCAACTGCAATGAACGCCTAAGCAGTTCATCTTGACTTGTTGGAATATTATTTGCTCGAACATACTTCCAATTCGCGCCAAAATATTCATTAAGGTCACGCTTGTAAGCAAGTTCTTGTTTAATCTTTGTCTCAATCAAAAAGATGTTTTCATAACTTGGGTTTAAGTCGAAAATATCTAAGTCAATCGAAACAGTTTCTTGGTTTCTATCTTCTTCAAAGCTCGTATCAATATCAAAAGTACAATAAGGATAGGTTACTTTTCCACTATTATTCTTAGAATAGTATGTTTCTGAATGGATTTCTTGAAGAAGAGTAGTAATATAAGCTATGAGTTTATCCATTACAAATTCCTCATTTCTGCATTGATAATTGATTTGATATTTTTCTTGTTTGCTCTAAAAGCATCACGCAAGAATCTCTTAGGTTTGCTCCCTCGTGTAAAGTGTACTTTTCCGTCAGGTCCTTCATAGACCCAACCGCCTTTTCTTCCAGCACCGTTTTCTGCAAATTCTCCTGTTCCGAATTCTTGATAAACAGCATACTGTAGATTACTTCCAACTTTAGCAACAAGTTTTCCGCCAGAATTATCAATTGTCCTTGAAATACTTCTTCTTAGCTCACCAGATTCGACAGGCGCTCTATCTTTAACTTCTCCGACCATATGAATGCTTGCTGCTTCAAGGGCACGTTCTGCCGCTTGCATAATGACTTTAGTGACTCCATCAACATTCGTTTCAATTTCAAAATCATTTTTAGCCATTATCTTACTCCTTTTTGAAGGTCAGATAAATTTCAAGATGATGGTGAATACCCATTGGATCATCAACATAAGTGATTGAATAGGTATTTCCTTGTTCATCAACTAATTCCATGTCTTCGGTTATTCCACTGACATATTGAGGGATAATCGCATAGTGAGTCGATTCTTTAATGAATGCATTCTGATTTACTGCCTGATCGGTTCCGGAGGCTAAGTCGATATAGCCTTTAACTGTTGTGAAGTCTTCAAAATCAAATTTAAAACCACCGATTCCGTCAGGGGTTCGATTTTTTTTTTGTATCAAAAGAGTTTGAGGTGCATACATCTTACCACCTCATTTTCTTATATTTTTTCAGAAAGCCAAATAAACTGGCTGGATATCCATTGATTGATTCACTCGAATTCATGTCATAGTAAGTGATGTTCATTCGAGCAATGCTTTCAGACTTGATACCAAGCTTATCCCCCATAGTTACATCATACTGGAGCAATTTTTTGACCCCCTCAACAATGTCAGGAGGGTAGGATATCTTAGTGATAAAAGCACTTTGAAAGTTGCCATTAAACAACTCCGCATCTTTAAGCTTGATTGTCTTGTCGTTGATTTCTTCAATCACATACAAGCCATCATTCACGCCCATATCCTGATTTAATCCTGAACCCGTCTGACTCCAGGTATTACTGATTTCAATTGTTTCACCAACACGAAGAAAAGAAAGCGTGTCATTGAACCATAAAGTATTTTCATCGGTTACTTTGAACTGATAAAATCTAACGTTCAAGTTTTGAAACTTATTATGCGTTAGAGCACGAATAGACTGCTCTAATCCATCGAGCGTTTCTTGAGTAATACTAGGGTTGATTTTTTGTGCTTCATCTAGCGTGATAATCATAATTAACCTCCCACTAAAGCGAGCAAGTCAGCTTTTACCATTGAGCTGGTGTAAGCTATCCCTTTCTGGTCAAGATAACTCTTGATTTTGTTTACTGTCCAGCTATTATCTGGGATTGCCCCTTTCTCCGGGGCATCATCGGGGTTTAGGAGCAGTTGCTTTCAAGACAGCTTTCTTGTTGTCGTCAAGCATGAATTGACCACCTTTAGCATGAGCTTGGAGTGCTTTACCGTCAAAGGCTTCTGAATCAATTGTACGAGCTGTAGCAATACCAACAAATGGAATAGCAACTTGATCAGCAGCAAAATAAGCAACTTCGCCTGAAACAAAGTATTTATCAGGAGTTTCTTCAAGTTTGAACCCTTTATATTTCGGAACAGTGTTATTATCAAGACTGACAGTTGCACCTTTTAGTGAAGTTGCATTAGTCAAATCAACAACTGCTTGGTATAAATCAGGAACAAGGTAGGCTGTTTTATCTGCATCGATTTCATTATTAGTGAATTCTTTTGCAGCAGCATTGAACAAAGCATTGATATTTTCTTCTGTGTATTTGCTATTGGCATCTACCATTGCAAGTGTTTTGCTTGCGTTATCAGACAAGAATTTACCGTTCTTTTGGTTCATGTAACGAGTTTGAGCAATTGATTGAGCTTCCAAACGGTCAGCTACTGCATCGTCAAGTCCAGCGTTTACTGTGGCAATATCAATTCCTTCATGAATTACCAATTCATAGCTGAAATCAACATCAGTATCAGCATAAATAACCTCAGTACGGTTACCAAAACGTGAAGAGTTTCCAGTTCCAGTTCCAAAACCTACATTAGGGTCTTTGCTGTAAGTTCCAATTACTACTGGTGTAGCATTAGTTTTTACAGAAAAGGCTTTGGTGTTAAATGTGATCCCGTCAACTGTTTGAATTGGGGAAAATGCACCAGAGAATGCGGATTTAGCGTTGAATACTGCGGCAAGAATACCTTTATATTGTGGTTCATAACGACGTGCGTTTAGTTGGTTGTTATTAGTTGTCATATTTTTTTACCTCTCTTATTTCCCTTGTGGAACATATTTTGCGACTTTATCAGCAAATGGATCAGGTTTTTCTTCGTCATCTTCTTTATCATCTGGCGAATCAATTTTTTTAAGGCCTTCTATAAGGTCTTGCAGTGCTTTACCTACATTTGCGTCATCTTCTTTATCAATGGCCTCTGTTAGTCCAGCGACAAGTTTGTCAATTCCAGCTTCTTTAAGCTGTGCAACCGTAACGGGTTGTTTTTCTTTGTCTTCCAAAGTGATTCCTCCTATTGGTTATATTTGGCAATTTTTTCTGAGAACGGGTCAAAATCTACATTTTTACCGTCTTTAGGGATGTTATCCAGAGGAGTCCAGCCCTTATGATCTTTTGGAGGTTCAGGGGACTCAAAGTATTTTGGATAGCTTTCTTTCAATTCATTGAGCTTGTCATCGAAGTTAATAAACTCTCCATCTTCTCCAACTTCTAAATCTTCTCCACCACGCATTTTATAGTTGAGAATATAGTCAATGTCATTAACACCAGCTTTAGTCAGCAATTTTTCAAGCTTAGTAGTACGCTTGATTGAGCTATTTTCTCTTGTCAGTGTTTCAACTTGACCTTGAAGTTCTTCAAGTTTTTCTAACTCAGATTGATTAGACTCTAAAGTTTTTTGAACTTCTTCGGCAGCAGCTTCAAGTTCAGTAATTCTTTCATTACTTTCATCGAGTTGCGCTTTGGCTTCATCTCGTTGTTGAACAGCCTTGTTATAGCGTTCTTCAAGATTCTGTTCAGAAGTTAGATAGAACTTATTTTCTTCCATTCCTGCAGTAATGGACGCCACTTGCTCATCATCTAACCCAAGAGATTTTAAATACTCTTCAAATGTCATTTTCTTCCTCCTCACACCTACGCTTTTATACGAGGTCGCTCTCACGATGCTTGCACTTTTTACGACGTGTCTAGTCGAATTTGAACAGTTTTATGCCATGTTCAGGGCATAAGAAAAGCGCCTGTCAGTGACAAACGCTTATCATTTATAATGTTTTCCTAGTTTTTGTAGTACCTCAATCGGAAGACTTCCTTTATGATATTTATCCATATATGGATTGAATCTTAAAACCTCTTCGGGATCAACTAGTACTTCAATTCCCATATTTTTTAGCATTAACTCGCCCAGCTTTTAACCTTGATTCTTCACGTTTCTCGTTTAAATAATCATCGTTCAGACCTTTCAATGAAACTGGAATATTTTTACCACTATTTTTCTTGCCTTGTTCCTTCAACCAATCATCATAACTCTTCCATTCGCCAACTTTACCAGTGATATTATTGCGCCGAACCGTTGGCATAATACCGTGTACAATAGGACGGGTTGTACATCGGCAGTTAATATCTTCACTTGGCACACCCACTTGATGTGGACCCAATGCATCATATCCACCAACTTGAAACATCTTATCAACTTCTCGAATCTGTCCATCAACATGCTGATGGTCTTCACGAGTATGACCGTCTAAGGTAGCAAGCCACATTTTTTTAAGGTCTATTCCTTTACCTGTGGCTTCTTTATATGCTTTTTGAGTGGAAATACTGCTTACTCGTCCGCTTTCAGTTCTAGCAATCCTTACCGCTCGCTTATAACTAGCTTGCGTTTCAGTTGAAATATCTCTAGCGATATCCGCATAAGCTTTACCTTGCATGAATCCACGAGAAATGGCATTATTTGAAGCTTTGGCCAACTGATTAACGTTATCTTCCAAACGTTTTGAAAGTCGCTTACCTGCGACTGGTTGCTCCATAATCGTTTCCAAGTAATGAGGGTCTAAAACATCAAAGTCAAGAAGAATGTTATTGCTTTGTTCTAGTTCGTACCACACACTATTATATGCATCAGTCCCTTGTTTTACAATGTGTGCCTTAATAGATTGCCTTACATTTATTCCAAGCTCTCCAATCAAGTTATTAATGACATTTGCGACATTCAATAATCGCTCGACTTGAAGCTGCTCTGAAAAGCTCATTTGGTCATAAAGTTCAAGCCAAGTTTTGAGTTGTACTTTTAAGTCTTTGAGGTACTTCCGGTAGAAACTCGCTAAGTCGTTGCTTAGATTAGCTAAATCCTTTTCAGAATCAGGCATCCCTGCTTTGAGTGCTTTTTTGAAGTTCTTTAATGCTTGTTGTTTTTCATCCATAAGATTATACCGTTGCTTGAGTCACATCTTTGTAATCAGAAGTAGAAAGTTTTTCTTTCACTTCTTCCCAATTTAACTCAAACTCTTCACAGATAAGCTTTAAGGTTTCATCATCGCCGATAACGGGAGCGGCAGCAAGTATTGCGTTGATATTTGCTACTTTTGTCTCAGCTTTAACTTTTTCATTATTAGCAAGGTCATTTTCATTGACCAGCATTTTACGAGTAATGACAAACTCAACTTGATTGCTTTTGTAGGATGTGTTATTTTTTCGATTAATATCCGCAATGACTAAATCAAGCGACCATTTCAAGAAAGCTCTCAACCGAACCTCTGTCTTATTGGCTTTCATGTCTAGTCTTGTGTATCGTGACTTAATAACAACGTTCGTCACATTGCCATCACCGACTTGCGAGCTATCAAAACCAAAGCCAAAACGATAGATATTTTCGCTATCAATCTCCATTTTAGTCTTACGACCTTCAACAGGAATATTGACAACTTTTACATCAATTCCGCCATCATCTCCAACTCCTACAACTTTTTTATTCCGCAGGTTCATTTGGAGTTTATCTAAAGAGTCACCTTCAAATCCTCTAACCACATAAATGGCATCAGAGAAAGACTGTAAGTTGTTTGATAGATAAGAATTCATCAAGTCATAGTCATCAATAAGCGCTTTGATTGGTTCTAAATCTGTTCGTTCCTGCTGATTGTTCTGGTAACGATAGAGCGGGATAGTGTCGTATGAACGACCGCCAATCTCCTCTCCATTAGTTCCAAGAATATGAGGCTGTGAACCGATATATTCATAATTATCTTTTTCAGAAGCTTCAAAGATCATGACTTCTTTATCATCATATAGTTCAGCAGTCTTAATTGTTACCACCTTACCGTCTTTGACGATGTCATTTGAGTAGTAACGAAGGACTTTTTTAACGACATTAAAATCATCATAAATAGGAATAATTTTTAATCCGTCTAAAACTTGAAAGACAATGACATCATCAGGAGTAGTCCGAGGATAAACATATTCAAAGCCTTTCTGACTTCCGTTTGTCAGTAAGTCATTAAGGAACAATTGAAAGTCTTCGTTATAATAATCTTCAAGGTACTTAGCCAGCTGGTCATCATCACATTTGATTTCAACTGGATTTGATAAAAGATATTGGACTTTCTGGTCAATCAATTCATTTAAGAAAGCATTGGGAATTTTGATATTTGTAGCGTACTTATCTTCTTTCAGATTATTATTATCATCAATATAAAAAATTCGATTGTCTAAAATATCATGTTTGTAGTTATAGTAATCTACACCTTGTTGAGCAAGTTTCTTTTTATCGTCTTTTAAATCAGCCTGAATCGCATTTTTAATTCCGGAAGCAATAATTGTTGGGTCTTTGCTTAGTAGTACATTAGTTGCCATTATACTAACCAACCTCCTTTACTTTTAGTCTGTCTAATTAAACTTGCTGCACTATCTGGCGCATCATCGTGTTCGGCATTCTCTGTATAATCCAATACCTGAGCCATATAATCTGGATCAGTAGTATCAAGCCATTGAATGTTGGACCACTCCGCTCTCAAATAGGTAGCAATCTTAATAAATTTATTTTGTGATTCGTGATATTCTTTGACTGGAATGCCACGTTTTTTAATTTCTTTAGCAAGATAACCTTTATCCCCATTGTTTTCAACATGGATGGTTCCAAGCTTCAATTCCTTGTGGATAAGCTCAATCTCATTCAAGCAATCATCAACATGCTTGTCCCATTTCTTGCCAAACATCACATTATCTTTTTTAGCAGTGTAAACAGTTGAGTCACTCCCACCATAAGCCGCATCAATGTGCGCTGTTCCATTGGCTATTTTGCTAACGTCAGCAATATAGGTTGGAGCGCTAAACATGGCATCTTTATCAGCAATATGTTTCAGTTCATAGTTAGCAGCGAATAAGCTGGGTATCATGGCCTGCCTCAAATGCTCTAACTGTTCTTTACTAATCAAACCTGTTTCGTAACAGTCGTATCTTCTGACATTTGGCATCTTAGAAATCGCATCTTCCTTGTGCCAAGGAGTTCCAGTATTAATGAAACGTCCACCACGATTCTTCACGTTCTGCAATTCCTGATACTGTGTTTTAGTACGCTCACGTTCTGCACGACTTACACGGTCTTTCAGATTGACAATGTCATCAGTGATAACAATGTCCGCATGCTTACCAGTAATGCTGGCACCAATCCCTAAAGCAAGAAGTTGAGAAGTCCCCTTATTACTGTCTTTTAGATTAGTATCAATCTCAGTCGTTGTTGCTTTCAATAAGATGACTGACTTGCCCCACAAAGCTTCTGAGAAAGCTTGAAAGATGTCTGACTGTAATAACTTCTGAACCTGCAAGACAATTTCCATAACGTCCGTGTCGGTTTTACGCATAAAGATGATGGTTTGATTTGGAAACATGACCAATAGAATCGCAATAGCAATTGAAAGACAAGTCGTTTTATATGACCCACGATGAGCCAGAAGTGTTTCGTCTTCCTCAGAAAATAAAAAAGACTTGATCCATTCGTTATGAATGTCTTCTAAGTCTTCAAATCCACTCTCTATTCCAAACTGAACAGGATGATTAAGAACTAGGTCCATGAAAAAATCAAAATCATTCTTCATCTTTTATCCGTTCTTTTATCCGTTCTTGTATCTCTTTGCTTCTTTGACTAATGTTTATAGTATTAGTAACTTCTTGCTTTTCAACAATTGTTACACCTCCCAAACCTAAAATCATTTTCCAAGCATCAAGTCTGATTCGTTCATTTTCTCCATATCGAGCCAATTCAAGAATACCTGCAGCAGCTTCACCCATATTGTCCGCAAGATATTTCTGGACTATTTCAGCGAAACTTTCTGTCAAACTATAATCATTTATGATTTTGGTTACTGTGGTTTGAGAAAGTGAAGCAATTTTCGCTATTTCACGAACCGTTTTTCTTTCTACATTACGCATGATTAATACACTTGATATAATCTTTGGGTCTGTATAATATTTACTGGTTGCTCCATTTTGCTTCATATTTTCTAACCTCCAATCACCACAAAAAGCTTGCCATTTCTGACAAACTTTTCTTTTTTTCTCAATTTCTTGATGATACTATTATCTCATTAAAAAACGGGGGTGATGTTCCGTTGTTGTGTCATCGTTGATTCACGGATGTGTCAAGTTTTTAGGCATTGAACCCAGACCAACGGTAAATGGCTTCTTTTAACCCTCGATATTCTCTATATATTGAACTTCTGCTCATACGATATTTCTGTTCAATCTCAAATTGAAATAAATCATCTCGCCAACGAGCTTCACAAACATTACGTGCATTTTTAAATTGACTACTATTTATCCATGCTTCTACTTGATATTTCTCATGCTCGAGTTGGAGTATCAAAGCATCATCTCTAATCTTTTCCCTTAACAGTAACGCTTGTTCTTCTTCTGAACCTCCACTATATGCTGTTCTGATTCCTAGATTATCAATTTTAGACTTGTAGGTTAATTGTTCAATTCGAGCCTCGATTCTTTTATCGATATTTCCATTGACATAATCACGTATTAATCTATCCAATTTGTCTATTTTCGGCATTTCTACTCCTCTCAAATATGATATAATATAGACAGATAATCCTTTAATTGAGCCCGTTCCCAGCGGGCTTTTTTTGTTTATTTTTCAAGGCTTTTTAATCGTAAATAGTTCGAGCATTGAGTTTCTGATAATCCTAGATTAGCAGCCATATCTTTTACAGATTTATACTGCCATTTTTCAGGGAACACGTTCTCAGACTCATCAAGGTCTGAGCGGTTGAAATCTTGTGAATGGAATTTTTTACTCCAATAATCTTTCAACTCAATTCCGCATCTTTCACAAGTGATAGTCCCATAAATATCAACTGGGAAATCCCACTTATGCTTGAACAGCTTACACATTAGCTTCATTGGTCGTCCTCCTCAAATACTGATTGCAAATATTCATCCGAATATGGACACCAACCTTCGTCATCAGTCATCATCCCCTCCAATCGCTGCGAGTGCTTTTTCTAAATCAGGCAAAATCCAGTCTGTTTGAATAGTTCCTAAATGCCCATCATGTTTAATCGTTCCAATAACATGCTCGATATACTTTTTCAAAGTTTTGTTATCTGATTTTAGTTTTGCAACAGCTTCAATAATTAGATCAAGTAATTTATTGTCTTCTTTATCTGCTTTATAAGATTCTTCAATATATTTTTTAGCAGCATCAATCTCTTTTTGTAGTTTCTGATTTTCAAGTTCTGCTTGTAAAATTTTTGAATTAAAATCTTTAAGCTCTTCTACTCGAATTTCTTGGAGCTTTTCAGCTGAAAATTTGTCAGTGGTGACAGGAGCTTTATATAACGGAACGGCATTGTTTTCCCATTCCTCCATCGCTGCTTGAACTTCTGATGATGTACCATTATGAGCTTCTAAAAATGCAATATCATCACTCCAAATTTCCCCTCTTATCATCCAATAATCAGGTTCATTTGGTTTATCACAGCCATAACATGTTGTTTCCTTCATCATTTTTTCACACCTCCCCAGT